>Ga0310690_10004865_pt1 | contig 18687 bp, 18 predicted proteins | sample AusTroGonzalo_MG_2_FD_207661 | JGI IMG/M metagenome (GOLD analysis project Ga0310690, IMG submission 207661) | Bovine rumen microbial communities from tropical cattle in Woodstock, Queensland, Australia - Gonzalo_04 (v2) (version 2) | ecosystem: Host-associated > Mammals > Digestive system >...
ATCCAGCAACTTGCGGAACATCTCTTCGTTGGCGCAGTTGTTCGCCTCGTTCATGGCCTTGATATGGCTGTTCCGCGCACGCTTGTAGTAGTTCACTATGCGGTTTCGGTGGTTGCCAGTGGCCTCTGGGAAGGCGTCGTAAATCTTGTCGATTGCGGATATGGCGTTCTGCAACTGCGAGGACAGTTCCTTCTCCGCGTTCTCGTCCATCGGCTTCGTTGGGTCGAAGGCCGCGTCGATGACGACCTCGGCGTTGTACACAATCTGCTTCAACTGGTTCTTGTACTGCTCGACCACGAGGTTGCGCTTGGTGCGCTCCTCCGTGGCGTGTTGCGCCAACGCCTTCTCGATGCCGACGATTTCGTCGCGGGACAGGAACATGCGCTTGCTGATGTCGAACACGCCATTGACGGCCTCGTACTCGTCGTTGCCGTCCTTGTCCTTGACGACGTTCCCGTTCTCGTCCTTCTTGGTGTCGTACACCCTTATCGTCTCGTCATCCTTGAGTATCGGGAGCGCGTAGTTGACGAACTCGCCATACCCAGAGTTGATGAGGCTCTGGAGCGATTCGAGCGCGGCGGACTTCGCGGCAACACGTGCGGCGTTCCGTGCGGCGTACTCGCTCTCGCCCATCTTGATGTAGAAGTCGTACTCGCTGTCGTAGATTTCGACGATGGAGTTCTGCAAGCCCTGAAACAGAGTGCCAGTACGCATGGCGAACACGTTGTTCGCGCCTTCGATGTTCTTCCTGTTGGCCTCCGATTCGGCGTTGGATTCCTCGATGCACGCCTTGACGCCAGCGTCGTACTGCTCCTGCGTCGTCTCGCCCTTCTCGAAACTCTCCTTGAGGGTGTCGAACTTGTCGTCGGTGGCCGACTGCGCGTTGGCGTGGCGCGTGTTCTCGTCCTCAAGCAACGACGCCTGCTGGAGTTTAGCCGCGCCGTACTCGGTGTTCATCGTCTCGACGATGCTGTTCACTTTGTTCTTGAGCATCAACTGCTGGTTTTCCTTGAGGCCGTGCAGGACTTGCGCCTGCTCGTACTCGACCATCGCGTTCCTCTGCTTGAAGTCGTTGGCCGCAGTTGACGCGAGGAACTGCTCGTAGCCCTCGCTGTCGTTCTTGAAGAAGGCCTTTTTGATTCTCTCGTTGGCCGCCTCCCTGTTCCTGTCGTAGTCGTCGGTGAGGCCCTGCGCGGCAAGGCCGCGACGGCGGAACTTCGGGTTCGCGTCAATGGAGCGCAAAGCCGTGTCGTGCAGTGTCTCGGTGAGCGTACTGCCCACCGCGTCAACCACCAACTTGCCGTTGTCCTCGTCTATCCCGCCCTTGATGATGTTCTTCATTTCCGCCTCACTTTCCAAGTCCCGCAGACTTGCGTCCAGATTCGATGCTCGGTGTTCCCCACAGGCCGAACATGCCACTACGGTCGTAGGTGTCCTTCATCAGAGCCGCTTGGTTCTCCAAGGATTTGCGCAACTTGTCGTTCCTCTTCGACGGGTCTTGCGCCACTTCGAGGTCGTAGTTCCTCAACGCCTCCGCCGCCTTGTTCATGTTCGCCTTGTTCGCCTGCTTGAGCGCCGCGCCCTTGCCAGTCATGTCGGCTATCTTGCCGAGCGTGTCAGCCGTGGCCTGAAAGCCAGCGGCAATCGCGCGAAGCCCCGCACCGTAGTCGTCGGGACGAATGGTTGACTTCATGGCGGGACGCGCCACGTCGGAGTTCGGCTGTACCGATTCGAATACACCTCTCTTGATACCCATGTCAGCCTCCCATCAAGGAACTTGCCGCGCCAGCCATGCCGCCAAACCAGTTCGCGGTTGCCGACAAAGCGCCGCCAGCGACGGCCATCTTCCTGTTGTGCTTCTCTACCTTCGCCGCGTAGCCAGTCCAGAGCGCGTTCTGAACCGCAGTGAGCCGCTGGTTCATCTCGCTCTCCGCGCCCTCGCGTTCGTTCTTCGCCATCTGCATCGTGTCGTTGTACGCGGACTTCGCCGTGTCTGCGGCGGTCTTCTTGACGACGCGGGACGACACGTCTATTCCAGACCCTGCCGCGCTCGCCGCAATCCTGCCAGTGTCCTGCCCGAGTTGCAGAAGCCTCTGCTCCCTCGCGGAACGCCCAGCCTCCTGTATGCGCCCAGCGAGTTTCGTGTGGTACTCCGCCTCCCTCTCGTAGTTGCGCTTCTGCGACTTCAACTGGCTCTCCTTCATCTTGGAGTTGACGTAGCCAGACGTAATGTTCATTATGTCGGCTCCGAGTTGGAAGTCGGTCTGCGCGCACTTGAAGGCAAATCCAGCCCAGTTCATCATTCCCCTCCTATCCTGTGCATGAAGATTGTGAACGGCTCGCCGTTTATCTGCGTCAAGCCCACCTGCCTGAAACCGCACATCCTCCGCGCCCATTCGCACGACTGCTTGTACGATGTCTGGATTGCCACGAATATCTCATTGGCGGACGGCGGCTCGTTCAGCATGAAGGCGTCGCGCATCTCCGCAGAGTGCCTTGCGAACTGCATCCACTGGCGGCGCATGGAGCGCGTCGTGACGCAACCGAGCGTGCGGTAGCACTTCCCGTCGTCATCCCACTCCCAACCGCTCCACATCATGCCCATGAGGTCTATGCCGCGATAGAACGACGCCTTGTGCTCTGCGCTCTTTATCTCGTCATAAAGGCCCTGCTTGGCCGCCTCGTCGCTACCATAGAGCGCGACGAACTCGTCCCTCTGCTCGTCTGTGATAAGGTTCCACGCGCTCGCGGCGATGTTCTCCGTGATGTCGTTGAACATCAGAAACCCAGAGGATAGCCGAAACACGCTCGGCAGATACGGTATTGGCTTTGGATTATCGCCCATTGTACCCTCCCGTCTCTGGCTCGATGTCGATTTCGTACATGAGCAACCTGAAAGGCCACGGCTCGTCCTGCCAAATCTTGACGCGCCCGTCCCTCGTGTTCATGCCCTCTGGCTTGACGTTCGGGCAGTCGCACATCTTCATCACTACGTTCCCGCCGCCAAACGAAGCCTTGCAGTCCCTCGCGGGGTTGTCGTCGTAGCGTATCGCCTCGTCGCGCAGTCCGTCGATGCCGAAGTTGTACGAACGAATCTTGCCGCCGACAGAAGGCCCAAGACGAACTGACACGTTGCCGACGTTCTTTATGTCAATCTGCCCGTTCCCCGCACCAATGTGGTAGTTCGGCAGAATCGGGAACACGGACACGTACTCGGATGCGAACACATAGCCCTCGTAGACCGTCTTCCCAGCCGCAATCGCGGTGGCCGCCTCCGAGCGCGTCAGGTACTCGCCGCTGTCGGTGTCGTCGGCAATGTACTTGAGGCCAGTGTCGGTTAGCAACGTCGGGTTCTCGCCGTTCAGAATCCTTATCGAATCCATGCAGAGTGCGTGGTAGATGCTGTCGCTGTCCTTGCAACGAACCCTCATGCGCTCAAGCCAAACCTCCTCGCCAACAGTCACGACGACGAACACCTCCTCCTGCGTGGCGTTCTCGTATGCCTCGACATTCTGGATTTCGTCAAGCGCTGGCGCGACCGCGTAAGAGGTCGCTATCGCCTTGAACTTGCCACCCCCTCCGTGCGCGTGCGTAGCCCACGCCATGATGTCCTGCTCCTCCATGAACTCGAAGGAAGCCATCGTGCCGTCGGACAGCACGCACCACAGCGTCGAGAATGGGAACTGCTGGTACGTCCAGTCGATGATGTTGTTGTTCTCGAAGATGGACGACGACAGGACGCTAACATCCTTTCCAGCGAAACCGTCGTTGGAGAGGTCGTATGCGAACCGCCTCACGCTCTGCCCAGTGCGCTCGCAGAACACGAGCGAGTTGTTGCAGATGACTGGCTTCAGCCGCTCGGAACTCCCAGAGTAGGACTGCGGGTACGCCTGAATAGTCTCATAGGTAATGCCACTCATGCTTGACGCCGAATCGACAAGCCACTCGCACGCCGAGTTGAACATGAGGAGTTTCCTCATCTCCGCGATATGGTTTATCTTGGCGAACCGCGTGACGGGCATAATGAAGTCGATTGCGTCGTCTGGCGTCTGCACCTCGTGCGAGTAGTATGTGTAGAAGTCTCCGACCTGCGACATCCAGATTCTGGCGGGGTCGTTCTTCGACGACGCCCACACGAGCCTCTGTTGCGTCAAGGACACTGCGGCGGGGTAGTTTCCCGCTCCAGAGAACACGTCGCTGTCCTCGTCGTACTCGGGCGGCGTCTTGTCGGACGCTGGCGTGATGTACTTGTCGTCGAAGGTCACTGCGGTGAGCGTAGCGTCGCGGAACACCTTGACGCTGTTTATCACGGCGTACTTGTTGGTGCCGAACGACACCGAAAGCACGTCGCCACTCCTCGTCGGCAACGTGGCCGTGAGCGTTGACTGGTCTGTTATCGAGTTCCTGAAAGCGGCGAACGCGTCGCGCCACCTCGTCTCGAAGTCTTCCGCGTCCTCGCCGTCGTTCTGCGTTATCGTCTCGCTCTTGTCGCCAGCGGATATTGGCATCGGGTACGTCACGGAGTTCGAGCCGAAGTTCAGCGTGATGCTGTCCGCGTTCCAGCCCTTGTAGTACAGCGTGACACTGCCCTCCCCGACGGTGTAGTAGACCGAGCCGAGGCCAATCACAATCCTGCCGCTTCCGTCGAGAGCGCCCCACGCGGACACCGCGAAGTTCGTGCCTTCCTCGATTTTGGCGGATGTCATGTTCGCGCCGTAGATTCCGTTGTCGGCGCTCGCGTCAAAGATGCTCGTGCTTGCAGAGATGTCGGAGTTCTCGTATGTGGCGTCGGCGGCAGAGCCAGTGTTGAACGCGACGGACGACTGCTCGTCGTGCACGTCAATCTTCACCACGCCAATCAGCCCGAAATAGTTGAACGCCTTTTTGTAGACCTTCAACTGCGACGGATATTCCCTCGTCACTCCGTCGCTCGCAAGCCTGTACTGCGGCTGTAGCGTGAGTGTAATCTTCTGCGAATCAGTCCACGGCAGGTAGTACGTGGTTCCGTGCCAAGTGGCCGTGTTGTTGGCGACCGTCGTATTCTTGTACGCGGTGCATGGAAAAGTCTCGATTCCGTCGAACACTGCGGAAACCTTGTACTCCTCCGTGTAGGTTCCGCCGCTCGCGTTCACCGCCGTCCTGCTGACTACTGCGTCGGTTATCGTCGGCACTCCATGCTTCTGCTTGGAGAAGTCCATGACCTCGTAGTAGAACCCGTGCTCGCCAACGTCGTCGATGATGTGCTCAATCTTTGACGGGGCGTGGTTCTGGTGCGCCAAGAATATCACGTCGCCGCACTGCTGGTAGTCGATGCTGTCTATCTCGTCGGACGAGTACACGCCGTTCGCGCCAGACACGTTGTAGAGTTTGTACGTGGAGTTCGGGTTGGTTCCGAGCACGTACATCCTCAACGGGACGACTATGAGCACGAAGCCCTGCGTCTTCCTGTAGGCGAACGGAATGAGGCGGATTTTCGTTGACGCGCTGATGCCGAGTAGCGTGCGAAGGTTGGCAACCCTGTCGAAGCCAGCGCGCTTCTCAAGGCCGCCCCTCTTCTGGATGTTGAAGTTCAGCAACTTGGTCGCGCCCTTGACGTACTTCTGCACGTCCTGCCGACCAAGCATCTCGAAGTCCAACTGCCCGCCGAGAAAACTGTTCTGCGTCAACCGAACCATCTACAGCCCCCTCTTCCTGAACGGATTGCGTCTGCCGCACATACACTCGTAGATGTGGTTCTTGCCGTACACGCTGGAGCCAGTCGTACCGAGCCTCGCGTCGTCCGTCCGAGCCTCCTGCACCGCCGAGCGGCACTGCACCTCCATCAACTGCGCGTCGTTGGCGCGGCCAGTAATCTCCATCGCCAAGTTCTTGGCAAGCGTATAGACAACGGCCCTGCGGACGAGCGCGGGAAGGAGCGTCATGTCCTCCTCGTCGAAGATGTAGGTTATCCTGCGGACAGGCTCAAGCGTGAAGATGTACTTGTTCTGGCGCACCGTGAACGGAATCTTGTGTCCGTCGTCGTCGTAGCACCCGAGAACCTTCAACGCCGTCGATGGGTAGGCAATCCTGTACCGACCGCTCTCGTCAACGAAACGCTCGCCGTTCCTTACCCTGATGTCCTCCTTGATGAAAGACCACCCGAAGGACGAAAGAACCTCAAGGCGGCTACGCTCGTATGCCGCATAGCAGGCCCTCTCGACCTTCGATGGAGCGTCGGGCGTGATGGACGACAGGCGTTGCTCCTGACGGAGAACCGCCATAGCCTCCTGACACACGCCAAGTGCGCTCTCGTGTAGAACCTTGTCGTCCATCTTCAATCCTCCAAGTTAGTGCGTGGAAACGGGGGCCACAGTGTCGGGGCCAGTTGCCGAATCCGTGCCTGTCATGATGCAGACGTATGCGTCTGGGTCGTCGCAAATCGTACCAGTTATCAGAATCCTGTCGAACGGCGAGATGGTATAGACCGCCTGACTTGCCGCACCAGTGATTATCAGTTCGTCATGTCCATACTTCACGACGTAGGACGCTATGGCCGTGTTGTTGGTGATGCTCTTCACGAGCACCGCCTTCCTGTCAACGAGATACGCTGTCTTGTTGATTGGAACGGTCAGCGTCTGCTCGACGAGGTTGGTGCTGATGTCATAGACGAGGTTCGTAGTGGCGTATGCCGTGTAGTTCGTCGTCACGCCAGTCACGATGTTCGTCATACCTCCGCCTCCCCAGACAGTGCGCGTCTGCTCCACAATCTCCATACCATTCGTCACGGGGTTGGAGTAGACCGTCCTGACGCCGTTCGTCACCACGACTGGGATGTTGGTCGTGACAAGCGAGTTCACCACGTTAGTCACGGTGTTGGTGATGGTCTGCGTCTGGTAGATGTCAGTCACCTTCTTGAGCGTGACGGTGCCGTTCGTGTTGGCGGCGTACTTCGGGGAGATTGCCTTGACGTAGTTGATTCGCCCGACAATCCCACGCATCTCTCCGTCTGCGGCACGGCGCACGAAGCACTGCGTCCCAGCATTTGCGCTCAACGCACCGAACAGGACAAGCCCGACAAGCGCGAGCAGGCATGGAGCGACATTGGAACCGCCAGCGGCCTCCTGCGACTGCGCCTCCTTCACCGCCTCTACCGCAAGTTCGCGGATGACGTTCACGGTCGAAGTCCCGACCTCGACGCCAATCTTCTTGAGGTACTCGCCCAACATCCTGTTGAACGCCTCCCTCTTCTCGTCCGCAGACTTGTCGGTCAGCATCAGGGATTTGACGATTGTAAACGCCCTCTCCTGAATTGCGGGGTCGTGGATGGTGTTCTTGACCGCCTCCTTTGTGGTGGAGAACAGCGTCCGCCAGATTATGCCAACGTTCTCCCTTGTGAACAGGGAGCATACGATGTTCCATAGTTTCTTCATTTCAGCAACCTTTCGTTGATTTGTTTGTCTTTCTTGTACTGCTCAAGTTCGCACTTGGCATCAAGCAGTTCAACCATGATGGCTGGCGGCACCTTCCAGTACAGCACCTTGCCGTCGTCTCCCTTGACGCACGACACGTACCTGTCCTCCGTGACGCGAACAACCTTGGTCGCAGTAAAGCACCCGCCGCACAGAAGGCACACGCCGACCAGCACGGCAATCGCTGGGTTGAGCATCGCGTTGACGCGGTTCTCATCCCCACTGTAGACCGCATCGCGCACGGTCTGCCTGTCCTCTTCGCGCTTCTTCATGTCCTTCTCCACAGACTTCCTTGCGTCGGAATACTGCTTCGACGGCGAGGACTTCCAGTTGAAGAACCCGCCTATCGCAGTGAATATTGCAGTGATGAGCTTCATAATCATTTCAGCCTCCGAACATCTTTGCGAGAACCGCGCCAGACGAGCCGCCCGCGCCAAGCATGAACCACATCCACTTCTCCAGTTTCGACAGCCGAGACTTCATGTTGGCGTGCTCGTCCTTCTTCTCCGCCTTGATTTCCTCAATCTGCTTGTCGAACTTCTTTTCGACCGCGTTCAACTCGGACTTGTACTGCACGAGCGACTGGTCGTGAAGGCGAACCGTGGTCTTCACGTCGTCGAGTTTGGTGTCAAGACTTGTCATCTTGGCATCAACCTTCGTCCATAGTTCATCTACGGTCATTTTAGTAAATCTCCTTTCTTCCGTCAGGGAAGATGACTTCCTTCTTGCCGTTGCTATACTCTATCACGGTGACTTCGTTGGTCGTTGACATGACCTCCTGCCGCCTCTTGTGCAACTTCTTCAGACGCTCTGGCAACTTCTTCTCCCTGCGCTTCTTCGCCGCCTCGTCCTGCATGTCGTACTTCGGGCGGGCCTTGCGCATGACGCGCTCGTAGATGTAGCCGTCGGCATATACGACCTGCGCGTAGTTTGTTCCGTCGCGCTCGACCTGACGCTCCTTCGCGACCTTGCCGTGGAGAAACACGCGACCCTGCTCCGTCGAGTTCTTCTCCTCGTAGAACTTCTGCATCAACTCCTCCATCGTTGGCGGGGTGTATGCGGGCGTGTTCGTCACCACCTCGTCTGCACAGGCGACGAGAGCGGCAAAGGCAAGCGACATGGCGACAATCTTCTTCATCAGCGTTCCTCCCTCGGATGCGGCATTATCTTGATGTTGTCCTTGCGGACTTCAGACTTGATGGTAATCCACCGATTTGAAACCATGCTCTTCGGCTGTTCCATGTAGAACATGTAGACGCCGTTAGTGTGTACAGGAGCGGGCGGAACGTAGTCCACGTACATGAAGTAGTCGAGAAGGTTGCCGCCTTCCCCGATGTAAATCTCCGCTTCGAGCAACCCGACCTGAACAAAGGCGATGTCCTCCCAGACGGCATCCTCCTGTCCCTTGTCGCGGACTGCGACGTGCATCAGCGCGGTGGGCGGAACCTGCGAAGAGTAAGTCCACTTCGCAACGAACGTCCAGTCGTTGCTGTTGGTGAGGTACGAGCCGTTGTTCGTCACGTACTCGTCGGTATAGACGCTGATTGACGGCGGCGTCGGCTTGGTGCTACCGTACACAAAGAACCCAGTGAAGATTACCGCGAGGACAACCTTCTCCAAGAACGGCTTGCGCCACCATGCCTTGAGCAGTTTAATCATCAGTTCACCTCCGTAAGTCCGAGAACGGTGTGTCCGCTGATTGTCACTGGCGCGATGCTGTACTTCGTGTTCCCGATGACGATGTACTGCATCTTCGTAGGCACGGAGTTCTCGATGATTGTCTCGCCCTCGACAGTGTACTCGCCTTTGAAGAATCCCTGTGTCGGAACGGAGTAAGGCGAGCGGATTTCGAGGTCTATCACCCAGTCAGCAGTGCCAGTGTGCGCCCTTGGCGTGACGGTGTACGGGAAGCCAGTCTCGCCCTCTGGAATCCACGGAGTGTCCGTGTCGAGAGATGCCTTGAAGTAGAGCGTGGGACGCGCAGATGCGCCATTCCTGTAGCGGTACGCCAAGGTCGCGCTCGTGCCGTCAAGCGAGAACTGCGTGTGCGTCGCTCCGTCAGTGAAACTGTCGGTCTTCTTGATGGAGAACATCGAGTTCCCTTGGTCGTCCGAAATCGTGAAGTACGCAGTGAGCGCGTTCGTTGACGCGTTGCCGAACTCCGCGACAAGCCCGTTCGACCTCAACACCCAAATCTTGCCGCCAGTCGTGACGTGGCGTTCGTACTCAAGCCCTCCAGCGAGAACGGTCACTGGCGTGGAAACCCAAGTCGTGCCCTCTGGAGCGACCTCGCCAAGCCCGCTCGTGTAGAGCGACCAAGCCTTGTCCGCCTTGTCAGCGAGGAGCGTGTGCATCTCGTTCGTGCACATGTTGAAGCAGTTAGTCCTCGACAGGCCCATCTCGTATCGGTACTGGTTGATGAACGCGTCGAACTTCTCCAAGTCAGACCACACGTTCGTAGGGTTGCCGTCTCGAATCTCCCAGATGGAGAACTCTGGTATCACTCCAACGACGGTGTGCATGTAGTTCGTAATCTGGAGCCAAGCGTTCGTGCCGTTCCAGTACGCCTCCCATCCGTCAACGCGGTTCTTCATGTCGCGGTAGTTCCTGTTGGAGATGCCGACGTCAACCGAAGTCCCCTTCACCGTCAGCGTCGTGTTCGTCGGCGTCACAACAAGGTTGACGTTCGGGTCTTCCTCGTTTATGACTACCTCGTCGTCAGCCCCAAGGTCTTTGTTCGCAACCTTGTAGCCGTATGCCGCGCCGTCCCACAGAAGCGTGAACGACAGCAACGCGAGAAGTCCGAGTATCTTGTTCTTCATCTTATTCCTCCACTACTGTTCCGCCGCACTTGGCGAAGATTGTCTTGATTGCCTCCGCGAGCGCACCGTTCGTCCAGTCGGTGAAGTCGTACTCCTCGCCAGCGAGGAACGCGCACTTCTCGTCAACCTGCGTCTTTGTGTAGGTGTCAGTCTTGTCTGCCTTCGTGCTCTGGAGCGTAGTCACGCTATCCGCGCTCGCCTTCGACGCGAACTTCGCGTCAATCTCGTCGAACGGATATACTTCCGAGCGGTCTGCCTTGTTGCTCCAAGTGTCGCGGTCGAGGTCGGAGACGTGGTGCTCCGTGTCTGATGCGTGCGACGCAAAGCCGCTCGCAATGGCAGTGAGCGATTCCTCGATGGCCTCAAGCCTCTTGTCAATGTACTTCACCGTGTCAGCCGCAGTGTCGTCATACTCGTCCTCCATGTGGGGGACATACGGAATGATTGCCTCTATCGCCTCCAGTCGCGTGACTATAGGCGCGAGGATGTCGTTGATGGTCTTCTCCAGCAACTCTTTTCCATATACCTCGTATGGCGTCGATGTAGTGCTACGGTTTGCCATTTTAAGTCCTCCAGATTATATCACCTGCCAACTTGAGTTGACATACGCTATCGTGCTTCCGCCGCTCGCGTGGACGCGGCAGTTCGTGCTTAGTGCCCAGTTGCCAATCTGCGCGAGTATCACATCGGAAGTCACTTCCTCAAGATAGAGATTTGTGAGGTTGCCACACCCGTAGAACGCCTGATACCCAATCGTGGCCGCCTTGTTCATCTTCAGCGTCACTATGCCAGAATCGTTGTAGAACGCATACTGGCCTACGGATGTCACGTTCGGAAATTCAAGATAGTCGAGTTCGTTGCCGTTCTCGTCCATCGACTTCGAGAGGTTGTAGCATCTGTTGAACGTGGATTCCGCCATCGTCACAAGGCTCGGGCAGTACACCTTTTTCAGATTGCAGTTCTGCATGAACGCCGCAACACCAGTCGTTTCGAGGAGCGGAGCGTTGAGCCACTGCCATATGTTGTACCTGTCTGCATCGTACATCGAGAACGCATGATTACCGACAGTCTTGCAGTTCGGAAGGTTGAAGCCCCTGTCGGCATAAGTCGTGGTGTCCGTCACGAGTGCGCCAACAGCGGCGAACGCATATTCCTCCACAACCTCCGCACACTCTATGTTGAGTTCGTTTATGTATGTGTTGTTGTGGAAGCAGTACGCCTTGAACACCTGCGTGCGCGGACAGTCAACCTTCACGAGCGGGCCGTTATTCGTGTCGTTCGCGCCATTGAGAGCATACGCTCCGATTGTGTTTCTCGTGTCCTCAAGAGTGCTCTCGTTGTACGTTCCGAGCGGAACCACATACGCGCCATCTACCTTCTTGTTCCCGATTTCGACTTCCTTGTACGCGTTGTACAGGTACCCAGTGTCGTGGTAGAACGCGTGGTCGCCTATGTATCTGCACTCTGGAAGTTTGATGTACCGAAGATGCGATGTTGCTAGATTGTAGTAGTGGCCGCCAGCGTTGTAGAACGCATACTGCCCTATCTTCTCGCACTTCGGGAAGTAGATTGTTCCAGTCTTTACGATGCCAGTTTCGTCGGTGTACAGATTTTGAAGCGCATCCGTATCGCTGTTTATGTTTCCGAGCGCATGATTCCATGCGAACGCATACGCGCCAATCTCCTCGACCGCTATTGCGGATATTGCCCGAAGTTCGTATGCGTAGCGTCCATCCGCACTCGGGCAGTAGAACGCATTGTCGCCTATCTTCTTGCACGACGGAAGCACTGCGGTGTAGAGTTCGTGGTTCCACTTGAATGCGCCTTCCTTCACCTCGGTTGCGTTGGGGAACACAATCCTGTACAGGCTGTTTCCGCCCTTAAAGCAACCAGTCTCAAGAATCGTGACGCTAATGCCAAACAAGCCTGCCTGCCTATCATGCTCTCTCCATCCAGCAGAGTTGATGTCACTGTCGTGCGTCGTTCCTCCGTTCAGGGCGTAGGCGGCAGGATTCGACGTGAGAACCTTGTAGTACCCACCAAGGAATCCTATTACCATTCCAATAGCGTCCCACACATACTTCTCGTTGATTCCCTTTGTGGAAATCATATTGTCGGCAGAAGGCAGGCATCCGCTTCCAGCAACAGATGGAGCGACTACATTCGCAAGCGTCACCGCCCCAGCGTGGCTCTCCGCTCCAGTATGCGTCTCCGTTCCTCCGTGCGTCTCGCTACCAGCCACAGCAAGCGTCTTCGCCGCAGGAACGGTCACTCCTCCAGTCACGTCTCCAGTCACGTTGCCAGTGACATTGCCTGTCACGTTTCCAGTCACGTTTCCAGTGACGTTGCCGACTATTCCGTTGGAGAACGTCTGCACGCCGCTCCAACTGTTCGCCGCCGCCATGAACGCCGCCTTGTGCGTGTTCCACGCGCTGTCAATCTTGGCGACCACCCACTCGGAGTTCACCACCTTCTTGCTGTTGTCGTCTGCGGAAGGCGTGGTGTTCAGGAGCACCGTGTAGCCAGCACCGAACGTCACGTCCGTGTTGAATGTGTTGACGACGCCAGTGTCGCCAGTGAAGGTGTTTGACGTGTCGTTGTACACGTACCTGTTGGTGTCCTCGTCTCCTCCTTCGAGCGTGTAGAGTTCGGACGAAATCTTCAGAACGATGTCGGTCTTGCTACCAACGGTCGCTGTCCCGACCTCAATCTTCCTGTACTTGTCGAGGTCTTCGGTAGATGCGTCAACGTCGCGCACGTAGACGAGTTTCGCGACCATCTGGCGTATCAGGTCAGCATACGCCTTCGCCTGAATCAGCGTCGTCTGCGCCTGTGCGAGTATGCTCGCCGCCACGTCCTCGCGTATCGAGGCGTCCTCCTCCTCAAGGGCGGCGATGTCGGCCTCGTTCTGCGCTATCCTGCCGACGTCGAGAGTGCGGTTCTCCTCAAGAGCCACAATGCGCGTCAGCAACTGCGTGTACTGCGAGAAGCCAGTCTCGTCAACGATGAAGTCAACTGGCCTGTACTCTATCGAGACTGGCGAATCGGCTATCACCTCGCCAGCCGAGTTGAAGACATAACAGTGGGCGTCAACGCACGCATCCACGTCGCACGCCCGATTGTCCGTGAACCAGTCAACCAAGACCGTCTTGTTGAGGGCGAGCGTTATCGCCCCAGTGCCAGCGTCGGTCACGGACTGCGCCAGCCCCTCGATGCCAGTCGTCTTCTCTGGCGTCCTGCTCGTCGGCTTCACCAACAGGACGGTCGCCGCCTCGTCCGCCCTCTGCCCCTCGAAGGAGAGGACATACGACGCGCCAAGGTAGAGAGGCGTGGCGAACCTGCATCCGCCACGGACTATTGAAATCTTCAGCGTCTGGTTCACTCCACGCCTCCTTCCGTCAATTACTTCTTCTCGCCCTTGCCTTCGCCCTCGCCAGCATCGGCAGGAGCGTCAGCCCCTTCAGCAGGAGCGGCCTCGCCACCCTTGCCTTCGTCCTTCGGCTTGTCAGCAGGAGCCTGTTCTCCAGCAGGAGCCTCGCCAGCCACGTTCTGGGCCAGCGCGCCCTTGACGAGGAACGTGTCGAAGAGTTCCTTGACCTTATCCTTCGTAGCACCGCGAGGTATGGGTATCTTCGCGGCCTTGAGACGGTCAACCATAACCTTGAAGTCAGGGTCATTCTTCTTCTCCTCTGGCTTGTCCTTGCACTCGAACAGAGCCTTGACGCGGGCAGTCACCTCGCCGTCGTCAAGAACCACCTCTTCCCCCTTGAGAAAATCCCTGAAGGGCATCTGGCAGTTCATCTTCGCAACCCAAGTACGCTTTGCCATCGCAAAGTCCTCCTAAATGTTCCGTGCCTTGAAAAAGTCAATCGCCCCGCACCAGCCCCGACAGGCACGGAAAGTTCCATCGGGGTGGCGCAGGTACGAAATCGCCCCGTTAGGTGAGGCCGTGGACGCCCGTTTCGAGCGCGGCGTGTGCGGCGATGTCCGCAGTCGTCGCGTCGCGAACCTCGGGAACAGCGGAAGTGCCCGTCTGCGCCTTGTAGTTCGTCCAGTCGAACACCGTGTCGGTGTCAACGACGTCCGTGATGCCAGCCGTCACGTAGGACGGGGCCGTCACACAGGTGATGCCGAGCGTGAAATAACGCTTCAGCCCCTTGGGAAGACGGATGCCGAACACGCCGCCCTTCTGGACGTCCGTAGCGGGAATCACGAGAGTGCCGATGACGTTGCCGTCATCGACGAGGCTCGTCGTGTTGGCCTGCTTCGTGTACGCCTTGATGGTCATCGCCGTGCCGCTGGGCTTGCCAGCGAACTGGACGAAGAGCATGTTCCACTCGTTCTGCTTCATGTCGAAGTCGCCGTTGAAGCCGAGGTCGAGGAACTTGCCAGCCGTCGTCGGTGCCACGTTGTCGTGGGTGAGAAAAGCCTGATGGATTTTCATTTTGACTTACCTTTCTTGTTTTGCGTTCCTCGGGGCGTCCGCATCACAGTACGGCTCACCCCTTGGAACTTGAACCGTTAGACCTGAACGGGCAGAGCCTCTTCCGCCGTGTTCATGCAGTCCATGATGACGACCCGCTTGCCCCAGAGGGTGGGCTGGAGGACATCCTGAATCTGCGTGTACGTGATGGCGTTGTTCATCGTCAGACGCTCGAAGACCGTCTGAAGGCCCTCGAACACCGTGAGCGGCATGACCCACTGCCACTTCGCACCGTCCTGCTTGCCACCGCCGACGCGGGTGACGAGCCTACGAAGCATCTCCTTGATGAAGACCTCCGCACCGGGCTTCTCCAGCACCGTGATGTCGAGGTTGCGAATCCAGCCGACATACCGCCAGTCGCGGATGTCGAGGCCGAAGTCCCACGACAGGAACTGCGAGCAACCCTCGTACTTGCCGCCCTGCTCGTCGGTAAGCGTCTCGTGCTCCTTCCACTGGCCTTTCTTGATGCCAGCGGTCGTGCCGCGCGGATAGAAGCCGCGAACGGTACGGGTGCCGACACCGACAAGGCCGATGGAGCGGAGGTTGGTCGCGCTCATCGAGTTGACGGCCTGCGGGGTGATGCTCACGGCGTGGCCGTGCGCGTCGAGGTTTCCGAGCGTGAACGCGCCACCAGCGTTGAACACGTAGAACGACGGCTTCTTGTCGTCGAGTTCCACGGGCGTCTGGCCGATGGAGAATCCGCACTTCTCCTGATGCGCGAAGAAGCCGTTGTAGCCGCGCACGTTCTTCGTGAGCGAGCCGTACAGCATCTCGCGGGACTGCTTCTGGTTCATCGCCTCAATCTGGTCGAGGGCCGCGTCCGCAAGAAAAGCGTTCTTGTCGGGGGCTTCGTCCCACTCGCGCTGGGACATTTCGATGATGGCGTCCATGTGGGCCGCCGTATTGCGAACCGACGTGACGCCGCCCTTGCTGGGCTTGACGCCTTCGCGGTAGCCAGTGAACTTCGCCTCGGGAAGCGCGACGCGGTATGTCGTGATGTTCGACGTGCCGTCGTTCGCCTCCACTACGGGCAAATCCTGCAAAAGCGGATTCGTCTCGTAGACGAGGTTCACCATGTCGCTGTTGAACTTCTCGCCAGTCTTGTCCATTCTGGCGGCAACGTCCCGCAGCGTAAACGCACCTTGGTCGATTACCATAGGTTTTTCCTTTCTTCAGTTGCCACCAGAAACGAAGCGGTCTGGCGACTTTCCGCTTTTCCGTGCTTTGAGTGTATTATATCATAAACAGAGTTCACGATGCAATACCCATCCTCAAAATTTATCAAATTTTCTTTCCAGTCCAGCGTTCCGCGAAACCAGACAGGCCAGACGACCCAGAGCCAGAACCCGCGCCAGCGGTGTTGTCAACCTTGTGATGCTCCGCCCAGTTCAGGATGAGCCTCATCATGGTCTTGTTGTTGGACATCGGGCCAGTCACGACCTTCATGAAGTCCTCGTCGCCGTTGAGCGTCGCGTCGTTCTGGAGCGTCTTGACGGCCTCGTCAATCTGAATCTGGTTGAACTCCTTGCGAAGGGCCGCGCCCTGCGCGTCGAAGTTCTCCTTGACCTTCTTGCTCTCGGCCTCCGCCGCCGCCTTGGATTCCTTCAACTCCTTGGCGAACGCCTCGCCTTCGAGTTTCATGAACTCCGAGACGACCTTCGGGTCGATGTGGTGCTTGCGGCAGAACTCGCCGTACTGCTTCTGCACCTGCTCGGCATTAGCCTTGACGCCCTCAATCTGCGGCATCTCGACCTTCTTGAAGAGGTCTTCGACGGTTATCTTCTCCCAGTCGATGGCACCTTCGCCGCCTTCGCCGCCAGAGCCTCCGTCTCCGCCGCCAGTTCCGCCCTTCGACGCTCCGCCAGAGAGTGCGCCACCAGTGCCGCCCTCTCCGCCCTCTCCGCCTCCAGAACCGCCAGAGCCAGAGCCAGCACCGCCTTCTCCTCCCGTGCCGCCTTCTCCGCCACCTCCAGAACCTCCAGTGCCACCAGTGCCAGAACCGCCGCCGCCACCGCCGCCACCTTCGCCGCCATCTGCGGGAGCCATGAAGTAATGCGTGCCATAACCCCCCGTTCCGAACATCAGTCTGTTCATTTACTGTTTCCTTTCCGTGCCTTTGTCCTTGACCGCGAGTATCTTCTCCCTGAAGACCCGCGCCAAGAAGTCCGCTCCGTTGTCGGAAGCCTCGCACAGTTTCTCGATTTCCTGCACGATTCGACCCCTGCACCCCTGCTGGTACGGCGTCAACTCCCGACCTTCTCCAAAGAATCCGACTGCGGCCATGAGGTCGCCAGCCCAATCGACGAAAGGCTCGTAGGACAGGAGCGAGTTGGCGCGGTCGCGAAGTCTCGTCTTCGCCAACTCCGCCTTGACCTTGTTCTGCTCCCTCTTGATGTACGAAGGCACTTCGTCTCCGCGATTCAGAATGTCGCTCACATCAAACCTCCCATCGCGGCGGTTATGCCGCCCATTCCAGACGGGTCAACCGATTCGCTCGCCCTTCCGACCTGCGCCGCCGCCTTCGCCTGTTGCAACTGGATTTGCGCCTGCTGTTCCTGCAACTGCGCCTCCGCCGCCTGTTGCTTCGCCTGCTCCCTCTTCCTGCGGACGGCCTCGACCTCCTCCTTGTTCTTGAGGTGCATGTCCGACGCGCCGACGAGCCTGTGGCGGGTGCGGACAATCTTGTCGAAGTCGAAGTTGTCGAGGACGATTGCCGCGTCCTCTATGCCCAACTTCTGGCCGTTGGCCGCAATCGAAGTCGCGAAGTTCAGCGAGTTCTCCGCGCTGTTGAGTTCGTGCGTCTTCTGCGCCAACTGCAAGTTGCCGACATACGTGGGAACGAGGTCGCCGTTCTTCGGCTTCTCTTCTCCCGCCGCCGCCTTTACCTCCTTGCTACGGAGAGCGTAGTTGACGAACACGTTGACAACTGGGTCGAGCATTTCGTCCTCAAGCATCAGGACTATGCCGCCCAACTGTAGCATGTTCTCGCTCTTGAGGGCGTTTATCTCCGCCGCAGTCCTCTTGTCCCCCGCGTTGATGTTCTTCAGCGAATCAATCGTCGCGAACTCCCCGAGGAAGAAAATCTCCTTTATCCTCTGCTCGAACGCCATCGCCGCCTTCTGCGTCTCGTCGCTCGTCGGCGGGTTCGTCAATATCGGCGTCACGAGGTCAGACCTCTGCTCTCCGAGGTTGGTGTAAGTCACCGCGCCCCTCGACAGGTCAAGACCCTCCTCCCGCAGTTCGTTCGCCGCGAGAAGAGGCGGCTCCGCCCTGTTGCTGGAAATCTCCAACTGGTCGAAGGTCAACGCCTGAAGCGCACGGCACGAGTTGAGCGCGTCGTGCCCCCTGCCCCTTCCGTATATTCCGCCAAGTTCGCAGTCCAAGCGAGGGGCTATGATTGGGTTGAACCGATAGCCACGGACGCACAGCACGCCGTCGTAGCCCTTGGAATCCCTCGCCGCCGTTCCAGCCCTCCCCTTCAGCCAGTAGATGCTACGGTACTCCATCGACTTCGGAATCCCGTAGTCTATCGGCTCGAAAGTCCCGCACTTGAACGTTGGGCAGTTAGGCTCTATCAGGCACTCGACGATGTAGTTCCCGTCCTTGCCGTTGTTCCCGCTCTTCCAGTTCTGGACGACATCCTCTGGCAGTTCCGCCAGACCCTTCTCGCCCTTCCCGAACTCCCTGACAATCTCCTCCGCCGTCATCGCGAACCTGCGGTTGACGCGTATGACCTTGCCGTCCTCGCCCACGCCAAGAGCGTAAGTCCCAATCGGAAGGCACTCCGCCTTGGCGCAGAACTTCTTTGTCTCCTTGACGATGATGCAACCGAACCCGAACGCCAGCAGGTGCTCAAAGCACTTCTTGAAGGCACGATAACTCCCGCTCTTCGACATCGTGTAGCAGATGAAGTTCTCAAGCCGCTCAAGGTAGT
>Ga0310690_10004866_pt1 | contig 18687 bp, 13 predicted proteins | sample AusTroGonzalo_MG_2_FD_207661 | JGI IMG/M metagenome (GOLD analysis project Ga0310690, IMG submission 207661) | Bovine rumen microbial communities from tropical cattle in Woodstock, Queensland, Australia - Gonzalo_04 (v2) (version 2) | ecosystem: Host-associated > Mammals > Digestive system >...
CGCCGTAGACCTGCTCGGGCGAGATGTACGCGGGCGTTCCGAGCACGTGGTCGGGGATGTCCTTCTCGCCCTCGAGGAACTCGTATTGGTGGGAAATGCCGAGGTCGGTGAGCTTGACCACGCCCTCAGTGTTGATCATTATGTTTTCGGGCTTTATGTCGCAGTGCACGACGCCGAAGTCGTTCCATGCATAGTCGAGGGCGTTCGCGACGGACTCGCAGATGAGAAGGCAGTCGGTTTCCGACACATGCTGCTTGCGCGAGAGCAGGTCGGCGAACGTGTAGCCGTCGACGTACTCCATCGTGTAGTACCAGTTCCCGTTCCCGTTGTCGAATTCGTATGCCTGCACGATGCCCGGATGCTGGATCGCCTCCATCATGCGCTCCTCTTCGCGGAACTGGCGCACCTCTACGCCGGTGCTCGAAAACTGGCTGTCAAGTATCTTCACCGCGACGAGGCGCTGGTTCGGGATGTCCCAGGCCTTCCAGACCGTCGACATGCCGCCCTCGCCGATCTTCTTGATGAGCTTCAGGCCCGGTATCTTTAGAATCCGGCTGCGGATCGTCAGCTGCTCCGTCGGAATGCCCTTGTAACTGGAGGCGCTCATTTGTCTTCGCCCCATTCCTTTAGCTTGCGGTGAAGCGTGCGGCGCGAGATGCCGAGAAGTTCGGCGGCCTTCGTCTTGTTGCCTCGGCACGCCCGCAGCGCGGCGTTGATCTGGACCCTTTCCGTGTCGGCGAGGGACTGCGCCGCGGCAGGAGCCGCCGCCGTTGCCGTAGCAGGCGCCGTTGCGGAAGCTGGGGCGGTGATCTCGGGCGGCAGGTCGTCTTCCGACAGTTCCGGACTGGAGCCGAGCACTACCATCTTCTCGACAACGTTGCGCAGCTGCCTTACGTTCCCCGGCCATGCGTACGTGCAAAGGGCGTGCAGGGCACGCGCGGAGATGCCCGTCGCGGCAGACCCGTTCTTCTTTGCGAATTCCTTCAGGAACCTGTCGACGAGCGCGGGGATGTCCTCGGCGTGGTCCTTGAGCGCGGGCATGCGTATGTCGATGACGTTTAGACGGTAGTACAGGTCTTCGCGGAACTTCCCCTCCGCGACCATCTGCGCGAGGTTGCGGTTCGTGGCGGCGACGAGGCGGAAGTCGACGGGGATGTCCTCGGTCCCGCCGACGCGCTTCACCGTGCGCGACTCGCGGACGCGCAGGAGCTTCACCTGCGTGGAGAGGTCGATCTCCCCGATCTCGTCCAGGAAGAGCGTTCCGCCGTGCGCAGCCTCGACGTTTCCGACGCGGCCCTGCGCGCTTGCGCCGGTGAAGGCCCCCGGCACGTAGCCGAAGAGCTCCGACTCCAGGAGGTCTTTAGCGAGCGCCGAGCACTCGACCGCGACGAACGGCCCTTCGGCGCGCTTAGAGAGCCCGTGCAGGGCGCGCGCGGCGAGCTCCTTGCCGGTTCCGCTCGGCCCCTCGATGATCACTGTCGCGTCTGTCGGGGCGACCTTGCGTATCAGGCGGTAGACCTTTTCCATCGCGGGCGACTCTCCCGTGAACTCGGCAAGGCCGGCGGGCGGCGGCGCCGCCACGGCGCCCGCCGCGCCCTGCGCCATCTCCGCGTTGCGCACGGCCTTCGCGACGCGCAGCTCGAACGCTGGGAGGTCGGTGATGGGCTTCTGGAAGAAGTCGTCGGCTCCGTCCTTCATCGCGGCGACGGCGAGGTCGACCGTTCCGTAGGCGGTAAGGACTATCGCGCCCATGTCGGGGTTCGCGGCCTTCGCCCTGCGGAGGAGCGAGACGCCGTCCTCTCCCGGCATGCGGACGTCGGTTATCATCAGCGCGAGGTCTGGGTTCGCTGCTACGACCTTCATCGCCTCGTCGGCGTCTGGCGCGACCATGCAGTCGTACGACGGGCGAAACCACCGTGCGAGCGTGTCGCGCAGCGGCTTTTCGTCGTCGACTATAAGTATCTTCTGCTTCATTTTGCAAGTGGCGGATATTATACCAAAATATTGGCATGAACGTACGGTCGTCCCACGCGCTGCACGAAATTTTGGTATAATGCGCGTGACAAAGCCCGTGAAGTGAAAGGAACACCAGCCACATGACAGCCGGGGCCTGCAAATCGCGTGAAATCAACGTTGTCCTGATGAAAAGTTGGGACGGCATGGGTCGCTTGCCTTACAACTGCATATTCAACCGTTCATCTCCAAACGTTCTTAACTGCCATAAGTCATATTTGACTTTAAATTCTTTCTATGCGGGTGTACAAACCAACCGAAAGGAGAAACCTCAATGGGCTCGACACTGACACTTGCAATGATTCTTGGTCTTCGCTGGCTGGGTTCCAACTGGCGATACATCAAAAAGGACATCGGTGACTTCTTCACCTAAAATCGGCATAAACAAGGGATTTCACACATGAATAGAAAACACACAGTCGTCAATGGTGCTTCACGTATGAGCGAGTGCGCGGAGTTCATCAAGTCTAAATTTATTGTTGAAGGATACGACGCCCAATCTTTGACGGTCAACGATCCCAGTTCAAAGGGGATGCTTGTGCAGATACGGAATGCGACAAGCAAGGCAGGGTCAATAGCCAAGGGACTAACTGGGCTCGGTGCTTGCGCCACACTTAAACTGGCAGCGCACGGCAGCGACCTTGAGTTGGAGGTGCTTGGCGGGAAATGGCTGGACAAGGCCACGGTTAATGTCGTTTCCTGGATAGTTCTTTGGCCATTGTTCATCACCTCCAGCATTGGTATGTGGCGGCAGAAGAAATTGCTCGATCGTATGTTCATGGAAACGATGTCGTTTTTCACGCGGCAAAGTGTACAATAGGAGATAACAGAATGTATCCAGTAATACCAGCAGTTGTTAAAGCGGTGATGGTTGTGGCCGCTGTAGGAGGAGGGGTCGTCATGTTGAAGAAGAATGATGTTGTGAAGAAGATGAAGAAGATTAAGAGCATAATCCCCTGCTTTGGGGGTGAAGATTCGGATCAAGGTGTTTCAGATCCACAAGGTGATAGCGATTTGATGGCACGGAATGGAGTAAATGATGATCTACAGAAACGATTTGAGGAATCAAAGAGTCGTGTTGAGGAAGCAGAGAGTCGTGCCGCTCAACTTGAGATGGCAATGAAGGAGTTACGGTCGGAGAGTCTTAAAGCACGAACTGAGCTTGAAGTTATGCGGCGAAAATTGGAAGAAGCCAAGCAATTGAGTTTTGACTATTTCCCAGACTTACTTAAATGGATACAAAAAACCCTCGGGAAACCCGAAGGAGGAGCGTCTACTAATATAGACGAGTTGGAATTTATTCTGTCGAAATATGGATTGTCTGTCAACAAGGATTACGAAAACATCCCAGAGGGATTTGTCTGTGTCAAAGATGTGAAAGTTACGGGGCCGGAAATAAGTCTTCCCATGCTTGCCAGAGGAGATGACATCGAATTGAAAGGTATCGTAAAGGTTCCAATGTCATTTGCAGGTGCCGAACCTCCTGCTGACTATCGGAAGGAGGGATTACGTACGGAAGCCATCGCATCCGACAAAAATGGGGATGAGATCGATTCGTCAGAATCCGTGAAAACCATATCGGAGCGTGAGAGCAGAATCTCGTCCAGAGTTCCGAACGAATCCTATACTCCCGTGTCCGAAGAGCAGACTCCCAACCATGCGGACGGAGCGACAGATAACGCTATGGGAGAGCCCATCGCATTAGAGAATGAAGAAGCAGGCTTTGGCAATGATGACGACTTCATAATAACCACGAAAGAAAGGACAAGATCATGACCTATCTCGCATTTGACTTCGGTGACGGCACAACCTGTGCTTCACGCTTTGATAATACACTCAGCGAACCAGCGATCCCAACCATCATAACAGGGCAGGATGAAATATGGACGAATATCGCGTTTGATAAAAACGGCGAAAATCCAGTCGTAGGATTAAGGCGGCCCAGGCGTGGATACGAGTCGATATCGAGCAATTGGAAGTCGAAGCCAAGCAAACATGACGAAGGCTGGAGTGTACGAAGGAAAAACGCTGTTGATTTCATGCGCACGTGTTTCAGACTGTTCTTGAGCAACAACCCTGAATACACGGATGGACAAAACTGGACGGGCATGCGCAATGGAGAACCATGCAAAGTTGTCATTGGTGTGCCATGCGACTGGAGCGAGGAAGATGTTTCGGAGTATAAGAAAATGGCAGATGAAGCCGGCTTGCCAGACGTTCTTGTATTCAAGGAATCGCAAGCGGCAGTCCTGTATGCAAGAAAGTTCATGGCAAGTGGATTGCCAGATCAATATCTTGAAAAGGGTGTCTTGATGATTGACATTGGAAGCAGCACGACAGATTTTACATACATGAAGGGGCTGCGTGCCGCGCATTGCGGGTTGACTTTAGGTGCAAAATATGTGGAACAAGCTTTTCTTGGCGACGCGATGTCCAAGTCAGGCTATGAATATTTCAAGCGCAATGGCGACGAGGCGAGTAAAACACAAGGTCGGATATTGCGCACACTAAACCTCCTGTTTGTCCGCCAATGGAAAGAAGACTTCTTTTCTGCTGCGCAACAGGAGAATCCTTCCGAGCAAACATCGCCGTTGCCAGGTTCGGAACTAAAAGTGGGGGATGAGGAGTATGGACAGACATATATCACTCCGGAATTCGTCGATCGCTGTCTTGACGATAAGACAAATGGTGTGACATTTAATCTCCAGCATCTTTCCAGTATGTGGAAAGACATTGGCATGGATGTGAAAGATACATGGCGGGGACATTTTAGACGAGCTCTTGATTGTGTAAAAAATCACTGGAAATTTGACATCTCCGAACTGACGATTTTCGTCACGGGTGGGGCATCACGGATGAGTTTTGTCGAGGATGACATAAAGACCGTTTATGGCGATAATGTCCGATATTTTTTCGGCAATGATCGTGAGCGCTCATTCTCCGTTGTAAAGGGTTTGGCTTGGGCCGCATATGCGACGGACTTGATTGACAGCGAGCGAAAGTTGTGCAGTGGCAAAATCAACACATTCCTGTCAATTGGACATTCTGGCTACTCAAAGATCTCGGCAATGATGTCTTCAATTTCAAGCGATCTTGCTGGACAATTGGTGTCAAGAATCAGAGATCGTATGAAATATAATCCAACATTAGTAAACACGAAGCGGAAGATAGAGAATTATGCTAGGGAAACCGTTTCCTCGTTGATTAGTGCCGTCCCGATAAAAGAGAAGGTCTTGTCGCTTGCAAACGAAATGTTGTCTATAAAGGAAATGCAGGACTTGTTCGCAGATCTCCAAAGGAAGCTTGGGCGTGCTAACATTTGCGCAAGAATGCCTGAGTTCAAGATAGAGGGTAAGGTTGATTTACCGAATGATTTTCAAGTAAATCTTGACTTGGCTGACATTGTTGACAAGGTGCTTGCTGCCATTTTATGGGCAGTAGCTTTGTATCTCGCTCCTGCAACATTCGGACTGTCTATAGCGGTTGCCTTTATTATAAGTATTTTTTCCGAAAAGGGACCGGATGATGTAATTGATGTCGATAAGATAAAAAAAGCAGCCGACAAAGTTGTTGAGAAAAAGGGTGAAATTGAAAAAGCGATCAATATTGCATTTTCAAATTCTCAACATGGAACTTCCTATCAGAGGCAAGTGAATGCAGCGCTCGAAAAGATTTTACTTTCAGTAAAACAACAGGAATTGAAAGCCCTTGAGGGACTATTTGTCTACGAAGAACAGTGAGGAGTTATATCATGAGCAACGAGCAAGATGATTTTGTAATGACGCTAGACCCCATGCATCAAAGCAGAGGGCGGAAGGCAGCCGATATTGAACCGACAGTTAAAAAGAGTTTACATCAGGTCCCGATGACATTGCCCAAGGTTGAAATCGATTCGGTCTTGGCTCAGACCCTTGACAGTGCTGATGCTAAGATTCGTGCTTTTCAAGACAAACAGCGCGAAGAAACGATTGCGGCGACAGTGTTTTCAACCGCTGTTTCTGCTGCCTTGCGAAGAGAGTATCTTGACAGCGAATCAAACATCCGTGTTCTTCCTAACCATGTCAGCAATTTTGAATCAGCTCCGATTCAATGGTTGCGACTTTCTGAAGTGGGCATAGAAGATGGTTTTACGCCCGCTAAGGCAGCAGAGTCATTGGAAAATGTCTTTAGTGCATTTCATATACCTAATCGTATGCGCTTGCTTTTTCTAGTCTCGTCAGATGCAAGTGAGACAGGAGACCGGGTTTCTGTTTATATTGGATTGCAACCGAAGGGGAAATATCAGTTCTGTGCAAAAATCCCGAATTTCATTTCTGGATTTTCAAAGTCAAACTGGCCTGGGCTGTCGCTGGAACCGGCGAATGATGTTGACTTTGAGTTTGCGGGGAAAGCCAATGACGGTCATCGGGGCGTGAGAATCCTTACAGGAATACCATCAGGCCGCAGTAAAGAGAACGTCAGCGCGACAGTTGATAAACTGACTGGGGCATTAAGTGGCCATTCTTGGCGCTATCTTGTTGTGGCAGAGCCCGTCTCGGGGCATGAAATGGAAGATACGATCCGCACTTGTCGCGAACTTGCGGGACGTGCCGAATCAATGAAATCATTTCAGATGTCCGAAAGTGTCGGCAAAACTATTGGCGCCAATCTAACGCATTCTGAGGGAAAGTCAGACTCATCATCTTCGCGGAAGATGAGTGTAGCACAGCAGCTAGCTCTTGTTGGCACTATTGGCACTGGTGTCTTGTCTGTCGCTTGTCCCGCTTTGCTGCCAGCATTTCTTACCGTTGCTACAACCTCCGCTGCGGGAACGGCTGTGACGGCGAAGGCTGGGCTGACCATGCTTTTGTCTCTCATGGGCGGTTCTATGCTTGCCGGTGCGTCTACAGCAACGCATGGACAAACCGTGTCTGACACCGTGTCGAAGTCGCTTTCTGAGTCTGAGAATTTCAGTTTCTCCCAGACAATTGTAAACAAGCACGCGGAGGGGGCGGTTAAGCTAATAGAATCTCAGATTGCCCGATTCCAGCTTTGCGAAGGAATAGGAGCATGGGAGACTGGCGTCTATTTTGTGGGAGAGGATGAAACGACAGCCGAGATTGGATCCAATGTGCTAAAGTCGTTGATTAGTGGGGACAATTCGCATCAGGAACCGGTAAGAATATTCAATCCTCGTGGTTGCTCGATAGAAGCCTCGCCTCTAATTGCATTCAAGAATTTCGACAATCCATATGTTTTACCCATGAATTCTGGCGAAGTTATAACTCATCCTTTAGGGAAGCGATTTGAGAATTTGCGCACAGTGGTAAACACTCGTGAGTTGGTACGATTAATTAATTTCCCGCTATCAAATGTCCCAGGCGTACCAGTAAAGAGAATTGCCGCCGATACAGGGTTTGTGTCATATGCATATTCTAATGCAAGAACTGATAGTATCTCAATTGGTTATCAGATTTATCGTGGGTCTGTTTTGGCGGGAAGCCCATACGCAATGCCAACCGCGTCACTTGCCAAACATACACTTGTATGCGGAATTAATGGAAGTGGGAAAACTAATACCATACTTGGTATTCTTACTAAGTTGCTTTCAGACGGAGCCCCATTCCTTGTTATTGAGCCTGCAAAGCAGGAATACGTTGATTGGGCGGTCACGAGCAATCTAAAACTGTCAGAAAATAAATATCATGGGAACAAAGAAGCGGCACGTCGTGATCCGCAATGGATTAATGTCTATATACCAGGACGTGAAAAATGGAATGGAGAAGAACTAGATGAACTTTCAATTAATCCCTTCGACTTTGTTTGGTTGAACAAGGACGGGGCACCAAAGACCTTAGAACATATCGACCGTTTGAAAACTATCATCAATGCGGCCCTGCCAATGCAGGAAAGCCTACCAATTTTGATGGAAGAATTGATTTTCGCGGTATATGGTGTGCCATTCTGCGCAGCGAAACCCGGAGAGAAGGCGCCATGTTGGTTGCCGCCGGATTCACGATATCGCACTCCAAATTTTGACGAACGCATACCTGTTCCGACATTTGTTCAGATGGCGAACCATCTGCCAAGATTATTCGAGAGGCTTGCCTACGCGAAGGACGTGCAACGCAATCTTCAAGCAGCGCTGAAAACTCGCATAGAAAGTTTCAAGCGTGGCTGGCGAAAACCCTTGCTCAACAAGGATCTTCCACGCCATTCTGCGGACGACTGGGAACGGCTGTTCGGGCATCCTACTGTCGTCAACTTGACCTCGTTAACAAGCGATGAAGACAAAGCGTTTTTCATGGCAGTTATTTTGATGTTCATTTATGAGTATCGTCAAGAAGTGTCCGAGCTTCCTGCGACGCGAGAGGCGAAAGATCGGAATCCGGGACTTAAGCACCTATTGGTGATCGAGGAGGCACATCGAGTCTTGGGACGGAGCGAGGGGGCTGTGTCTGCTTTTGCGGCCGCTCCGAAGCAAAAAGTGTCCGAGATGTTCTCAAACATGATTTCCGAAGTCCGCGCTTATGGGCAGGGCATTCTGATAGCAGACCAGATTCCAAGCCGATTGAACGAAGATGCGGTCAAAAACACGAATCTTAAAATTGTCCATAAACTCGTCTCGGCCGATGATAGAAAGTCAATGGCGACGGCGCTTAATCTTTGGGATAATCAGGAGCGCGTCATTGGAGATTTGAATGTTGGCGAGGCACTTGTTCGTGGAGACATGGACAAAGAGGCCTACATGGTTAAAGTGAATAAGAATTCATGAACAAAACAAGGTCATATTGACCACGGGCAATCTTCTATGTAATCGGATAGAGGTTCCAGAAAGGAAATCAGAATGACAAACTATGAGGGCATAGGTCCGATGGAGGGTTCAGAGGCAACCTCCTTGGAAACATTCTCAATTGAGAATGTCGAGTATCTGCAATCAATTGAAGGATTGCAGCCCAGCAACTGGGAGGGGTTGAAGCCAGCTGAAAGGCTTGGAGCCTTGCGAACGCTTGAAAGTCGTCTCGCCGAGATTCAAGGCCGACATCCTTTGCCCGTCGTTGCGGAGGAAATGGATAGCGCAGGTTTCTTCGATGGAGAGGCTCTGCATGTAAACATCGAGCACATTAACGATCCATCCTATCGTCTCGAAGTCATTGACACGGTAGCACATGAGGGGCGGCACGCTTATCAGCACTATGCCGTCACGCATCCCGGCTTCCATCCCAATACGCAGGAGGTGGTTTACTGGGCAGCGAACCAACAGGCCTATTTCCACCCAAAAGAAATCGCAGGTCGCTTTGGTGCTGAATATTATATGTACCAACCTGTCGAATTAGATGCCTGGAGGTATGGTGAAATGACGCAGAACGTTTTTGCAGAACTTCAAGATGACAATCCATTTAGGAAATTTGATTCCATGTTGGACTCGGCTTTCGCAAAGGTTGAGAGCAATGCGCAACGGCCATCATTGCTTGATCGTGCTGGCGATCTATGGACGCGAATTAAGTCAGGGCTTGATTCTATCATTTCCCCGGCTACGCAAAGAAACATAATGCGTGCGGGTGTAATGGCAATTGCGCACCATCGTTAATTACTGGAAAGAAAGGACATCCACAATGACCAAGACAACCTTTGAAGAGTTCTGCAAATTTCTTGACGTCCGTGAGAAATCCGAACAGGATGCATCATATACGGCAGACGAGCGAAAGTTCCTGTGGAGCGAACTTGAACATAAGGCGGAAGACGTGAGGAATGCCATTCTCGAGTGGGTTCGCACAGGCAATCAAACAGAATTGACCATTCCTGAAATAGTCGTCCCTAAAGGTTTTTGGCCACGGCATGAAGACTGTGCGGGGAAACCTCTCTCGACAACTATGCTGGTGAATGTTCAGAAGATGAACTACATCGCAGCCGCCATGACGATAGATTGGGTGCGCCGCGCACCTCGTGATGCCATGCGTGTATTGTTCAAAGGGATGATCTAAAGTAGAAAGGAATAACAATATGGGATCAATCATTAATGGCGGCACTTTGAAACTTGCTGGCGATGCGGCAGTCCAGTGGTATCGAACGCAGGATGAAGCGCATCAAACCATCTTTACTCATTCGTGCATCGGTGGTGCAATCGCACTGATTCCAATCCCAGTTGTGGGCGAATTAGCTGTAATTGCCAATCAGATCGCCATGTATAGGAAACTCAATCAACTGACAGGCGTGGTATTTTCAAAGAATGTCATGAAGAACATAGGTAAGTTTGTTGTCTCGCAGGTAGCTGGCATTCTAGGTGGAGTTGCGGTTTTGTTTGGATTAGGCGCTGCACTAAAGTTCATTCCTGGCGTTAACTTTGCCGCAGGGTTGTTGACCGCATCGACAGCAGGTGTGGCAAATTATGTTTGTGGGAAGGTTTATTATGAGATGCTCGGCGAGTTCATAAATAAAGGGGGTGGGGGAAATTTATCTGACGAGGAGATCATTCGTCGGATGAAGAGTGAAATGCCGTCAGAAGATCGCATCAAAGCAATGAAAAGTGATGCACAAAGGACAATGAAAGGGGTAAACTACGCCAGTTACAAAGGGCAGGCGCAAGATTGCGTAAATGAGGCAAAACAAAATAGCGATCTGTATCGCTGAAACAAAAACAAGAAAGGAGTAATGATGGGTATCGAGAAATTAGGTCCCGACGGGGCTGCATTACTAGGTGGTGCAAGTGCTGAAGTTCTGAAACAGGCTGCGAACGCAGTAGGCGCACCTACTGTGGCAAATGCCATTGGTGGTGTTGCTGCGATGGCAAGCAAAACTGTCATTGGTGGAGCTGTGAATGCTGGAGGCGCAATAGCAGCAGGCGCTATTGCCGCCGCGCCGGTTCTTGCGGCAGTGGCCGTGGGTGCAGGCGTTGGTATAGGTATAGGAGCATTGTTTAATTGGCTTAGCGAGGATTGATGGAGGTGTTATGAAAGACATAACGATATTTTCGTTGTTTGACACGGAACGAGATATTCTGATGCACATAGCATCACTTGTTCGTGTAGCAAACGCAGATGGGAAAGTTCTTGAATGCGAAGAAAAATTCATTGAGCAGATGGCGGTAGCATATACGCATTCATTTGGCGCAATTTCATTTGATGAAATTGTCAGTAAATCTGACAAGATTACTTCAGCAGATGTAATCGACTGGCAACACACCCTTTTAGAGCGTCCGCAAGAAGCCCGTAATCTTGTCAAAGACTTAATAGCGCTTGCTTACGCAGATGGTGATTATTGCGATAGCGAAAGACATATGATAGAGAAAGATGCGGCAACATTAGGTGTCGGGATTGAGGATGTGCGAGCCATAGAGAAGGCTCTTATTGAGTTCTCGCAAGCTGCGCAGAATCTCAATGCGATTCTGCGCGATGGTTTTCATGCACAATGAAAAGGAGTGAATATGGCGAAGTGTACGCATTGTGTGTGGGTCTCGAAATACAGTATGTATAAATAAGGGTGAGCGTGTAGGTGCGTTTATCCTTGGCGGGGTAGTTGGCGCGATTGGAGCCATGTTCAATCCCTCCGCCGGTGCTGCCGCCGGATCGAAAATAACAAGGGAACATTGTCCATACAAAAAGTACATTTGCGTGGATTGTAAAAAGGAATTTTCTATAAGTAATTATTGAAGAAGAAACACAAGAATCAATGTTTTGATTTCCGCTGAAATACAAAACATTGACAAGAAGGAGCGTTGAAGCGGTATGAAAGACTATGTCGAGGTAAGCCGTGAACACAAGGAACTTGTGAGGCGGCTTGTGTCTCCTCGCGGGACGACAGAGGATTGGGAGAAGTTCTACTCTACAATCCGAGATATGGTGACGAATCGGTATGCCGCGAAACTCCAGGAGGTGGCGGGACTTGACGTTGAAGACTTCCTGCGCGGCGAACTGACCTCCTTCCTTCTTGCTAACAAGTGCGAACGTCTGCGCCAGTTCCTAAACCTCAAAAGCGTCAATTCCGATCATCAGCACCTTTTCGGCGACTGGTTCGACAAGGTGATCAAGAGTGCGCTCGCTGCCGCGACGCCAAACGACCGGGGGGACACGATATATGGCGACGACGAAAAAAAGAAATCCTCCGATAAAACAGGCAAGCCCGAGACGATATTCGACGGGATAGATGCCAAAGATAGATTCGTCGCCCTGAATGAAAAGGGAAATGTCTCTCTCGCCAAATTGCTGCGAAGCGTCGGGGGCAATTGTTTTTCCAAGATTGTCACACGATTCTGGGGAAAGAATCCGCAAGAAACATACATCGCCATAATGGATGCACAGCTTAACTTCCGATACCGGAAGATAGCGGCTTTGGTTGGACGAGAGGAGAAGTCCATCAAGAACGACAAGGAGCGCAAGAAGGAGGAAATCTCCATTGCGGGCAAACTACGCAATCTTCATCGAAAACTCTTTGGGAAATTGTCGATGAACGATCTTGAGAGAATGTTTCCTGCACTCAAGAACTGTTCGGACGAGAAGATTCACTCTATATTCTCTTCTTCGATAGCGCAACAGGGCGAGGCCAATTTCTTCGGGGCGGACGGTGAAGCCGATGTCGATTTGATTGAGCAGATGGGCGCGGCACTTGGAACGATGTATTTCAAGGATGTGCGGGGGGCGTGGCAACTGGAACTGAAACTGCCCTTTGAAGTTTCCGACAAGACTCTCATCCGTGGCGTTCTTTCAGGCGGCAAAGGTGGCATTCCGCAGGGAACGCTTTTCTGTTGCGGAAAGAAACGCAAGATTCGTGCCAACGGACATTTCGAGTTCCCAGTGTCGGAGTTCAAGAAGTTCTCGGATTCAAGCGAGCTGTATTTCATTCCAGTCAAAGGAAAGCAAACAAACGGCATCCCATACGTGCCGGAAGAATTTGACGTGCTCCGTCCAACGCCGGAATTGCTCGAAGCATGGGCAGCGCGTAAGATGTCCGATTCCAATCCGATGGAACTTACGGCAGACCTTCTTGATGATTTTGGATATGTGCTGCCACAGTTACTTCTAAAGGACGAGGTTCTATCGTCTTTGCCGTTCGACAGGTTTGGCGTTCCGCTGATAGACAGAAAAAATCTTCGGCGCGAATACAACGAGGCATGGGTGCTGTTTCGTGCTGTGCCGTCCATTGATTCGGATTCCCCACTGTCTGCCGACGGCTTTATGCTTCCGCTTGAATGGCGGTACAATCCATACGCGGCGTCTCTACCGTGTAACCTCCTGCCGTTGCATTTGTCCCTGCTTTCCAGACGTGTGTTGCTCACCATCAATGAAACCGATAATGATTCGGAGGAGTGCAAACAGGCAAGATGGCAACTCAACCCATCTATTCGATTCTTTGATGACCGCGTTGATTTTAGCGTTCCCGGACTGCTTGGACGGTGCGAGTCCGATGTCGCATCGGCAACTGGTGCGCTGGCCGTCGCGCTTATTTATGCGCAGAACGATGTCCACTACGTCGGGTGGCCTTTTATCTCGCTCAAATACGATTTTGCGGAGAAGAGACCTCAAGGTGTAGGAGGCATTGGACAGAAACTTGCGCTGACGGCCTCTTTCGGAGGAAGGTCGCTTGCTATCTCGCCCGATCAGGAGGGTGTCTCTTCCAAGGGGCGTGATGTTGAGGTTCGGGCGGTGACGGAGCGGACGTTGCGCGAAATCGCGGAGGACGTTGCCTTTTATCATCTGCGTAGTCTGCAACCATCCAACAAAGTGCAGTTCAAGTCTGTCGATCCCGAAATCCTTGCGCCCCGCCGGAAACTTGCGAGGAAGTTGTTTGAGCTTGCAAACGACGAAGATGTATTGAATGACACTGGTACGTTTGTGGTGTTGTTTGGCGGGCCGGGAATGGGCAAAAGCGTCCTTATGTGGCTTCTCCGCGAACGCTGTACCACAAGTCACCGCGCCATTGGATATGTGTGCCAGACGGGACGTGCCAATCAGGGCTGGGAGTTTGTGAAGTCGCTCGCGTATGGCATCGCCTCGACCTTCGGCGAGGAGACAGGCGAATTGCTATCTGTTGACATTCCCGACGCACCGCCCAAGGGGGATTCTCTTCGGAATGCCTACCGCAATCTTGTTGTGAATCCGCTTAGACGAATTTCTGGAAGATTCAACAAGAAGGAGAAGTTGTTTGTTCTTGTGGATGGTCTTGATGAGGATGCTACAGGTGTTGTGGCCGACCTTCTCCTTGATGGTGACTTGAAACTGCCTCCGAAAATTGCGGTCGTTGTGTCATCACGGCACATAGTGCAGGACGAGGACAGGCTTGAGTCCGTTGCAACGGAAATACTCGATCTTGACGAGCAGGACACTGAGTGCGCACGAGACGTTCGGATGGATGTCCGCACGTACATAGACCAATGGCTGCTCACGAACGAGTCCGTGAATGACTGGCTGATGCGGGAGAGTCTAGCTTCTGAAGAGGTAAAGGATGCGATTCTCGACAAGGATAGGTCGTTTCTGTACGCCTCGTATGTTCTTTCAGGGATTGCCGATGGGCGATATGGCGTTCGCAAGGAATGGGACAAGCCTATCACCATCACATATTTTGCCGAGAACCTGCCGGCAGATTTGAAGACATGCTTTTACGATGCGTTCAAGGCGAGATTTCCAGACAGCAGGTCTTATGGCAAGGTGAAGACACTTCTGCGGCAGCTCGTCCGTAAGGGGCGCATTGGCGAGGCAGACGCGAGTCGCAAGGCCGTTGTCGGCGAAGAGACGCTGGGGGCAGTTCTCAAGGCTCTGCGCGGATATGCTGTTGTGACCGATGGCGAAATTTCGCTTTCGAGCGAGGCGTTGCGCATGTGGCTCAGGGACTCGACACACAATGCGGAGTTTGGAGTGTGAGGGCGATTTTGTCATATCGGCATTTCTGCTCCTTCTATGTGGGCATGGACGGGATGAACCCGACCCACTAACAAGGAGTAATAAAAATGGAAAACGAAGTAAGACAGATCGCGGAAACCGCCCGCAAGATGAAAGAGATGGGCCTTGCCGTGCCGCCCGAGGTGACAGACGCTTTGGCGGCATTCGACAATCCTGTTTACAAAGTCGGCATTGTTGGACGGTTCCAGGTCGGCAAAAGCCACCTCGTGAACGAGGCATTCCTCAACCAGAACCTGCTTCTCAAGGAGGGCGTTGGACTCTGCACAACCGCCGTGACAACGGAAGTCGCGTTCGGGACTGCGCCAAAGCTGACGGTGACGTACAAGGATGGACGTCCCGCCAAGGTCGTGCTGAATCCGCAAGCAGAGGACATCCGCGCCGCCACGAGTTCCGAAGCGCCCGAAGTCCGAGAGAAGATTGTGGCAGAGACGGAGAGCGTCCGGCTGGAGTGGCCGTGCGAGGCGCTGAGGAATTTTACCGTGTTTGACACGGCTGGAATCGACGATCCCAATCCTGGACTTCTGCGGCTCACGACTTACAAGACCGTTCCGCAGATGGATGTGGCTGTGATGGTTGTCGGCGCAAAGGCCCTTTCGACTTGCGAGATCAACTTCCTTCGGAAAAACATCTTCAAGTATGGTATCGGGCGCATCATGGTGCTAGTCTCGTACAATCCGGAGCGTGATTCACTCTCCGAAAAGGGACGCGCAGAGCTGCTTGATGCCATCCGTGCACAACTCGCCGAAATTGGACGTGAGAACATATCCGTCAAGATGGTTTGCTATGGTGGCGACGGGTGCGACGACATCGTCAATTCCGCCGCCGCAGTACGCATGGAGGTTCAGGCGTTCGCGGAGAACGTTGCCAAGTCGAACAGGCTCGCAAAAATCAAGGTGCAGCTCCGCAAGATTCTCTCCGGTCGCTTGCAGGACTTGGACTTCCGCCGTTCGCTTGCCGACAAGGACGCCGCGCAGATCGCCGAGATCCGCAAACGGTACGCCGACCTCGCAAGTGAAATGAAGAACGCCCGCGACGAGATGCAGGATGACTTCGACGGGACAATCCACTCCATCAAGCAGGAACAGGCGATTCGATTCCGTTCGGCCTGCATGGAGGCTGCGAACCGCTACATGAAGGGATTTGAAGGATGCTCCGACCTTGGTGATGCGCAGGAATACTTCGCCAAGATGCAGGAACTCATCGTCCCGGAGGTGGAAAGCCTCGCCGTGGATCGTTTTGAGGACATCCGCACTTCAGTCTCCCGCAAGCTTGAGGAATATAGCTCGCGCATTCAGTCTGTTTGCGAGAAGACCCGGCTCCCCACTGTGGGATTCACGCCGGATATCGAACTTGACGGCGGGCTTTGCGACAAGATCAATTCCGCCGCCGTGACTGTTGCGGACTATCTCGTGACGATGCTGTTGCTTCCTGGCGGACTATTTATGTCGTGGTGTCTGCGTTTCCTTGCGGGGCGCATCCCCGGCGTGAGGCGCATTACCCCGTCAGCCCTTGTGAAGGATCACTTCGTCGAGACCATCCGCAGTTCGCTTGGCACGGAGCTGGAGAAGACAGTCGACGCGTTCCGCGACAACATCGGCGACGCGCTTCAGACGCTCAAGACGGAAATCTTCAAGACCGTAAATGCGGAGATTGACGAATTGACCAACAAGGCGGCGAGTGCCGCCGACATCCGCCCTGATGGCAGGGAGGCGGACGACAGACAAGCTATCACGGAGGAGATTACGCGTTGCGGCGAACTGCTGGCGGCTGTGTAACGAAGTGCCGGGAGGGGTGGAAAGACCCCTCCCGGCAATGAAGAAAGGACACGATATGGACGCAAAGAAATACGAAGAAAGAAGAAACGAACTGGTGCGGCTGATCGACAAGGGATTGTCGCTCGGTCCCATGCCGCTACCACAGAAGACGGTCGCCGCACTCAAGGAAGTGCGGCGGAAGGTGTTTGAAAACCAGTTCAGGATTGTCCTCGTGTCCGGTTTCCAATGCGGCAAGTCCACTACTTTCAACATGATGTGCGACGGACGCGAAATCAGTCCGCGCGGTTTGAAAGTCCAGACAAGCGCAACGGTTGTCTCGGTTCAGAACACAATTGACGCGGAGAAGGCTGATACAGCATCCGTCGTTTGGCGCACGGATCGCGAACTGACGCTTATCTTCGCCAAACATCTCTTGCGGTATTTCAAGGAAATTGAGCCTGAGCGTTTTCGAGGGGTGAATCAGGCCGAGAAACTGGCCGATGCTTTAAAATACCCGGCGGACATTCCGCTGGTCAAAAAGGCGTTGCGGAAATGTGTCGCAGACATCGCCAACCTTGCCGACGAAGAGCAAGAGAAGATGGACGCATTGCGTATGGCGCATCTGATTTCCGAGTTTTACTCCGATCCGTGGATTTTGGAACTCAAGAAACGCACCGATTTCACGGTCGAGAACATTGCCGAACTGATTTGCTTCCCGCAGAACTACCACAGGAAGTGGATTGGAGAAAAGAAGACGCCATACAAGGCCGAAGAGTGCGCATTCGTGTTTGTCAGGCAAGTTCATTGCTTCATACAGTCTGAAAACCTCAAGCGGACAGGAAGCGTCCTCGTTGACTGCCCAGGTCTTTTTGCCAGCGCGTATGACACCTCCGTTGCGTTTGAGATTCTGGAGAACGCCGATGTCGTTTGGTACATTCTCAATGGCAAGGCTGCCGGAGCGAGCGACCTTGCCGCTTTGAAGTCTATCGCAGCCGCGAAGCCGGACAATGTCTTTCTTAGCGTCAACTTGGTTGAGAACGGTTCGCGGCAGGTCGAGACGGCTGTTTTGTCCGATTATACAAGGACACTTGGCGATGTGCTTGGGAAAGAACTCAATCCGAGCGATTTTCATATATACCATGCTTTGCTGGGTCTTACGGCATTGCAGGCAAGGAAGATAAAGGACGGTACATTGGACGCACATTCGCGCCGTGAAATCATGCGGATTGCTGCGGGATGCCAAAATGAAACAAGCGACATGGAGGCTACATTAGGAGAGACGGTTTACTCGTCACTCATGAGCGCATACGGCATGACTTTGCGCAACGCCGCCAAGATTGACGTGTTTGACGAAAATGGCGAAGGGATTGCCATTTGCCTTGAAAAAAGCGGCATTGAAAAGATCGTGTCAACCGTCGAGAATGAGGTGGTAGCCAAAAAGGCCAAGAGCATACTCATCGACAATGGCGCGAAGAAAGCGGTAGAGTTGATTCAGGCTGTTGAAAGCGATTTCAAGGTTGCGGAGACTGTGGCGGAAAAGGACGAGGCTGACATGCAGACCGCGTTCGAGGAGGCGCAGGGACGGCTCGACAATTTCCAGAAATTCTGCGAAGAGCAGCTTGAATTGCTGCAGGGCAAGAGCATTGACCATTCCCTTGCGGTGGATTACTGGAGCGAGGTCATCTACAGCAGCATCGAAGAAGTCGCAGACAAGGCGGCTGATGCCATCGCCAAGTGCAACTGCAACGAGGTTCGCAGCGACCTGAACGAACAGATCATTAACGACACGTTTGCAGAGGTGGTAAAACCAAAGGCTACTGCGTGGGCAGATAGAATAAAGAACGGACGACATACGCTCTTCAACGAACTAGTGACCTCGAAGATGCAGCACGTCATTCGCGAGACAACGCGCCAGTGGGAGTTGGTCATCAAGGATCAGCCGATTCTTGCCGGTCTGCCCTCGCCGTCGCCAATGATAGGGACGGAGGTTATCAGCACGGAGCTGATTGAGAATGTAGTGGCGCAGGCTCCGGGCGTAAGTTCCGACG
>Ga0310690_10004867_pt1 | contig 18683 bp, 18 predicted proteins | sample AusTroGonzalo_MG_2_FD_207661 | JGI IMG/M metagenome (GOLD analysis project Ga0310690, IMG submission 207661) | Bovine rumen microbial communities from tropical cattle in Woodstock, Queensland, Australia - Gonzalo_04 (v2) (version 2) | ecosystem: Host-associated > Mammals > Digestive system >...
AGGTCTTTAGGAATATCATGATGTACGACGCAGAAAAGTCATCGCTCAGGACGTGGATCTCGCGCATCGCCTACAATGAATCCATCAGTTTCCTGCGACACAAGAGTATGCCCGTCATCTATTATGAGGATCGCGAGGGTGAGGCCGAGAAACTGTCGGAATCCGAGGTCGAGGCCACCTTTGGTCAGCCGAATCCGGAAACGGTACAGCTCATCAGAGCCGCCCTGAAACATCTGCCTCCAGACGAGCGCGCTATCATCACCATGTTCTACTACGAGGAGATGAGTCTGAAGGATATCGCTTACGTGACCGAGTCGATACCAACCACGGTAGCCTCGAAACTAAGCCGTACGAGAAAGAAACTTTATAAAATCATCAAAATGCTACAGTCATGAACGAGGAGACATTAAACACATTACGACAGCAGGACACGAATCTTCGCGAGGCCCTCAGGCTCGAGGAGACGGAGCGTCCCCAGATGCCTGCCGACCTCAATGCCCGACTGATGCAACGCATGGCCCAAGAAGAGAAAAAGCCGCGTCGCGTCATCTGGCCCTGGATCGCTGCAGCTTGTGTGGCAGGCATGATGATAATATGGCTGACACCACCCAAGGAAACAGCCTCACCCACAGCCCCGCTCCAAGAGACGGCGGGAGTGGTTGCCCAGGAGGTTCCCACGACAGAGGAGCCAAAGGTCGAAGCGTCACGCGAGGCCGATGTAACAAAAGAACCGTCCCTGTCTCACAAGACCCGGAAGCGCCCTCAGCGTGCTGTCACTACAGGCCATATTCTGGCTCAGCAGTCAGCTGCCCCATCGGCACAAACGGTTGCCAACGAGGATGATCTGATGGCAACAGCCGACCCTAAGGCCGAGTCCAAGATGACGACACTCACTGAACGCGACATCCCCATCACCCGTCCTGAGAACTACCAATACACGCCTGAGGAGCTTGCCCTCATGAAGAAACAGGCCAACGAGGCCTACTTGAAATGGATGGAGCTGGAACTGGAGATCGCCAAACACAATTTGGAACAGACAGCCCAGACGGATTTCTAAAATACAAATTTATCAAAAGTCACGAATTTAAAAAAACTTACCGATATGAAACGAATCATCATTATGCTGCTCATCGCTTGCAGCGCCATTACTACCGCCAGTGCCGACCCTTCGGCAGCACCCCAGAAGAAGCCGGAGAGTGTCATCGCCACGCTCAATGCCATTATCTATAAGTTCGGCCAGAACGAAGGTCAGGTCTACTCCGTGAACCGCAACCCCAACACCGGCATCATCGAGTCGAGCACGAAAATCGTGCCCTTCCGTTGTCTGGCAATCTCAGATCAGAACGACTTTTCGGAGCGGAATATAGCCTTGTCAAACGACCAGGTCATGAGTGCCGTACCCCGCAACTTCCAGAAAGACGAGCCCCTGTCGTATCAGATTCTGCACATCCAGCCAAACAGCAAAGAGTATTTTTCGTTGAAGGTGATTACCAATAACGGGTTGGACAACAAGACTTTGCGCCTTCGCTCATCGTATGACCAAGAGATGTGGCTGATGTGCTGCAAGAACCCTGAGAACCCCCAGCTTCGCGACGCCTATGCCATCGTCTGGGCGCTGTCTGCCGACAAGAGATACATCGAGGGCCACGTCTATATGATCACCTCGCTGCGCCCTGATATGTACGAGAAAGCCACGGAAAGCAAGATGTTCAAGATCGTGGGGCGTGTGGATGAGAACATCAAGGATTCGCTCTACAATATCTATATTGCCGAGTCGCGTGAAGCCCTCTACAATCTCGAAGATCACGAGTATGTGGCATGCGTGCCCGTCATCAATAAGCGCTTCGAGTGGCAGACAGAACTCACCAAGCCCTGCGTTGGCCGTCTGCGCTGCATCTTCCCCGATGGCTCACTCTGCTCAGCCTGGATCGACCTCGACTTTGTGCCTGGCGAGACTTACAACATCACCGTCCATAACGGGTATTACGACGAGGATAAGGACTACGAGCGCCGTGTAGGTCGCCAGTCGGGCAAGAGCCTCATTGAGCCTCGTGCAGCCAAAGTGGTCGAAGATACTGTTCCGGTGTATTATCAGGCCCATCCTGTCCGCGACGAGTTCGATGTGTGGCGCCAGTCATTAAACGAGCAGCAGGAGATGCAGTTCCAGATGAAGGCCGAACGCCTCCAGATGTCGGTGAAGAAACTCGGAGGGCGATATGAGTTCATCAAAATGTTACTCAATGGCTCTAACTCAGACCATCAGATCAATGAGACATTCGAGGAGATTCTCAAGTTGAACCAGGAGATCGAAGCCAAGTGGCAGGACTTCTTTAAATTCTTCGAGGCAAAGAATATGCCCAAGCTGGCTTACCCCAAGGTCTATAAAGAGATCATTGAGATCTATTCGACTCAGCTTCATTCCTTCGATGTATATTACCAGCAGCGTGGCTCTATGAGCAAGATCGCCCGCAAGGTCAATGCCTACATCATCCAGCAGAACGAGAAGTACATGGATGAGTTGGAAAAATCGATGGAGTAACCCCACACAATTTTGAATGACCCTTACACATTTTTAATATAAAGAGGGGGCGACAGCACATTACAACTGTCAGCCCCCTCTTCTCTTACCTAGAATGGTCCATGCCCCATACAACTCGTGGTACTAATCGCCGTGAGGAATGCCGTGAGCGCGGCTACTATCACCTTCACCGCCAGCTCGATCATCCGTTGCTTCTTCATACGCTTATCTCCCTTTTTTCTTGTCTAAGGATTCTTTTGTCTAAAACTCTCCTTAGCCGTTGCCCTGCTGGTCGGCCTCGGGAGCGAGCACGTAGGTCAGCGGAGTCTTCTTCTGAAAACGCTTCTGCTTGCCGTTGACGGTACGCACCTCACTCTCTACGAGATACCCGAAGGTGAAGATGCAGTCATCCTTCAGCGCCCTTGAGGTCAGCTTCTCGCCCTTCGTGTTCTCCGGAACGAAGTTGATGTGGATGCCGTTGATCATCGCATCAGGACCACCGGCCACCGCGTTGGCGAGGTTCGCCTTGCCCAGCTTCGCGCCGTCCACGCTCGGACTGAACGTACCGAATCCGTCGAGCTTCACGGGCTGACCCTGCGTCAGCAGCTCCTTCATGCAGTCCACCACCTGTCCGAGCACCAGCACGCACATCTGGTAGTCCGCGATCTTGCCGTGACTCGTCATGTGGGCGGCAAAGCCCTTCAGGTTCAGGGGCTCTTTCGAATCACACTCGGCAAAGTACTTGCCGTAAGCCGTCGAATCGTCGTTCTTGTTCTGACGGAGGTTAATCACCATAGGAATTTCACTTCTTGCCATAATTTTTCCCTTTCTGTTTTTTGGTATTACATTATTAAGTTTCTTTGTGGCGATCTACATCGGGTCGCCACCTCCCGCGTGTCTTTCCGGATTGACAGTACAAAGGTACGACTTATTTCCGACTCCTACAAGCGTTCCATGTATTACGTGTGTTAATAAATGTAAATTATATTCGTATTCACGAAAAGTTGCGTTTTTGCCTAAAATCAGGCCTTTTTACCCCCTCGGAGTTTCCTGCCTTGAAAGTCCAGGTTTCATGATATGAAAGTCCGACTTTCCTGCCTTGAAACCTTCAGTTTCCAAGGAGCTCTCTCCGGCCCCGATAATCGTCTATATTGATGTAAACAATTTTTCAACTCCGCTTCAAGCCATTTTCTTACAATCTTACATTCTTACATTCTTACAAAGCATGCTATTTTTGATGAAATGGAAGATTAATAATAATATATATTATAATATATATTATTATTAAAATTATTCTTTCCCATTTTTTCCTACCCTATGTAAGATTGTAAGAATGTAAGATTGTAAGATTTTGGTGTCTTTTGTCTACCATATTTTTTTGAGATAAAACTTGCAAATCTCAGAAATAATCCTTATATTTGCACCGTGATTGCATAATAAGCAGAGAATATGGAACGAAGCCAAGTCATTGACAACATCAGGCAGGTGGCTGCCAGCGTATTGCCCAAGGGCAGCACACTCTACCTCTACGGTTCCCGCGCCCGTGGCGACTATCACGAGGACTCCGACTGGGATCTGCTCGTGCTGCTCGACAAGCCGAAGAAAGAGAAAGGCGACTGGGACAACTACGGCTGGCCCTTCGTAGAAATGGGACTCGAAATGAACGAAATAGTGAGTGCCTCGACTTATACAAAGGACAGTTGGTTTAACGGTCCCCATGCAATGTTTTATTATAACGTCGAAGAAGACAAGGAGGTGCTTTATGAGTCTTAAGGAACAAGATCGCGCCACGCTTGTGGTGCTTGGTTTGGAGAAGTCGGAAAAGATGCTCGATGCAGCAAATTGGCTGATAGAGGAAAAACATTGGAGTTTGGCTGCCAATCGCCTATATTACGCGCTTTTCCATGCGGTAAAGGCACTGCTCACTAGCGATGCTAATCCTACAGGCACACATCGCGGAGCCAGCAATCTGTTCTACCTCCATTACGTCAAGACCGGCATCTTCTCCCTTGAAGAAAATAAAGTCTATGCCCGTTTGCAGCAGTTGCGCGACGATGGCGATTACAACTGCGTTATCGATGTGGATAAGGAGGATGTCGAGGACTTTATAGAGCCAACGCGTGCGCTCATTGAGAAGATCAAAAAGTATATTGCCGAGAAACAGGCGCAGTAGTTGCCTGATCTCCTTGCTAAATATAAATAATGTCGAACTCTAAAAACAAACAACTGATGGTGACATAACAAAGGCAAAATAAAGACAAAAGACTGGAACGTCCACTTTTGATTCTTGTATTCCAATAATTGGGGAATTAGAAGAATATAGCAAGAACTGAAGTAGATCGTTCACGCCGCTGGCGTGGGCATTTACTCGTTTAAGCTATATAGGTTATCCCCAATACCTTGGAATACGTAGACGAAGTAAAGAGTCCACGTTTTTAATTGTACCATTTTAAAATTTAATTAAATCAAAACTATAATAACTATGCAGAATAATAGAATCCGAGGTATAATGCTACTATCCCTTAGTATTGCATCGAGTATCTTTTTCCTTAATTGTGGAGATAATGATGACACAAAATCAGAAGTTATCGACGGAGTTCATGTCGTTAAGGGGAGGAAATTGGTTTATGTTTCAGATTCGACAGAAGGCTTGTTAACTAATTAAAGATTCACTCCTCTACATGTTAACATATGAGAATAATACAAGTTATTATATGGTAGCTCCAATAAATAAACTTAAGGACAAGGAACTGTGGTCTTTAGGTATCGTAGCATATCATTCCGGTTTGTTTGGAAGGACAACGAAACACTTTCAATATTTGAGAGAATCTGATTCGGGAACGGCCAATTTTAAAGAATTCAATTCTCGATATGAAACATTGTTCAAACTCGGATTTGAATAAAAGCACAGCACAAACAATAAACGCTAACTCAAAATACAAATAAAAATGAACAAAATAGCGAATATCACAATCCTCACCATACTCATGAGTATGATAGGTGCTAAGGCTTTCGCCCACGACATCGCAGTACCCAATTCTGATGGTGTAACCATTTATTACAATTGGTCAAATGAGGGAAAAACGGAACTTGCTGTCAGCTATCGCGGAATAAGTGAAAGTTCTTATTCTAATGAATATTCTGGCATTGTTGTCATTCCAGAAACTGTAATTTATGAAGGTAATACATACAGAGTAACTTCCATCGGCGATTATGCATTTTGGGAATGCAAAAGCCTGACTTCTGTGACAATCCATAATGGAATCTCTTACATAGGAGAGTTAGCTTTCGGTGGTTGCAACTGCATAACCTCAATCACCTTACCTAACAGTATTACATCCATAGGGGATGGAGCTTTTTGGGGTAGCGGTCTAATATCTGTCGTCATCCCTAACAGTCTGACCTCTATCGGTTCTGAGGTTTTTAGATTTTGCGACAACCTGACTTCTGTATTTATCCCTAATAGCGTAAAGACCATAGGTGGTGGTGCTTTTTGGTGTTGCAGCGCCCTATCTTCAATTATTATTGGTAGTGGTGTTACAACAATAAGTAGTTCTGCTTTTTATGGAACGAACTTAAAGAAAATAATATGGCTGACAAATACGCCTCCATCTGGATATTATAATGTTAATGGGGCTATCAATTATGTATCAAATGATCAATTCACATCGTTAAACAACACAGTAAAATACCAATTCCTGAGTTCCTATTTCGAAGTAGACGGTATCAGGTATGTGCCTGTCAGTCCTTCAGATAAAACCTGCGATGCTATCGACTGCGTTTATGACGAAAGCGCAGCTAATACCAAGATTGCATCAACAGTCTCATATAAAGGCGTTTCGATGAATGTGAAGAATCTCCAGCCCTATTTGGCCTATAACAACAAGTTTATCAAATCGCTGGCTGTAGACTATGATGGTGAACTGCCAAATTATGCCTTCACATATTGCTCAAACATGCAAAGCGTCACATTAGGCCAGAAAGTATCGACCATAGGCAGTTATGCATTCCAAAGTTGTTCGTCATTGGAAGCAGTAGAAATCCCCGATATCATTACTGTGTTGAATAACTATACTTTTGAGGGTTGCTCTTCGCTACAAGAGGTAAAACTTGGATCTCAACTGAAAACCATCAATCAGTATGCTTTCAGCGGATGCTGCGCATTACCTTCTATCACTATTCCAAAGGCTGTAACAAACATTATTGGATATGCCTTTAATGAGTGCAACTGTCTTAATCAGGTGATTATCGCGGATAGCGATGAAACTCTAAATTTAACTTCATACGACAACAGTCCCTTTTTCTCTACCTGCCCTTTGGACTACATTTATATAGGTCGTGATCTCAGTTACAATACAAGTAGTAGTTATGGCTATTCCCCATTCTACCGCAATACTACACTGAGGGAAGTGAAGATAACCGATAAGGAGACGGATATCTCTGAGAATGAGTTTTACGGTTGCACCAACCTGCAAAAAATCACTATTGGCGACGGTGTAACCACCATCGGCAAACGAGCTTTCTCAGGATGTTTAAGTCTGCTATATTTCGCTTTCGGCACCCAGGTGGCGGACATCGGAGAAGAGGCATTCTCAGACTGTGCAGCTATGGTTGAGGTGATCAGCAAGGCCCTAAATCCCCCCGTTTGCGGCTCTCAGGCACTTGACGATATCAATAAGTTTGAATGCAAACTCTATGTGCCAGACGGTTATATGTCTGTCTATGAGGTCGCTGACCAATGGAAGGATTTCTTCTTCAAAGATGAAGGTGAGGGAACTGCAAGTCAGGGTGAAAGCGATGAACAGACCGTGAACAAATGTGAGACGCCTACGATCAGCTTTGATGGCGATAAACTTAGCTTTGCATGTGCGACGGAGGGTGTCGCGTTCCATTATACAGTCTCACACTCAGATGTGAAGAGTGGAATATCCAGCAAGGCTGTAGATCTGGTACAGACCTACAACATCACCGTCTATGCTTCCAAGGATGGCTATAATGACTCTGAAGTAGCAAAGGCCACATTAAAGGTTTCTAACAGCGTGCTGATTGGCGATGTGGATGGAAATGGCGTAGTGAATGTCGCCGACCACGTGAAGCTTTCTGACATAATAATGAATAAATAAAATTGTTTGTCGTTATGAAAACTTCAAATTTTATGGAAACAAATATTAATTATGATTATTGGCGGACAAAGGAAATTTGCACCTTTGACGTTGAAGAATTTATTGATAAGGTTTCCTCAAAATATCAGCAAATGGCTGAAGCAGGCGAAATATCAGCCAGTTGGGTGAAGACACGCGAGGAACTGCGCAAATTATGGGATAAGGTAATGAGAATGCCGATACAGGGCGATGCCTCGCTTTATCCAAACAATGAAGGTACACAGCCTGCGCTAATGGAAGTGTGGCATAAGGCCGGTGACTTTTGGCGGGCGGGGTTTCGTGCTGACGACGAACTGATTTGCGACCAGCACGGATTGCCATTGCGTAAGTGGATGATTAAGGCCATCAAAGAGGCAAAGGGAGAAACACAGGATCAGCAGTATGTAGAGAATGATTGTCCTCGATGTGACAAGCCTATTCAGGCGGTGTTTGACTTTAAAGAATAAGATAGAAACACAATATTACAAACTAAAAACTTGAACTTATGAGTAATGGAATTTTTAGTCAGATAATGCTTGACGAGATAGAGGACTTCGGTCTCGGAGAGTCTTTTTCGGATTTAGGGCCGTCGTTTGTGGCCATTGACTTTGAGACGGCAACGCGCAACGGCAACTCGATTTGTGAAGTAGGGTTAGCCAAAGTGGAAAAAGGTGAGTTGATAAGCTCTTCGATATATCTGGTGCAGCCGCCTGGAAATGAGTATGAACAAAGGAACATTAACATTCACGGCATTACGCCAGAGGTCACGGAGGATTGCGAGGACTTTGCGGCACTATGGAAATATATATGTTATGAGATAGAATGTGGAATTGCGGTTACGCACAATTCATCGTTTGACATGACGGTGCTGCGCAAGACGCTAGACTATTACCAGTTGGACTATCCGGCGATGCCATTCTTCTGTTCTTTGCAGTTGGCTAGGAAAGTGATTACTGGGTGCATGAACTATCAGCTGCCAACGCTCTGCGAGACGCTGGGAATACCATTTGAACATCATCACAACGCGAAAGCAGATGCCGTTGCCTGTGCGAAGGTTTTCTTGGAATGTCTGCGGCGGTCTGGGGTATCATCGTTCGTGGAACTGATGGAGAAATATCGCTTTACGTTTGGGCAGTTCTACGACCCTGGCTTTTTCCGTCCGGTACAATCGGTTGCTTCTGTCAGTGCAGGAATCAGTGCAAAGGATATTGTTGGCGACCCCGACAAGGTGGACGTTGATAGCTATTTTTACGGCAAGCGCATCTGCTTTACAGGCACATTGTCGCTCTGCACCCGTGCGGAATTGAAACAGATGATAGCCGACATAGGCGGCATACCGCAGAACGGCGTGAATCTTGAAACGCAGATTTTGGTGGTCGGCCAGCAGGATTTGAAACAGGTGGATTCAACTGGACTGAGCGGCAAGCACAAGAAAGCATTGGCCATTTTGGAGAAAGACCCAACGCACGACCTTGAAATTATGTCGGAAGCAGACTTTATGAGCAATCTCACGTTGGAATAATCATATATGAGTACGATAGTATGGCAGTAATGTCGGCTGTGGCGATGGCAAACGATCGGAGGGAAAGGCCTTTGATTCATTCAAAGATCAATCACCAGTTCTCTCGATTCTCGGAAACAAACTTATAAGGAATCCACTACAATGTCTATGGAAAGAAATATATTTGAAAATAGTACAGAGAATCAAGATCTTATTGTTCTTCCTGAGACTAAAACAATAAGTAATACTCAAGGAGCAAATACAGAAATATCAAAAGAAGATGCCGTCGATAAGTTGCAAGAAACAATAATGAAACTTGGAGAGATCTTCCCTGATGCTGTTAAGGACGGAGAGGTGGATTTCGAAAAATTAAAAATAGTCTTTGATAAGAAAGAAGAAGTACTTCCTGTCATTCTTCAAAAGAAAGAATCTATTAACATGCCTCTTAAAGGTGATATAGAGCAGAAGAATGTTACACAAAGGGAGAGAAATGCGGAATGCAGACGAAGGCGGAGGGAGCAGCGTGAGGCGCAGCGAAGGACGTATGAGGAACGACTGGAGCGCGAGGCGAGGGAGGCGGAGGAGTATGCTCGCCAGCAGGAGCGTAGGAAAATATTTGCTGCTATTGGTGCGGTGATAGTTACTCTTATTTTGATTTACTTCTTTGGACTTTTAGGCCCTGCTATATTTGGCCTGTTAGCTGGAGGATTTTTGTCAGGAGGAAAAATAAAATAGTAATGAAGTAGATCTATATATAAAATGTAAAGAAAGCCCCTGTTGTGTTGCATACTACTAAATAATCTTAATCTCTAGTAGCTCTCTTGTGAGTTCCAGAGTTTTTTTGTACCTTTGCCGCGAGATGCCATATGCGCATGGACGGCAGAAGGTCTGCCCGCACCCGCTATGGAGAACATATAATACTTTATGCTTATCGAGACAAACGGAACAGATAGAACCTGTACGATTAGTATTTGGTGGAACCCGGTTTCATTAGTGTGGCTTGAAAACAGGATGTGCCACACTCACTTTTCGTGGAATGCCGTTGGAGCCGCAGGACACATGTTATTAACTCTTTAAAATAGCTCTGTATGAGCAGGAGACACAAAGAAAAAGAAACAGAAATACAACAACCACGCATGATGGAGTCTCAAGGAGACGGCCATCAAGGAGATTTATTGGATAATGGTTCGACAGTGACAGAATCAACACATGGGATTAAAATCCATCTCTCAGCACCAAAATTCATAGGGAGCATATCTGAAGATACTCTTCATTTTGCGATGCTTAGAACTTATACGCTTGCAGAAGATGTTTCGAAAGGAATACATCAGAAGAAGAGGCAACGTCTTCATCTCAATTCTCATTTTGAGGGATTATCTTCATTTTTCAAATTCAAAAGCGAGGATAATGGCGACTTGCTTAATAAAATCGTTGAGAAAATAGCTAAACAAATGACAGCTGCTGAGAAAGAAGAAAAAAGAGGTCGACCAGAAATAGAGCAATTAAGTAGTTATGTAGATGATGAAGAGGTGTGTTCCTGGACAAAGAGCATCTATAAGAGAATCTTTCATAAATCAATTTCCGTAGCAAAGAATCTGACACAATATTTTGTGTGCTTTATTTGTAGTTTCTTCAAAATATTCAAAACGGAATCAGCCGATGGAAGAATTGCTCATTTCAGACGAATGATGCTACCCCATGTTAAGAATATGCCTTCTGCTAGAGCTCTCCAGAAATATTATGCGTGGTTTGCGTATTGGAAGGCCGCAGCTATCAAAACGGCCAAAGAATTGAAAGACGAGGCCAAACATTATGCTTGGCAAAAACTTGAAGAGTTAATATATGGTCATTTAGTCCAAATGTCTGTTCAAGTCGCACAGTAATCTTATGAAAGAGGTGGTTTTCTTACGAAATGCCACCTCTTTTTTTAGTCGTATTTAAACGAACTAAATGTTTGAAAAACCCTTTGTATATTTGCATCCAAATATAGAATTAATATACATTTAATTAACCCTGAGTTGATGTGAGAGTCTCCCGGGAATAAGTAGCTACACCTCAGCACTGCTCACAAACACTCAGAAAAGATGGATAATTTACACAAGGAGTTCGTTTACCTGGATGGTAAATGGCTCAAAGGAGATGATGTGCTAACGATGGCTAAGAATGCCGGATGTATGGCAACAGCCGAACACTATCTCTGTGCATATTTGATGAATGCTGTGATAAACGGCAATATGGATGCTATCGCTCAACTGAACGAGGTAAGGGCGATTTATAACCTGAAGCCTATCCCTGATACTGATGTCAACGGTAAAGGTGGCAATCGTAACGGTAACGACGCAAAGGCCGATATGGCCAGGAAGAAGTTTAAGACTCTGACGAAAGAAAAGCGAGAGTCGCTGCTGAAGGCTGGTATGAAGGAGCTGAAAGATATGCACGCGAACCTATTTAAGTCTAAAATAGACTGGAACGGGATATTCCTCGTGGTGAGAGACCGGCTTGATGAGAGCGTCAGAAAGTCTGAGTTCTACACTTTGGCTCAAAAGATGACTCCTGAGGGGTGGCCTACTGATATGAAGATTGCCCTCTCGACGATGACCAACTTCGCTCACTACGTGGAATACAACGACAGACAGGAGGCTTACTATGATATGGAGAACAATCCATGGGAGGATCTCTGCGATAGATTCTGGGAGATTCTGGAAGAGCTGATTCTTACAAGCGATTAACTAAAATACGGCGGATTTACTAAAAGCCTTACTAATTTCTTACGAGTTTACAAATAGAAAAATAGGTTCAGAAATCCGCCGTACCTTTGCATCGTCGAAAGACAAAAAGTATTTCATTAACAATAAAAATTTTAGAACAATGAAGAAAAGAAATCAGATGAGGGTTGCCAACGATTATGGCATCATGGTGAAGAAATGTTGTGCCTCGTGTGCCAACAAGGATTATGACGAGCATGACTTGCGCTGTTGCCTGTTGTGCGGCAAGCACGTCAAACCCTGCAAGGTCTGCGAGTACTGGGAGATGAGCAACGGCCTGAAGAACCTGGGCCGTGAGCGCGGCAAGGTGCAACGCCGACGCTACCAGCTGTTCCTGATGGACGTCCGCGAGACGGAGCAAGTGGCAAAAGCCAGGGGCCTTGTCGTGGGAGAGACACCGGTAGAGAGCATTCGCAGGGATTTTGAGGAACTGTTTGGCTCGCGTTATTTAATTCGTTAACATTTTAATTTACTCCAATCATTAATCGGGCGAAGGTGTCAGTGAAGGAAGTCTACGTAGTGAAAATGGCCAAATTCCGACACAACCCTTCACTCACAAAATTCGCAAGATTATGAAGAAGTTTATTTTTGTTGTAAATGCCATTGAACTGATCGCAAGACTGTTGGCAGGAGAGAGTATCGAGGGTAAGTTGTATATCGACAAGGACACCCATGTATTAACGTTTAAGGCTTGGAACCGCACGGCACCAAAGAACTCTAAGTATCGTAAGACCGGCGACACGGACTTCGGTAGCCTGTGGAAGTCGGACAGACACCTGCTGTGGCGTGAGAAGCTGCCTCTGAGCATGGGACTGGACCGTATGCTTACGGCCATGGAGGCTGACAAGAACCAGGCTCAGAAGAACTTGGTGGATGAATATATCTTCGATGGTGTATAACAGACTAAAAGATTCAAATATGTCAAGAATTGATTTAGGAGACAACATCAGGAAGCCCAAGACCGTACCAGCCACGGTCGAGGGTTTCAACGAGAGGGCGGACAGCGAGAAGACTGGCCGTATCTGTGCCGAGCTGGCTGACGCCCTGGAGCAACACCTAAGGGGAGAACTCTCGAAGGAGGACTATAAGGCGAAGAAGGCGGAGCTGAAGATCGGAGCCTGTTTCTATACGCCTCATGCCCACTTCAAGAAGGGTTATAAGAGCGGTGAGGGCGAGCCCGTGGACTCGGGCAAGGCCATCATCGATGTGGATGGCAACCCTGCCGGGCGCGAGATCTACACGAATCGCATTATGGGACGGGAAAAGGAGCTGGGCATCAATATGTTCAACATCTCCATCGGAGGCGGTGGCTTCGCCGTACTCTTTGATATCCCCGAAGGTCTCTCGCGCCAACAGGCTCAGGCATGGATGGCGCATGAGTTAGGCGACGTGGATTTTGACAAGGCCGTGCACGAGCCTGAGAGGGCCGTATATATTCCGTGCAGGGAGTATATTCTCTATATCGACGAGGAACTGATGTTCGGGGATGAGCTGAGGCCGGCCAAGCTGAGCGAGGAGGAGCTTCGGAAATATGAAGCATCGGACAATCACGGACAAACACGGACTTCTTTTCAGACAGATTCCAATAGTCCGAGCCAGTCCGTTAAGTCCGATGCCATCATACCTGTCGAGCCGGGAGCAAGGGCGCTGGCAGCTTTCGACGAGACGCTGAAGACAATGGGACTGAATCTGGATACCCTGAACCGTGAGGGTGTCAGGCACAACACACTGAAACTGCTGTTGCCCACGCTCTGCCAGATGATGACACAGGAGGAACTGCTCGGGGTGCTAAGGCTGAAGATGCCCGAATACTCGAAGGAACAGGACTGTCTGACGCTGGTCAGCAACTTCTACAACAAGTATGTAGACCTGAACCGTCCGATGAACATGAGGCAGAAGGAGGTGTTCCTGAAGTCGCTGAAGGCCGACGATCTGGGCACGGAGGGGTCGGCTCTGTTGAGTAAATCGCCCATGATTGCCATTGACTTCAACAAGTTGCCGATAGGCCTGAAGGAGAGCCTGAAGCCTTATCCCGCGAAGATGTGGCCGGCGCTGGTCGTGGGACTGATGCCTGCCTTGATGGCCCTGGCCGACGGGGTGTCGTACCGTTATTGCGACGGGAAGACGGGCTATCTGGGCGGTATGGCCATCATCATCGGCGAACAGGCCTCGAACAAGTCGTGCATCGAGGAGGCCGTGGAGCGGTGGCTGGTGGACGTGCGACATGATGACGAACTGGTGCGCGAGCGTGAGGACAAGGTGCGCGAGGCCAACCGTCAGCGTAAGGCCAACGAGCGGGCTCAGGAGGCCCCGAAGGGGGTGGTCAGGGTGGTGCCCATCACCATCTCGTGCTCGAAGCTCCTGAAACGCCTGAAGCAGTCGCAGGGGCATAGCCTGTACTCTATCTGCTCCGAAGCCGAGACACTGTTGAAGTCGAACGGTGGCGGGTCGTGGGCCCAGAAGTGGGATATCTACCGCAATGCCTTCGGACGGGAGCGCTGGGGTGTGGACTATAACTCAGACCAGTCGGAGAGCGGGGATGTCAGGGTGGCTTATTCATGGACCATCCTCGGGACACCGAGAACCACCAAGAAGATGTTCTCTGGCAAGAACGAATCGAATGCCGAGAATGGTCTGTCGAGCCGTATGATGCTCTCGGAGATGCCCGACGGCCTGTTTGAGAAGATCACCGTGTTCAAGGACTTGTCGGATGCCGACATGAGCCGCATCAGTCAGGCCACGGCCATGCTTCGCACGGCGACGGGGTTCTATGAGACTCCAAAATTGCGCAAGGCAATCGACAGGTGGCTGGAGGAAAAGCGTGTTGAGTCGGCGATGGATGTAGATCTCATCAAAGACCGTTTCCGGCGCCGATCGGGAATGATCGGATTCAGGTGTGGCGTGGTGTTCATGCTGTTGGCTGGTAAGGAATCGAGCGCGTGCGTGGACTTTGCCGTGAGGATGGCCGAATATACGCTCCAGATGCAACTGAAAGTGTTCAAGCCAATATTGGCAAAATATTATGCCGACAGTGGCAACGACACACCCGGTAGCTCGATCAACGGCAATATCTTCGGGCGTCTGCCGTCGCCGTTCAATATGCAAGACCTGCGCCAGCTGAAGGGTAACGAGATTGGCGACAGTGCTCTCTACACCATCATCAGCCGTTGGAAAGCTGAAGGTTGGGTGGAGAAGAACGGCAAGAGCTGGATCAAGAAAAAGGTGTAAAATCTTACAATCTTACAATCTTACATTCTTACAAACGATGTGTTTTAATCAGATAAGGTATGAATAACGTAACAGTTAACAAATCAATCCGTCTCTCCCAGCACTTTACGCTGGGGGAGATGACCAAGACGGGCACGGGGATCCCGAACATTCCCAGTCGTGTGATTATCGAGAACCTCCGCAACATCTGCGAGAACTGGCTGGAGGAGATGAGGTATGACTACAATACGCTCTACTGCCTGAAGCCGGGTGAGGACTATGAGACCTCGAAGAGCGTGGAACCGGTCATCATCACCTCGGGCTTCCGCTCGGAGGATGTGAACAGGGCCGTGGGTGGCTCACCCACGAGCAATCATCTTTCGGGCTGTGCCGTGGATATCCGCTGTGCGGGCTTTGAGCAGGCCGTGCGCTATGCCTCGATCCTGCTGGACATCGCCGACGATACGGGGCAGGACTACGATGAGCTGTTCATCGAGCGGAAGAAGGCCGTGCGCTACTGGCTCCACTTCGCCGTGAGGCCAGAGAATAATCGACGAAAAACGATGTTCCTCCTGAAGTAAAAACAATCCCCTGCCAGTGCGGCAGGGGATCGTTGTGTTATCTGAATGAATCTGTGAGCAGCTTGATTTCGATCTGGGGGGAGATACGCTCGTATAGTATGTTATATACGGCATCGAGGATGGGCATGTTCACATGGCAGTGGCGGTTGATCTCCTTCATGCACTTCGTGCCGAAATAGCCCTCGGCAATCATCTCCATCTCGATCTGGGCACTCTTGACGCTGTAGCCTTTGCCGATCATCGTGCCGAAGGTGCGGTTGCGGGAGAAGTTGGAGTAGCCCGTGACGAGCAGGTCGCCCAGATAAACGCTGTCGTAGATGTTACGGTCGAGCGGGTAGACAGCCGTGAGGAAACGGTTCATCTCCTGTACGGCATTGGCCATGAGCACGGCCTGGAAGTTGTCGCCGTATTTCAGTCCGCTACAGATGCCTGCCGCGATGGCGTAGACATTCTTCAGCACGGAGGAATATTCGATGCCCACCACGTCGCTGGAGGTCTTAGTCTTGATGAATTCGCTGGCGAGAACATCGCAGAAAGCCTGTGCCTTCTCACGGTCGGCACAGCCAACGGTGAGGTAGGAGAGACGCTCGAGCGCCACTTCCTCGGCATGGGACGGACCGCCGATACAGGCGATATTCTCGTAGGGCACATCGTAGACCTGATGGAAGTATTCTGAGCAGACGAGGTTCTCGTCGGGCACGATACCCTTGATGGCCGTGAGGATGAACTTGTCGTGTAGACGGGTCTTGAGTTTCTTCAGGTGGCTCTTCAGGTAAGGCGATGGCGTGACGAAGACCAGTGTGTCGTACTGCTGGGCAATACGGTTCAGGTCGCTGTCGAAGTGTATCTCGCTGATGTCGAAGTGTACGCTGGTAAGATAGGCGGGGTTGTGGCCCAGACGGCGGAAGTCGTCGATACGGTCGTCGCGGCGCATGTACCAGCCGATGTGGTGGGTGTGACCCACTACAATCTTGGCAATGGCTGTTGCCCAGCTACCGCCACCGATGATCGCTATCTTACCTACGTCATACATATTAACTTCTTTTAGACAGAGTATTTATTAAAGACAGAGTAACATATTAACAATTTTAAGCTTGGATAATGCATATATATATCTGTTACTATTTTGTTAGTATGTTACTATCATTTGTTAGTCTGTTACTATGTCTTAAATAATACTATGTCTTTATTCGTTACTTTTGTCAATCCATGCAGCTACCTCGTCGACTGAGGGCTTTTGGAGGTCGAGCTTGTATTTCTTCACGATGTCGCCAATCTTCTGCTGGAGGCCCTGGGGCTTCTCGGAGGCGATGTTCGAGACGAGGTTGAAGCCGGCCTTGCGGAGAACAGGCACCCAGTCTTCTGAGACACCGATGGCGGCCCACTCGGCAGGAGTAGACTGCGGAATCTTCTTCTCGGGCTTCATCTGTGGGAAGAAGAGCACTTCCTGGATGAAGGTCTTGCCCGTCATGAGCATCACCAGACGGTCGATACCGATGCCGATACCAGAGGTGGGGGGCATACCGTACTGCAGGGCACGCAGGAAGTCCTGATCGATGATCATAGCCTCGTCGTCACCCTTGTCAGCTAATTTCATCTGTTCGATGAAGCGCTCCTCCTGGTCGATGGGGTCGTTGAGCTCAGAGTAGGCATTTGCCAGCTCCTTGCCGTTGACCATCAGCTCGAAACGCTCGGTGAGGCCGGGCTTGGAACGGTGCATCTTGGTGAGGGGCGACATCTCGACGGGATAGTCGGTGATGAAGGTGGGCTGGATGAAGGTGCCCTCGCAGAACTCACCAAAGAGCTCGTCGATGAGCTTGCCCTTGCCCATGGTCTCGTCGACATCCATGCCCTTAGACAGGCAGAACGCGCGAATCTCTTCTTCCGTCTTGCCATTGCAGTCGAAACCGGTCTTCTCCTGAATAGCCTCGAGGATGGGCAGACGGCGATAGGGGGCCTTGAACGATACGATGTTACCGTCGATCTCGCGCTCAGGCTTGCCGTTGACGGCGATACAGATGGTCTCCAGGAGCTTCTCTGTGAACGACATCATCCAGTTGTAGTCCTTATACTGCACATAGAGCTCCATGCAGGTGAACTCAGGGTTGTGGTTGCGGTCCATACCCTCGTTGCGGAAGTTCTTGCCAATCTCGTAGACACCCTCGAAGCCACCCACGATGAGGCGCTTCAGATAGAGCTCGGTAGCGATACGCATGTACATATCCTGATCGAGGGCATTGAAGTGGGTGATGAACGGACGAGCCGAAGCACCGCCTGCAATCATCTGCAGGGTAGGTGTCTCAACCTCGGTATAGCCAGCTTCATCCAGTACTTTCCGGAGTGTCCGGATCACTGTTGCCCTCTGCAAGAAGGTGTCCTTGACGCCCTCGTTGACTACCAGGTCGACATAACGCTGGCGATAACGAAGTTCAGGATCATCGAACTTGTCGTAGGCCACACCGTCCTTGTACTTCACGATGGGCAGGGGCTTCAGTGCCTTCGACAAGAGCGTGAGCTCCTGGGCATGGACGCTGATCTCACCTGTCTGGGTACGGAACACGAAGCCCTTCACACCAATGAAGTCGCCGATGTCGAGCAGACGCTTGAAGACATTATTATAAAGGTCCTTGTTCTCGCCAGGGCAGAGGTCGTCGCGGGTGATATACACCTGGATGCGGCCTTTGGAGTCCTGAATCTCTGCAAACGAGGCCTTACCCATGACACGACGGCTCATCATACGTCCAGCGATGGTCACCTGACGGGGCTCGTCTTCGTCACGGAAATTGTCACGGATATCCGTGGAAAAAGCATTGGTTGGATATTCGGCTGCGGGATAGGGGTTAATACCCATGTTACGCAACTCTTGCAGGCTCTCGCGCCTGCCTATTTCTTGTTCACTTAACTCTAAAATGTTCATCTTAAATATTCGAATATTTTACTTTTATGGGTGCAAAGTTACGAAAATATCCC
>Ga0310690_10004868_pt1 | contig 18681 bp, 13 predicted proteins | sample AusTroGonzalo_MG_2_FD_207661 | JGI IMG/M metagenome (GOLD analysis project Ga0310690, IMG submission 207661) | Bovine rumen microbial communities from tropical cattle in Woodstock, Queensland, Australia - Gonzalo_04 (v2) (version 2) | ecosystem: Host-associated > Mammals > Digestive system >...
GCTCGTGAACCTGGATGCATGGCAGGCCAGAGGGTATTGGCACGCAGGCGAAGCAGCAGTTCCATGATGACGGCGTAGGTTTTAGGACCGAAGTTGCCAAGCTCCGTATCAAGGTTCTTTGCTCCCCAAGGCCGTAAGCCCCAGTCCTCGTCGTTGACGAAGATACCCCGGAACTTGACGGAAGGTGTGCCGACGACCTTTTTGCCGGGTGTGACATAGAGTTGCGTCTTGATGGTCGGTGTAACGTCTGCCCACCATATCCAGGGCGAGACGCCCATCATCTTGCTCAGCTCGAACATCGCGTATGCGGTGCTTCGCGGCTGTGAGCCATATATGACCAAAGCCCGCTCCACGCCTTCCATTGGGTTGTCAATGACCTGCAGTCCGTAAGCCTCCCAACGTCCCGCTACATCGCTCACGTCGAGTTTGCCGTCGGCAATAAGCTGGTCGATGTGTTTCGACTGCCCGATGGTGCCGATGATGATGGGATTCTTGTGCGAAGACGGTTCGGCCTTGTACTTCGTGAAGGTCTTCTTCGTGACAGCCTTGAGGTCGGAGATGAGGCATTCGAGCACTGTCTGCACCACTTCTGCGTCCTTGTCGTCGTAGAGGATGATGGCTTTGTCTGCTGTCGTTGCACCAGCTATGGTGAAACATCCTTCTACAGGAGAAGTCACAACCTGTATGTCGTTTGCCCACGCAGTCAGGAGGGAAAACATCAGGCAGATTGCTGCCAAAAGAGAGCGTCTTGCCTTCATAAAAGATAAAGAATTGGTTGTTTTGTGCAAAGATAGTACTTTCTGCACAAAACAATATCATCTTTTACAAAAATATATGCTTAGGTGCTTATTTTTGCTATACAGGCATCGTAAATAGTATGATATTTGCAGAAACGGTATGCTTTTAGGGTACAAGCATTGAGCTGTCGCCGTAGCTGAGGAAGCGGAAGTCGTGCGAGAGGGCGTAGTCATAGACATCGTGCCAAGCATCGCCAATAAAGGCACTCACCAAAAGGAGCAGAGTACTTTGCGGCTGATGGAAGTTGGTTATCATGCGGCGGACGATGTGATACTTGTAACCTGGGGCAATGATAATCTGTGTGCTTGAATGCAAGACTTCCTCGCCTCGCTCGTCCATGTAATGAAGCAAGGCAGTAAGGGCTTCTGTCGTGGAAAGAGAATTGTCGTACTCGTAAGGCATCCATTGGGGGACGTGGAGCTGCCCCCCTCCAACCTCCCCCCGAGGAGGGAGGCTTTCTTGATTCCCCTCCTCCTCGGGGGAGGGGTTAGGGGAGGGGGCTGCTGCCAGCACCCCCATATAATAAAGGCTTTCGAGGGTGCGGACGCTGGTGGTGCCGACGGCAATCGCCTCACCGTTGTGGGCAAGCAGGCGCTCGATGGTGCGACGATGGACGGCAATATGTTCTGTATGCATGTCGTGCCCACCGATGTCTTCGCTTTTGACGGGACGGAAGGTGCCTGCCCCTACATGCAGCGTCACTTCTTCGCGCTCAATGCCTCGGGCATCAATGTCGGCAAGAACGCGCTTCGTGAAATGCAAGCCAGCAGTAGGTGCTGCAACAGAGCCTTTTATCTTGGAATAAACGGTTTGGTAGGTCGTTTTGTCACTTTCCTGCGTCTTGCGGTTAAGGTATGGCGGAATAGGAAGTTCGCCGATTGCATCAATAACCTCGGCCCATGTGAGTGAAGAGTGAAGAGTGAAGAGTGAAGAATCTGAGTTACCATTGCTATTCGTTCTTGTCTCATCACTCTCTAACCACCATTCAAACTCAATCAGCTGGCTTGTGCCATGCGTACCCTTTCGCGTAGCTGTAATTGTGAATTGTGAATTGTGAATTATGAATTCTCTCTTCAGCGCTCCTTCCTTCCACTTCTTCAAGTTGCCCACGAGACAATACCACGAGCAGCGTCCCTTTTGGGCAAAGTTCTCCTGATACTCAGCAGGGTAGGATGGTTCAAGGAGGAAGATTTCTATGAGAGCCCCAACAGCCTCCTTCCTAAAATGTAACCTTGCCTGAATCACTCTCGTATTATTGAAGACCATGAGTGCTCCCTCGGGCAGGAGCGATGGAAGGGAACGAAATGTTGTCTCGCTGATGTGACCTCCATCATAAACAAGCAGCTTACTGCTATCGCGCTCCGGTAGCGGGAACTTCGCGATGCGCTCGTCGGTAAGAGGATAGTCGTAGTCTCGTATCTGTATGTGTTTTGTGTCCATGAACTCAGTTTATTTCTGCAAAGGTACGACAATTTATTAAGAATTACATCAACTTTGCAACTTTTTGGATGAATTGCTTGCAGGATTATATAAAATGTCATACCTTTGCACCGCAAAAACAAAAGGTAGTCCCTTTTGGGCGCTTAGCTCAGCTGGTTCAGAGCGTCTGCCTTACAAGCAGAGGGTCGGGGGTTCGAATCCCTCAGCGCCCACAAGAAAGAAGCGAAGTCGAGAGGCTCCGCTTCTTTTTATTTATTATATTTGAATTACAGAAGAAAGGTCGTACCCTTGTATCTTGAATGTAACTTGAAATAAGTGCAGGGGTGTCGGCCCGACAACTGCTGTACTTATGGCCGGAAGTACAGCAGTTGTTGGCAATAAGTACAGCAGTTGTTTGAGATAAGTACAGCAGTTGTTTCCCGGAAGTCCACAGATCTCCTCAGAGCACTCCGTCAAGGCTTGCACGTTTCCATTGAGCCCTGCTTAATCCGCTGAGCCCTTGTTCTGGTCAAAATCTAATAGTCAAGAAACTGAAGGGAGAAAACAAATCTACAATTCTCCCAGCTCGCGGCTGATTTCCTGCAACTCGCTACGAATGGATTGCAGTCGGTTGATGACCTCGGAGGTGTCGCTCGCAGCTTTGTGATTCTTGTTCAGGACAGCCTTGGCCGCAGCAATCTTCATGCCGCGAACCTTGAGCAGGTTATAGACAATCCGCACCTCCTCAATATCCTCCTTAGTGTATTGGCGCACGCCACGACCGCTCTTGCGGGGCTTGATGTTGGGGAACTCCTTTTCCCAATAACGCAGCAACGACTCTGCCACATTGAATTGCTCTGCAACCTCGGCAATGCCATAGTACTTCTTAAGCTCTTTGTTCGGATTGTATGCCATTTTACGTTGACGAGTTAACCTGTTGACAAGTTGATGAATGATTTTTGTGCAAAAGTACAAAGAAAATAATAATTAAGAAAGAAGATTTAAGAATTATTTCGTACATTTGCGCCCAAATTAATAAAAAGCCTCACCTCGGACACATCTTTGGGGAGAGGGATTTAAGTTGTAAATGGTAATTAATTAAATGATAAATGCTATGATGACAGCAAATGAGATACGTGACTCGTTCAAGAAGTACTTCGAGTCGAAAGGGCATGTAATCGTGCCTTCTGCACCAATGGTAGTGAAAGACGACCCCACATTGATGTTTACCAATGCGGGCATGAACCAATGGAAGGACATCATCCTCGGCACTCGCGACCCGGAGCCCCGCCGTCGGGCCGACTCACAGAAGTGCCTCCGCGTCAGCGGTAAGCACAACGACCTGGAGGAAGTCGGGCATGATACTTACCACCACACGATGTTTGAAATGCTGGGCAACTGGTCGTTTGGCGACTACTTCAAGGAAGGTGCCATCGATATGGCATGGGAATACCTTGTGGATGTGCTGAAGCTCGACCCGAAGGACCTCTATGTGACTGTGTTCGAGGGCTCTCCCGAAGAGAACCTTGTCCGCGACGACGAGGCCGCAGGCTATTGGTTGAAGCACGTTCCTGCCGACCATATCATCAACGGAAACAAGCACGACAACTTCTGGGAAATGGGTGATACAGGTCCTTGTGGCCCCTGTTCTGAGATTCACCTCGACAGTCGTACACCCGAAGAAAAGGCAAAGGTGCCCGGACGCGAATTGGTCAACAAGGACGACCCGCAGGTCATCGAGATTTGGAACATCGTCTTCATGCAGTACGAGCGCAAGGCCGACGGCCATCTGGAGCCGCTCGGCATGAATGTCATCGATACCGGCATGGGCTTCGAGCGACTCGTCCGTGCCATCCAAGGCAAGCACTCCAACTACGATACCGACGTCTTCCAGCCCATCATCAAGGCCATTGGCGACCTGAGCGGCTTCCGTTATGGAGAGAAAGAGGAAGTAGATGTGGCTATGCGAGTTGTGGCCGACCACCTTCGCACCATTGCCTTCTCCATTGCTGACGGTCAGTTGCCGGGCAACGCAAAAGCCGGCTACGTCATCCGTCGCATCCTGCGCCGTGCCGTCCGCTACGCCTATACCTTCCTCGGACAGAAGGAAGCCTTCATGTACCGCCTGCTGCCCGTCCTCATTCAGGAGATGGGTGCGACCTATCCGGAACTCGAAGGCCAGCGTGAACTCATTACTAAGGTGATGAAAGAAGAGGAAGAAAGCTTCCTGCGCACACTCGAAACCGGCATCAAACTGCTGGATGGCGTCATGAAGGAAACAAAGGCTGCCGGCCAGACAGAGATTGCAGGAGAGAAAGCATTCACGCTCTTCGACACCTACGGATTCCCTCTTGACCTGACGGAACTCATTTGTCGCGAGAACGGAATGTCAGTCGATGAGGCTGGCTTCAATGCCGAAATGCAGAAGCAGAAGGAGCGTGCCCGCAACGCAGCACAGGTAGAGGCTGGCGACTGGGTGAACCTCGCCCCAGCCCTCTCCCAGGGAGAAGGAGAGATTTCTGCTTTCGTCGGCTACGACTACACAGAATACACCTGCCATATCGTCAAGTACCGCGAGGTGAAGCAGAAGAAGGGTGTTGTCTATGAAGCCATCCTCGACCAGACGCCTTTCTACGGTGAGATGGGCGGCGAGGTAGGCGATAGCGGCGTCCTCGTGAACGAGCAGGAGACCATTAAGGTCATTGATACGAAGAAGGAGAACGGCGTGAGCGTCCACTTGCTTGAGCGTATTCCCACCAATCCCGAGGCAGAGTTCATGGCTTGTGTAGATGTAGAGCGTCGTCGCGCCATTGAATCCAACCATACTTGCACTCACTTGCTTGACCAAGCTCTGAAGGAAGTGCTTGGCAACCATGTGGAGCAGAAGGGTTCACTCGTAACTCCTGACTATCTTCGCTTTGACTTCTCGCACTTTGAGAAGGTGACGCCTGAGCAGATTCGCGAGGTCGAGCACCTCGTCAACGAGCGCATCCGCCAGAACCTTCCCTTGCAGGAATACCGCGACACCCCCATCGAGGAAGCCAAGAAACTTGGTGCCATCGCCCTCTTCGGCGAGAAGTATGGCGACAAGGTGCGTGTCATCCAGTTCGGTTCGAGCGTAGAGTTCTGTGGTGGCTGCCACGCAAGCAGCACTGGTCAGATAGGTATGGTGCGCATCCTCTCCGAGAGTAGTGTGGCAGCAGGCGTGCGTCGTATCGAAGCCATCACAGGCAAAGCTGTCGAAGAACAGATGGACAAGCTGCAAGATATGATAACAGGCCTGAGGGCTCTCTTCAATAATGCTCCCGACCTGCTTGGCACTATCCAGAAGGCAATCAACGACAATGCCGAACTCCGCAAGCAGATTGAAGACGTCATGCGCGAGAAGGCAGCCGAACTGAAGAAGGAGATGCTCGCCAAGCAAAAGGACATAAACGGCATCAAGGTACTGAGCACCATCACGCCGCTCAACGCCGAATACGTCAAGGACATTGCCTTCCAGCTCCGTGCTGAGGTGGAGAACAGCCTGATTGTCATTGGCTCTGTGGCAGACGGGAAGCCCCTTCTCACAGCTGCAGCCTCGGATAGTGTTGTTGCAGCTGGCGTGAATATCGGCAAGAACATCCGCGAGGCCGCTAAACTCATACAGGGCGGCGGCGGCGGTCAGCCACACTTCGCAACCGCAGGCGGCAAGAACCTCGAAGGCATTCGCTCAGCCGTAGAGAAGCTCATCGAACTGCTTACGGCATAGCAGTTGCTGGACATTAAGTCAACACTCCGTGGACTTTTGGTTTTTCCCACACGTGGGAAGAGCTTTTCCCACACGTGGGAAAGGTCATCATAACGTGCCGTGTGAGGAAGGATAACACGTTATGTTCTTCATAAGCAAAGCCACAAAAATAATCGGAGGCCTTAGGGTTCAGTACAAAATTCGTCCCTAAATCGGGGCAAAACCGTCACCATCTATCACCATCTATCACCCGAACCGTCACCCTCAAGAAGATAAATATCAGCTTGTTACCTCAAAAGGTGATGGATTGACGGTTTTTTTCGGGGAAAAAGTATAGGGAGAAGCATCAAGAGCTCCTCCCTATTTTTATGGTTAGTTCACGAAATACGACTTAACTCTGGATGATAAGGTAGCGGGTTTGATCCCAGAATTCCTTTTCATCAAGAATGTCTAACGTCGTGGTGCCGCTCTTCTTGTCGGTCGTAATCCTGTAGGATGTTGACGGATGCTGCGACTTGATGGTAATCTTCTTGCTGTGAATGACCAGCTGACGGAAGTTGCGGATGTCTATTTGAGTAAAGTTGCTTGCCTTAACTTCGTCAACGTTCACCTTGCTTTTCCCAAGGAATTTGCTCTGAAGAACGCCGGCAGTCTTTAACTCTTTGCTTGTACCCACAATATAATAGGCCTCGTTCAGCATCTCACCCTGAACTTCGATGACCTCGGCTTGTGACTTAATCTCCTGCTTCTGGGCAGCAAGTTTTGTATAGAGCTGGTTGATTTCGTCAAGAAGTAAGGACACGTTGAATTCCTGTGTCTCAACCTTTTTCTGTAATGCAGAGATGGTGGCATCCTTCTCTTCTACTTTTTTGAGTAGGACATTGATGATTCCTTGCATACGTTCACGCTCCTTGCTGCCTTCGCCTATCTTGCGCTCCAGTTGGTTAATCTGCTCGCGCTGGCGGGTAAGCAAGCTGGCATAGGAATCCAAATTCTGCCTGATGCTTTCACGTGTAATGGTCTTTTCCTTGTTTGATGCCACAACCATCAGGTTGCTGTCGGCTTTGGCAATACTGTCCAAACCATCAGAAACCAAGAACAGACAGCTTTGATAAAACTCCAAATCCTGATTCTGTTGTTCAATGGTTGTCATCAATGAATCAACTTGCGACTGCAAAGCTTCGGTTTGATTTCCTCCACATGATTGGAACGAAAGGATAGTGGCACCCGAAATAGCCACGCCTAAAATGAGACGGAAATAGTTCTTCATCGTTATTTATTAATTAATGTATAAAGAAGTTAATTTGGGTGCAAATATAGAGAAAAAAAGGCAAACGAACCTCTTTTCGAGACAAAAAAGAGAGCAAAAGGAGTTTTTTTCGTCAAAATAATTGCATCATCATAAAATATATTTGTATCTTTGTACGCACAAATAGTTAATAAATCAAAATTAAATATACAAAACAATGAAAAAAATTAAAAGTCTCACCCTGATTGCTGCACTGTTAATGACTCCGTTCATTGCTAGTGCCCAGAACACTACGGATGACAGCAAGAGCTTCCGTTCCTTTACATTTGTACAGGCACAAGGTGGTGTTCACCTGCCGCTCACCTCTGGTTCTCTCTCTGACTTGGCAAAGCCAAGCATGGCCCTTAACATCGGTCATTGGTTCGCTCCAGGCATAGGAGCACGCTTCGGCGCAGAGGGATACAAGTCAATAGGCATTAAGTATGTCAACTTCAACATTGACGGCTTGTTTAACCTCTCTCCCCTGTTTGTCAAAGGGAACAATCCTAAACTGAACTTCTACCTGATTGGCGGCTTCGGACTTAACTACCTGGCCGACAAAGGAGAAGGTTCTCTCAGCAATAAATCAGACCTTACACACAACCTTCGCTTAGGTGCTGGCTTGGAATATCGTATTGCTAAGCCCATTTCGGTATCATTGGAATATCGCGTGAACAACACCTCCGACTTCTACAATAGAAGTGAAAAGAGTTCTGACGACTGGTACTCCTCTCTGCTTGTTGGTGTTGCCTACAACTTCGGCTACTCCAAGAAGGTTTGGCACGGAAGACAAGTTGCTGTCAAGGCTCCCACCACTCTCAGCGAAGAGAGAGATGCTGCTGTTAATGAACGCATGAACACTTGGGTGAAGCGTATGAAGGGCGAGAGCAAGGCTGACTACCTGACTCGTACATCAGAAGAAGCCATCGAGACTCAGCGCCTGACATTCGGTCGCGAATTTGCAACTGCAACGGCTGCTGCAAGCGGCATTGGAATCGCTGGTATCAACGCTCGATACAACGAAGGCACTCAGGCTCTTGTGATTGATCCATCTGAGAACATGCCCAGCATTGTACTTAGCGTGCCCAAATCAGAAGCTGAAAAGCTCGACGTAAACAACCTGCGATTCGAGAACACGAAGTATGATATTACGCCTGACAACAAATTCGAGGTTATCTATACTGAGGCTATCGATGTTAAGACTGGTCAGAAGTATATCTTCAACAAAGCTAACTCAACTCTTGACTCCGAGTCTGGTTTCATCTCCCTGGCCGACTATCAGCTGAAAGAAAAAGAAGCAAAGCTCATGGCCAACAACGCACAGCTGACTCAGACCAATGCTGTTCAGAAGATGGATTCAAAGGTATTTAACCTCAAGAACACCACTATCACTCGCGAGACACAGACAACTCCCAACGCAAACGGCACATCCGACTATACGGTTAGCTACAAGTACGCTGTCAAGGATGAATTCAGCGTGAACGAAGACTTCCCCGTTGGTCAGTACGATGCAGAGAAGAGTGCTGCCTCTAAGGCAATGCTGAATCTCATCACAAAGCAGATGACTGAAGACTATGCTAAGTACATTGCAGCAGGCAAGTCTGTAGAAATCAGGTATCGTGGTACGGCTGATGCCAAGCCTATTAAGGGTGCTATTCCTTACACAGGCAAATATGGTGACATCAAGGATCAGGATGTAACCATTAATGGCAAGCAGGAGAAGCTGTCAGTAACCAGAGCTTCTGGCATCACCTCCAACCAGCAATTGTCTTTGCTCCGTGCTATCAGCGTACAAAGATACATTAATAAGAATGTTTCCTCACTGAAGGACATGAAGGTGAAGGAATCTTATAATGTAGAGGTTTCTCCCAACGAAGGTGGACAATACCGTCGCGTAGCGGTTGACTTCATCTTCCACGATGCAGCACACTAAATCCCGTCTTATATACCTGCCCTCATAATATCGTGAGGGCAGGCTTTCTTTTTTTTGTTTACCTAACACTCATAAGATGAAACGATTTGCTATCCTTCTCGGGATTCTTTCTTTTGTCACCTATTCATATGCCCAGACATCGGAGGCCGACTCTGTAACGGTTTCTCCAGCCCAAGCCATGTTTGCATCCGCAGAAGAAGCCTATGCTCGCTTCTTCGAGCTAAAGTCTGACCCTTCATCCAACAAGGACCAACGCTATCAGACGCTGATGGATTGCTTCCAAAACTATGTGAAGTGCATGGAGGAAGTTGATGAAACACAGCAAGCAGAAATGAAGAACAAGCTGCGTCGGCTGCGTACTGAGTTTGAAGAAGCAGGCATAGACTATAGCAGCAACGGCAATAATCAGAAGGCATATAAGTTCCTTGAGTGTTATTTGAACATCCCTAACCTTCCCTTATTCGAAGGAGAGCAGTTTTCTTTTAGCGACCAATATCCCGCATATATCTTCGTAGTCGCTGCTGAGTCACATAATGCTCGTGACTATGAAACGGCTGTCATCTACCTCAAAGAGTACATCGAACTGGGAGAGAAGCGGAATCAACAGACCTGCTACGAGTTCTTGGCTTCTGACCTGGAGTTGCTAAATCGCTTTGATGAGGCAATGGCTGTCTTAGACGAGGGTATTATGAACTACCCTCAGAGCTTGAAGATGATTAAGCGAGCCATTAATCTCTATACCCAATTCGGAGAAAAGGACAAGGCACAAGAAATGTTTGACAAGGCTATGGCTGTGGCTCCCAATGACCCTGAGCTGCGACGCTTCAAGGCCGACATCGATTATCAGAATGACCGATTTGCCGAAGCCCTGCCTGTTTATGCTGCATTTTATGAGCAGAACCAGAATGACCCTAACCGCGCCAAGAAGTTGGCACTATGCCATTTCAACCTTGCTGCCTCAATGATAGAAGAGAGCAACAATGCGGCTAACAATGAGCAGTTTAAGGCTCTTCGCGATGGGGCAACAGAACATTTCAATAAAAGTATTGCTCTGCTTGAGCCGCTTAGCAAGAACCCGGAGGTGGTGAAAAGCGACCCCCTGGTAATTCAGGCATTGAGCGATGCACTTACCCACGTAGGACGCAGTGCAGATGCAGACTTAGTTCGCCAACAGGCTGCTAATGATGCTAACCTAATGGCAGCCAATAACACAAAAAAGGTTGTCCCGAACTTCATTGAGTGGTACAAGCCTAAATTGGAAAAGATACTGGCAGATTGGGAACGTCGTGGTGAGTTTGAACCTGCTGAGGAATACAGGAAGCGTGTTAATACGGAAGCACGAAACGAGTTGCGTGCGCAAACTATGGGTATGTTGCAACAAGACTATATTCGTGAATTCAGCGATACCTATAATCTGGAAGACCTGACCATTAAGCCATACGACCCCGACCATGAAACCTACTGCATTAGGACCAAACAGGGTGATATTTATCTGAAAGTGCCCATTGCTGGTAATCAGGCTAAGAAGTTCAAGGATAATTGGAGTGGCGTAAAGATTCAGTCTCCACAGTTCAGAGTGGATAAATCCGGCAAGCTGTTGTTGGCAACAGCCACATTTGCAACGCCCGACGGACAGTATTACACCTATGATGCAAATGCGCCTTTGGAATATGGTAAGGTTAAGATTGCAAAGCCTGTATGGAATGATGATGATAATGACCTCTTGGCAATGGCTGGAGCAAATGATACTCCCGCGAAATCAGCCAAGCCCAAAAGCAATGATGAAGAGGCAATTAACGTAGGTGAATCGACGGTTGATGTCAACGTGCCTAAGACAAAGGAACAGAACACTAATACCTTTGCTCTTATTATCGCCAACGAGAATTACACAAAATCAGGAGTTGGAGAAGTTCCGTTTGCCCTTAACGACGGCAAATCGGTCAAGCGGTATTGCCAGGATGTGTTAGGTGTACCCTCAGAAAACATCATTAGTGCATTCAATGCCACCTATAGTGATATGATTGAGGCGATAGACCGAATTAAGGATTTTGAGTCAGCCTACGACAACATGAAGCTGTTGGTCTATTATTCCGGCCACGGTCTGCCTGACCCCAGCTCTAAAGATGCATATCTGTTGCCTGTTGATGCCTCCCCGCATAACATGTCCACCTCTTATAAGCTTTCTAAATTCTATCAAGAGTTGACTGCTGGTAATCCTGCATCTGTCACGGTCTTCTTGGATGCTTGCTTTAGCGGTTCCAACAAAGATGGTCAGATTATGGATAGGGAAGCACGTGGCGTGGCAGTTAGACCCAACGAAGAAGCTCCTGCCGGGAACATGGTTATTTTTGCTGCCTGCACAGGTAGTGAAACATCCTATCCATATAAAAACCAGAAACATGGTTTGTTTACGTACTTCCTGCTCAAGAAGTTACAGGAAGATAAGGGCAAAACAACTTACAAACAACTGTCTGACTACATAAACAAAAACGTTAAGCAGCAGAGTATTCGTCTTCAGAACAAATTGCAAAACCCAACCACTCGGAGTGCCCTGCCAGAATCTGAATGGGGAAGCTGGAGACTTGACAAATAACCTCTATGACTTTTATGAAACATATTATTACATTCCTGCTCCTGTCGATGCTGTATGTGTCTGCTCTTGCACAGCGTGAAGAGACGATTAAATATACATATACATACCAAGCTTCTTCCAATGAAAGTCCAGAACAGGCAAAGCGGAATGCGGTGAGTCGTGCCAAGGTAGAAGCATTGCGTAAAGAATTCGGTTCCGTCCTCAGTGGTGCCTCTGCTTCCAGTTTGATAGCTAAGAACAATATCACGAAGTCAAAATATGTATCTCTTAGTGATGAAGGTGAGGTTAACGGGGAATGGATTGCAGATATTGATGAACCCGTGATTTCCATGTCTTTGGAAGACGGTCGCTTTTGTGTGACTGCCACAGTGAAAGGAAAGGCACGTGAAATAACAAACAACCCGATAGATTTTGAAGCCAAAATACTGCGGAACGAACCAAATCTGGCATATGAAAGTAATGAGTTCACAGCAGGCAACGATTTCTTTGTTCATTTCGTTTCTCCCGTAGATGGCTTTTTAGCCATTTACCTCATTGATGGAGAAATAGCCAGTTGCTTGTTGCCATACGCCAGCGATGACGACGGCATGTATCCCATTCAGCATGGGAAAGAGTACATCTTCTTCTGCCGTAAAAAGCCTAACGAAGGTGATAATCCGAAAGATATTCAAGGATATTACTTTACTGTTGAAGAAGAGAACCAAGACTTGAACCAGTTCTATTTTATCTTCTCACCACAGAAATTCACAAAGGCAGGAGACATGCATCGCAAGTCGGATGACGGTACGATTTTCCCTCGTTATCTTTCCTGGGCTAATTTCCAGAAATGGATTATGCGCACGCGAAGTAAGGATAAGGAGATGTCCGTGCAGACGAAATATGTTGTTATCAATCCTGCGAACAATTAAAACAGAAAGTCCGAGCCTCGTTGCCCGGACTTCTGTTTTTAACTAATATACAAAGGAACAGAGTTCTCTATCCGCTTAGCGGTTCTTATACATTTCGTCGTAGTACTTCTCGTAATCGCCACTGGTGATATTGTCCATCCACTCTTCGTTTTCGAGGTACCACCTGACGGTCTTTTCAATGCCTTCCTCAAATTGCAGAGAGGGCTCCCAGCCGAGTTCCTTCTGTAGCTTTGTAGAGTCAATGGCATAGCGAGCATCGTGACCGAGACGGTCGGTAACATAAGTAATCAGGTCAAGGTCTGCACCTTCTGGACGGCCAAGGAGTCGGTCAACAGTCTGGATAACAGTCTTGATGATGTCAATGTTCTTCCATTCGTTGAAACCACCGATGTTGTAAGTCTCAGCAATGGTGCCGTTATGGAAGATGGTATCGATAGCACGGGCATGGTCTTCTACATAGAGCCAGTCACGAACGTTCTCACCCTTTCCATAGACGGGCAACGGCTTGCGGCGACGGATATTATTGATAAAAAGAGGAATCAGTTTTTCTGGAAACTGATAGGGGCCGTAGTTGTTGGAGCAGTTGGTTACAATCGTCGGCATTCCGTATGTATCGTGGAAGGCACGAACAAAGTGGTCGCTGGATGCCTTGGAAGCCGAATAGGGACTGTGGGGATTATATTTCGTTGTCTCGTAGAAGAAATCCTTGCCGTATGCCAAATGATGCTCAGAGCTGCTGGCGGTTGTGGTGAAGGGAGGCTCTATGCCTTCGGGGTTGGTCATCTCGAGCGCACCATACACCTCATCAGTTGAGATGTGGTAGAAACGCTTGCCTTCGTACTTCTCGGGCAGGCTCTCCCAATAAAGCTTGGCAGCCTGAAGGAGTGATAGTGTACCCATCACGTTGGTACGGGCGAAGGTGAATGGATCCTTGATGGAACGATCCACATGGCTCTCTGCTGCAAGATGGATGATGCCGTCAATCTTTTCGTCCTGCATGAGCTTATAGAAGGCATCGAAGTCGCAAATGTCCATCTTCACGAACCTATAGTTTGGACGGCCCTCAATATCCTTGAGGTTAGCGAGATTGCCGGCATACGTAAGTTTATCAAGGTTGATGATGTTGTACTCAGGGTACTTGTTTACAAAGAGGCGGACAACATGACTGCCGATAAATCCGGCTCCGCCAGTGATAACGAGATTAAGACCCTCTCGGTCCCCCTTAAAGGGGGAAGAAGTAACAGTATTCATATTAATTATTATTTAGATGCTTTTTAATTTCGTTAATTGTCTTGTCTGTGTCAAACAGAACCTGTTCGTTTGTGAAGCGAAGAACTTTATAGCCTTTTTGTTCTAACCAATTTTGCCGTGTTCTGTCCTCTTCTTGTTGTTCCTTTGTAGAATGATAGCCTCCATCTAATTCAACGATTATCATAGATTGTCGAAAGAAGAAGTCAGCAATATATTTCCCAATGATGTATTGCCTCCTGCATTTTTGTCCTAAACCACTACTTTTTGCAATTTGCCAGAAAGCGGACTCTGCTTCTGTCATGTTGCTGCGATTTTCTTTAGCGTTGTTTTTAAGCAATTCATATTCTATAGTGTCTGCGGTGTGCCATTTCATGAATCTAATAAGTCTCCCTTTAAGGGAGATTTAGAGGGTCTGTGAAGGGACTATCAAAATCTTTAAGACACGCATGGCATGTATCCTTTTCGCTTAAGATGGCGTGTTCTGTAGGGATGCGCCAGTCGATACCGAGGGTTTCGTCCGTGATGGAGATGCCACCGTCTGCCTCTGGATGATAGAACTCATCGCACTTGTACTGGAAAATGGCAGTCTCACTCAGTACGGCGAAGCCATGGGCAAAACCTTTGGGAACAAAGAATTGGCGATGATTCTCTTCGGTCAGTTCCACTGCAACGTGCTGCCCATAGGTCGGGGAGCCCTTACGAATATCGACTGCAACGTCCAGCACAGCACCCTTCACGCAACGTACCAATTTGCTCTGCGTAAAAGGAGGACGCTGAAAATGCAGACCACGCATGACGCCATACGAAGACATGCTTTCATTGTCTTGGACGAAGTTAATAGGACAAACCTTCTCCTCAAACTCACGCAGAGAGAAGGACTCAAAAAAATAGCCTCGGGCATCTTTGAATACCCTGGGCTCTATGATTACAGGGCCTTCGATGGCGGTTTTTATTACTTCCATATCTATTTAAATAATGTAATGCCGATTAACGTCACTACGAATTCTTTTTTATGTTTGCGATACAAGTTTCTAACGAATCAACCCAATAGGGCACTTCTACGCCAAAGGTTTCTCGAATGCTGCGTTTGTCCAACACGGAGTAGGCAGGACGCTTCACGGGACTTGGATATTCTGTTGAATAGCAAGGCTGAATGTCACACTGCTTATGACCAGCTATGCGGGCAATCATTTGCGTGAAGTCGTACCAAGAACAAACGCCTTCATTGGAGAAGTGATAGGTGCCTTGAACTGGTTTAGCAAGGATGACTTGAATGGCTTTTGCCAAATCAAGGGCGTATGTGGGTGTACCACACTGGTCAAAGACAACCTTTAGCTGTGGCTTTGTAGCCGTGAGCTGCAGCATTGTCTTGCAGAAGTTCTTGCCAAACTCGCTATAGAGCCATGCGGTGCGGATAATGATGTAGCCCCCTCCTTCTCCCCCTTTGGGGGAGTGTCCAAACAGCCCATCTCCTTTTTCTTGAGAGCACTCCCCCAAAGGGGGAGCGGGGAGGGGGCTGTAGATTGCTTTTATCTTCTCCTCCCCCATTTTCTTTGTCTCACCATAGACGCCCGTGGCTGTACCTTTCTGGTCGGGGCGGCAAGGCGTGTTGTAAGGTTCCTTGCCAAAGACATAGTCAGTAGAAATCTGTATGAGCCAGCCGCCTACCTCCTTCATGGCCTTTGCCAAATTCTCTGGGGCAGTAGCGTTGAGCTTCTCTACCAAATCATATTTCTCTGGTGCCTCGGCAGCATCGACGTTTGTCCAAGCAGCACAATTGACGATAGCTTGTACATTGTGCTCCTTGACCATAGATCGAATAGCATCCAAGTCAGTGATGTCCAAATAGGAGGTTTCAACACCTTCCTGCTGATTGACATCAGTGAAGATGTATCTGTCTGCTGAGCCCTTCGCGATGATGCGCATTTCGTTGCCCAACTGCCCGTTAGCGCCTGTGACAAGTATGTTCATCGTGTGTGTGTCGTTTTTATGTTCTGCGCACAAAGATAGCTAAAAGTATTGGAAGTTTTACTACTCTGCATGCTTTTTTTATCCTTATCTGTCGAGAGACGTTGAATGGGTACGTGGAACAAAGATGTTTTAAGCATCGCTTAAGCCACTTTCTGGCCAGTTGATAAGGTAAACTTGCTCCGTGGCACGGGTAATGGCAGTATAGAGCCAACGGAAGTAGTCGGGCGTAAGCATTTCCTCGGTGATGTAGCCCTGGTCGATATAGACATGCTCCCATTGTCCGCCCTGAGCCTTATGGCATGTGACTGCGTACGCATATTTTATTTGCAGGGCATTATAATAGATGTCTTGACGCAAGCACTTCATACGTTCACGTTTGTTGCTCAGTTCGGGATAGTCATCCCAGACACCATTGAAGAGAGCTTCCTGTTGCTGACGTGTCAGGGCAGGCGCTTCGCTATGAAGCGTGTCGAGCAGAACGGTCACATCCATCTCCGTGCGGTTGTAGTCGGGAAACTGCAATGTGGCATCAGCAAAACGAAATCCATAGAAGGAACGCTCGTTGCGGATGCGACGTACGACGGCCACGTCACCATTGGCTATAAACGATAAAGGGGCAGGGGGCATAGTATCCTCTTGCTCCTTGCTCCTTGCCCCTTGCTCCCTCTCCGCCCAGTAATAGTTATTCTTTGCAATCATTATCAGGTCGCCACTGGAGAGTTCCTCTTCGTAATCGAGGATGCGGGAGCGGATGCCATTATTGAAGATGTTGGCACGCTTGTTGCTTCGCGTCACAACAATAGTACCATCAGTACCATACTTGCGATAACTGTCATCAAGCTTCTCGATGAGTTCATCACCAGGGAGTACGTGCACATCCGGGAAGCTCTTGCCTCGAAGTTTCGGGAAGGTTGACATCTCATCATTCTGTATCAGGCTTCGCAACATCGTGGCATTCCACAGGATACCAGACTCCTCAAGCTGCCTGACTACCTGCGTCAGGCAGAGTTCTGTCACTTCCATGCCGTAGCCTTCCAGCATTATACGGCTCAAGGCAGGACTTTCCTCTTCGCCGACAGGCGGCAGCTGTGCTGTATCGCCAACAAGGATGAGACGGCAGCCCTCGCAGGAATAGACATAATGCATGAGGTCGTCGAGCAGTCGTCCTGTGCCGAAGACGGTGTTGCCACCCGACTCGTTTGCAATCATCGATGCTTCGTCAACGATGAAGAGCGTATCCTGCTTGAGGTTGATGTCATTTTGGAAGACGTCCATATCCGTGAGCGACTTCTGCCGATAGATTTTCCTGTGTATCGTATAGGCAGGGACACCTGCGTATGAGGACAACACCTTTGCCGCCCTTCCTGTAGGTGCAAGCAGCATGACACGTTGCTGAAGCTGCCCCATCGTGCGCACCAAGGCAGCCAGAATCGACGTCTTTCCCGTGCCGGCATAGCCTTTCAACAGGAAGACGGCATCCTGCTCTCGCGAGAGTAGGAAGTCAGCAAGCAGAGAGATGGCTTTTTCCTGCTCTTTCGTCGGATTGTGGGTAAAGTTCTCCCTTATAAGAGCCCCTAAATCTTCACTTATTGTCATTCTTTTATAAAAAAAAGACTGTTTTGTCGTAAATGTGAATAATTCTTTTTACTTTTGCGATGCAAAATTACAAAACAAATCACACATAACGTCATGAAAAAGGGAATAAATGTTATTTTAGGTATCTGTGCCGTCGGTTTGCTCTTCGTTTGCTGGCGCAGCATTCGTGATACCGAAGACTTCGACGCAGATGTCAAAGCCAGAGAGAATGTGGTCAAGGCTCGCCTGATGGAGATACGTAGTGCCGAGGAGGCATACAAGGCTCAGCACGAAGGCGTGTACTGCGCAGACTGGTCCGTTCTTATCGATTTCGTCAAGAATGGCAAACTGCCTATCATCATGAAGCAGGGCGTACTCTCAGAGGAGCAGATGGACAAGGGCCTGACCGAAAGCAAGGCAGCAGCCATCGTCAACAGTGGCGACCAGGCAGCTATCGCAGCTAACGGTTTGCAGAACTTCCGCCGCGACACCATCTGGGTTTCCCTGCAGGACTCTCTCTACAACTATGAGGGCTTCATTGCCGACTCCATGCGCTACATCCCCTTCTCTCAGGGCGACACCTTCGAGCTCATTGCATGTCCCAACACGACACGCTCTGGCAGCATCATTCAGGTGATGGAGTGTAACGCTCCCGACAGCAGCTTCCTCAAGGGAATGGGCAAGGCAGGCAAACGCCTCATCTACAACCGCAACGAAGTGGCTAATTCCAAGGGTGCATACGCAGGCCTGAAGATTGGCGATGCCGGCAACAACTGGAACAACAATGCTGGCAACTGGGAGTAACACACTCGGAGGCTATAGACTATCCATCCGCTTCGAAGCGGATGGATTTTCTTTTTCTGTAGGGAACCTTCTCGATGGCTCCACGGTACAGGACGACCGTTTCCCTGTTTCCGAGTCGTCGGCTGCTGCCGATGTGCTGCGCCAGGCTCTGCGGAAGCCCTATCTGATGGACTATCAGTTCCAAAGCGTAGAACTTATTGCAGACACACCGACAACCATTGTCCCCCTGGAGCACTTCAACAAGGGCGACATGCTGGCATTCTACCGACTCAGCTTCCCCGGCAGACAGGCAAACGTGGCGGACATGCAGTACCAGATACTCTCGTCGCTGGAGGTCGTCATGGTCTTCAGCCTCGACCAGAACATCCTCCGTATCGTGCAGGAATGTTATCCCGATGTCAGGGCCTGCTG
>Ga0310690_10004869_pt1 | contig 18680 bp, 16 predicted proteins | sample AusTroGonzalo_MG_2_FD_207661 | JGI IMG/M metagenome (GOLD analysis project Ga0310690, IMG submission 207661) | Bovine rumen microbial communities from tropical cattle in Woodstock, Queensland, Australia - Gonzalo_04 (v2) (version 2) | ecosystem: Host-associated > Mammals > Digestive system >...
CCGAGGGCTACCGCACCTGGCACGGCGAACCGTTCAAGGAGGGCTACCTGCAGGCACCGCCCAGCGATCACTTTGACCTGCACAGCCAAGGACCGACGACAGACACCAAATACAAGCCACTGGAACTTATCCCCGGCCTGAATATCGGCGGATTCTTCGATGCCGGCGACTTCGACATCGAGACGGGTTCCAATATCAACGTGGTACAGAACTTCATCCGTGCCTGGGAACTGTTCAAGCCTCTGCGCGACGAGACATTTGTCAGCCAACAGCAGCGCTATGTCGATCTGCACCGTCCTGACGGCACCCCCGATATCCTGCAATTCATCGAACATGGCACCCTGAACCTCGTGGCTCAGGCAGAGCAGATCGGGCACATGGCCTCCACCCTCTCCAACTCCATCCTCGACAACTACCATCACTTAGGCGATGCTGCCTCGATCACCGACGGCCTGCACTACGACCCGAGTCTGAAGCCCTATGAGGTTTCTGCCGACGGTAAGCGCAGTGGTACACCCGACGACATGTGGGCCTTCACGACACGCAGTCCACAACTCGACCTGCGCGCTGCGACGATGTTTGCAGCCGCCAGTCATGCCCTCAAAGGCTACAACGACGATCTGGCAGAGCGCGCCCTCACCCAGTCGAAGCGCCTGATGAAGGAAGCAACGGAACTCATTGCCCAGCGAACTGCCGCCAGAAACGCACAAACGAATCAGATGGAAATGGACTTCAGTTGGCTTGACGGCACAGAACAGACGAGCATCGCCAACCCTCGTCAGCAAGTCAGTCAGCCCGATAAGAAGCGTCAGAAACTCATGGAGCGCAGTCGCAAGAACCGGGAGGCACTCGGTGACATGGCCACGAACCTGATGCTCTATGGCGCCACACAGGAGCAACAGTATCTCGATAACTTTGAGAAACAGATCTGGGATGCCTTGGAACTGCGTCTGTCCGGCAATATGCAGACGGCCCTCGACGCCGTGCCCTATATGGACGAAACCTACAAGATGAAACTTCGCCCATACGTGGAGAAATACGAGGAATATATCAAAGGCTTCGACAAGCAGAACCCCTACGGTGTGCCCATCGGCTTAGGCAACTGGGCTGGCGTGAACATGGTGCTCAACTTCGGCATCACCGTCAACTACGCCCACATCTACTTCCCGGATATCGTCGGCAAGGATGAGGTCTATCGCGTAGCCAACTGGCTCTACGGCTGTCACCCCTACCATAACTACTCGTTCGTAGCCGTGGTGGGTGCCGCCCGTCCGAAGCAGGTGTTCTACGGTAACAACCGTGCTGATTTCTCGTTTATCCCGGGTAACGTGGCTCCAGGTCTGCTGTTCCGTAAGCCCGACCACTTCGAGAACTACGACGACTGGCCTTTCCTCTGGGGACAGAACGAAGGTACCATCGCCGGTAATACGCAGTATATCATCTTCGGCTCAGCCCTGAAGGACATCGTCTGTCCGAAGACGGCTCAGCAATAAGGATCTTAATTCGCATTACGGTGCTTGTCGAACTTTTGCAGGATGTATCTGAAAGCCTCCAGTCCGACAAGCACCAAGATGGTGGAGGCGATGGATATAGCATACATGCCGCCTCCACAGGCCAAGCCGATGGCAGCCGTCACCCAGAGACCTGCTGCCGTCGTCAGACCACGGACGACATTCTCACTCTTATGGAAGATGATCGTACCCGCACCAATGAAACCGATGCCGCTGACCACCTGTGCCGCCACGCGCGACACATCCCAGCGGTGCTCGGGGGTTGACAGTGCCCCCTCAAAGCCATAGGCCGAAACAATCATAAACAGGGCAGAGCCCAAGGCCACGAGGAAGTGGGTGCGGAACCCCGCTTCTTTTGCCCGATACTCACGTTCCAGACCAATGGCACCTCCCAACAAGGCTGCCACGAAAATACGGAGTATAAACTCCCACGTCATCTCATCCATAATCCTTATTCTTTTAGTACGAAACGATTCATCGTTGCAAAAATAGAGAAATCCTCCTTCCCCTGCAAATCTTTTTGCGCAAATTAAACACTCTTCGCATTTGTTTGTAAAAATTTATTTGGCTGACTGGGGAATTGTTCGTACCTTTGCACATATTTTTTTATTCCCTATTTTTGACTTTCGCCAACCTTAGCCGTATAATAAGTAGAGCAAGCAAAGAATGACTCAGACAGAGTACGACATCATCACCCGTTGCCAACGTGGCGACAAGGATGCATTCCGATGGGTGGTACAGACACATCAGCGGATGATCTTCTCGCTGGCGCTGAAGATGTTGTGCGACGAAGAGGAGGCCAAGGACATGGTGCAGGAGACATTCATCCGCGTGTGGCAGCGCATCAGGGACCTGGATCAGCAGAAGACCATCGGTACATGGATCTATACGATCGCCTCCCGTCTGTGCATCGACAAACTGAGACGCACGAACCGCATCACAAGCATGCCTGAGGATCAGTTGGCCCTGCGGCGCTTCGTTTCCGACAACGACAACCAGCGGACGCTGGAAAACAGGGAATGGGTATCCATCGTGAAAACCATCGTCGAGGGCCTCAGCGAGAAACAACGATTAGTGTTCACGCTCATCCAACTCGAAGGGCTCTCCTCAGCCGAAGCGGAACAGATCACGGGCTTCGACGCCAAACAGATCAAGAGCAACCTTTTCGTGGCTCGCCAAACAGTAAGAAAACGACTTAAAGAATTAGGATATGAATAAGACAGACGACATACTTGAAAGGCTAAAAGGCCAGCAACCCATGATCGACGATCCTGACGCACTGACGGATCGCATCATGAGCAGTCTGCCTGATCTGGAGCCCAGCCAGCAGGAGGATGAGGGTAAGGCCCGCATCATTGGCTGGCGCTGGCCTGCCATCCTGGCCGTAGCCGCCTCTGTGGCTGTTGCCCTGCTTCTCGTATGGCCCAAGCCAGAGAATCATACTCAGGAGCCATCCGTCGTCGCACAAGCAGTACTTAACGAGAATCCGAAGCCGTCGGATGCATCGTCTGAGCCGTTCGGGCACACCGTCCAAAAGAAAGAGGATTCCAAAGAACAGCCTTCTTCGACCAAAGGAAGCCTACAGAAAGTTACTGAGACTCATAAGATTGAGCCTGAGCCACAGGTATCTGACGATTCCAAAGCCTATGACCGCGCCGATTACCTCCCGCTGCCAAAGCCAGTCAACGAGCCACAAGTCCATTACGCTTCCATCCAGAACGCAGTGGATACAATCTATAAGGATCCCGCACGCATGGATGAGTTCATCGCCAGGATGGCTGATTTCAACGAGGTGAAAGCCGTGCCACTGGATTGCAACCCTGGCAGCGGCGACAGCACGATCATCAGCAATGCCTATGTCTTCGACGACACAGAACAGTTCGACGTCTTCGGACGACTGCTGCAAGCCGCCTGCTGGTACGACAGCAAGACACCGGGTTACCTGTTGAACTTCTCCCACCAGCAACTCTTCTTCACCCTGAAGGATCTGCGCAAGGGACAGAAATACCTCTGGATAGCCGAGCGCGTCAATGGCGACCGCATCCTGCTATACAGTACTCACTCTCCGATAGAGACCGACGTCTCATCATCCTGCTATCAGAATTATCGCGAACAGCTGACGCATACTATCTTTAATTCATTACAATTTTAAAAACGAAGCCTTATGAAAAGAATCTTATTAATAAGCCTCCTGGCGATGACAGGTCTCACCTCGCAGGCACAAACCAACGCCATAAGCGGTACCTTGCAGTATCATCAGAATGAAGTGATTGAGTTCGCCAAAAGTCCCGGCATCTTCATGTCGCGTCCAGAAGTCAAGAAAGATAAAAAGACCAACAAGACGACTGCTGTATGGCATAAGACGAACATGGACTGGATCAAGGACTACTGTGAAGCCAGGGATATCGCCATCGAGAAGGATTACCTGAAGATCTTCCCTGAGATGGCCAACATCCTTCAAGACGATCATTCCTACCTCCCCATGAGTTGGCGACTGACGGAGGAGAACCATGAGACGGTGATGCACTGCTACTTCCGTATGCCTGCCGACGAGGTGACTAACCTATGGCTGGCCTCAGAAGAGACCTGTCTCGTGGATCAGGAGACGGGCGCACAATACCGTATCCGCCGTACGGAGCCCGACACCTACCGCAAGCACTTTACCGTCAGGGCGAAGAAGGGCGATGTGGTTGACCTGAAGATATTCTTCGCACCACTGGCAGAGACAACCAAGGAAGTGAGGATCTATGGCATCCCCAACTGGGGCATGATGGGCGTTCCCGTCACTGTCCGCCATCAGGTTTCTGGCACATGGGAACCTCTGGATTACGATACCATCCCGCAATTACGCAAGCCTCGTGTGGAGAAAGAGCACATGAGCGAGGACAAGCCTTACGACATGCAGAACTGGAACACGTGGAAGGTGATGACGGATGCCCACCTCATCAAACCCCTCAAGGATGGTACGATGGCACTCTGGCGCACGCCTGAGGCGACCTATCTTGCCATCGGCTTCGAGCAGAACTGGACCACGGAGTATTGGAGTTTCGGCCATGACATCAAACTGCTTGACGACACAGGCCATCAGTACAAGATCCGCGAGGTACAGGGTCTGCCACTCGACGAGCTTTTCTTCCTGGAAGGCAATGCCGGGGACTATGTAGCGTACGTTCTGGTCTTCGATCCGATACCACTTGAACTGACGAAGTTTACCTATATCGAGCCAGAAGGAGAACCCTTCAACGCCTGGGGCGCCAACTGGTCCGGCCATGTTCTTCCCCTCAATGTCAAGCAACTCAGAGACAATCAGAAACTGTTTGAATATCAGCCAAGAATCATCGTAGAATAGATTCATATGAAAAAAACAATCATTCCAGCACTGCTTGCCCTCGTCACATTAACAGGAGGGGCGAAGACTGTCAAAACCATTGAAAGCCCTGAGGCAATGGCTTGTGCGAATGTATTCCAGGGCGAGTTGAAAGCCCGTGAAGTCATAATGACCGACACGGCAACCACCATCCATTTCACCATGCAGTACCCTCAAGGGCAATCCTTCCGCTTCGTGAAGGAAAGCTACCTGAAGGACGAGGACGGTCTTCGCTATCCGTTACGCTCTGCTGAGGGGATAGCCCTTGATACATGGGTACAATCGCCAGAGAGCGGCATGACTGAGTTCACCATGCATTTCGAGCCCATGCCAAAACATGTGCAGACCTTCGACTTTATCGAGGGTGATGGGCAACGGGCTTTCATGCTCCTCGGTATCCACGATAAGAAGATGGAAATAAAGGCGCCCACATTACAGCAGTTCTATACCAATAATCCTTATACGCTCCCCGCTGACTGGCTGAACACTGGCACTGTCACCATCCGTGGCCGTATTGAGGGCTACGATGCTGAGCGCTTCGGATTCACGGCGATGGAGAGTTATGTCTATGACGTAACGAAGAAGAACAATGGTACGCTCCTGATAGAGATCGAGCCCGACGGCACGTTCGAAAAGCAAATCCTGCTTAGTTATCCTATGAAGGTGTCGTTCTATGCCTCAGAGAACTCGAAGGTGGGCTTTTACGAGATTCCATTCTTCGCCCGTCCCGGTGAAACCATCGACATCACCGTGCGACCTGACGAGCATGGACGATATGAGTGCTTCTATCACAGCGGGAGCAGCCGTGAGGTGGAGCGCTGGCTGAAGTCCGACCTGCGATTACAGGAATTAGGCAGGCCTCTCAATATGTTCGAGGGGAATTTCAATGAAGCCAACCTCTTGGCAGAACAAGTGTGGCAGAATATGTTGCATCGCATCGACATGATCAGCCGTCGTGACCACTTCACGCCCATGGAGATGCACTTAGCCTTAGGTGAGATGCAATCCATTTACGCTTTAGCCCTGATGGACTATGCCATGTATCATGAAGACAGACTATCCCCTTGGAAGGAAAATGAAGACGGAAGTTGGACACGATTGGTCACTGACAGCGTGGAACTGCAAACCGTCAGAGACATCAACAACTACAAGGCCTTGCAGCGCATCGACTTCGATAATCCGTTGCTGTTGGTTAACCACGACTTCTTCTTCACCATCAACCGCATCCAATTTGCCAACCCCGTCCGTAAAGCGCAACAAGATGTGATGGAGGACGAAAACGGCACTTACAACTATGACTTGGTCAATAGAAAACTCTCTATAGAAAAAGGCAACACCATGTTGGTCGAGATGACAGGAAAGCGTAATAATCTGACAGCGCAACTCTGCATGCTTAATGACATGCAGAGAGGTTTCGACCTATGGCGTCAGAATGAAGTGGCGATACCCATCATCATGGCAGATACGACGCTTACTAAGGAAAAATGCGACTCAATCGCGGCCAACAGTGAAACAGTGAGCAACATGTATCCCCTATATCTCTCGATGTTTACGAATCCCTATATCCGCCAGAAGGCCGAACAGTTCTGTCAAGAGCAGATGGCGCAGAAAGAATTAGCCTCACCGCTGCCAGAAGGTCCTGGTGCAGAGATTATCCGCGACGTCTTGGCCAAATACCCTGGCCGTTATGTGATGATCGATTTCTGGGGCATGGGATGCGGGCCTTGTCGCGCTGCCATCCAGAGCAGTAAGGCCCTGCGCGCAGAGATTGCCAAGCGCGACGACGTGAAACTCATCTTCATTGCTGGAGAGCGTACGGCCGAAGGAAGCGAGGTCTATCACAAATATGTGACTGAATGGCTCGCTGGCGAAGAGACCGTCTGCGTCAGCAATGCCGATTTCCGCCGTCTGCAAGAACTCTTAGAGTTTAGCGGCATCCCTCACTACGAGACCTTCACCCCAGATGGCCGTCGTGTGCGTGAAGACATCCAACTCCACGGCCTCCACAACTTCGACTTCGAATTGCAATCCCTGAAAGAGAAACTGAAATGAAGAATAGAATATGAACGAAATTAAAATCAAAGTGTCCATCAAGGTATGGATTTTCATTCTTTTGGCTGTGGCAGCATGTTGGGCCATTATCATGGGTGTTAGCAGAGCCGTTGGAGGGCCAGGGGTTATAGGGGCAGATAAGTATCACATGATATGGATGTTCATCTGCATGACTTCCATCATTTTAATCCCTGCCTACATCAAGCGCCGGACCTATCTTGTTATCACTGATCAACAGTTGAGGGTGAACGCCCCAGAGCCATGGGTCGTGAAACTGTCAGGCGTTGACTCTTTCTATGTTGACAAATACAACGGCCGTACATTTATTGGCATACGCTATAAGGACAATGTCAAGGGAGGCATTACTGACGAACAGATAGCAAAGTATCGCGAGCAGCGTTCAAAGGCATCTCTCCAGGGCTATCCCTATGAGATCTACGTAAGATGCCTCTCGATGAAACCACAAGAAATCTGTGACTTGCTAAACGGTAAACTCAGCGGGGACGGTTCTCTGTGAGTTCTTGGAGGACTCACAGAGAACCGTCCCCAGTGAGTTCAAACTCCCAGTGGTTGCGGAATCGGCCTGCGATGGCCACGTAGAGGGAATACTTACCTGGGGCGGGTAGTTCGCTGAGAGGAATCATCACGTTCCCCAACGGGATATCCTTCCCTATAGGCAGTTGAGCCACAGCAAGTTGTCCACCCTGCACCACCTTCATACTGTCATCGCAGATGAAATAAGTGACACGAGCAGCCTGTATCTCGCCATAGAAAGCACTACAGGCCTCCAAAGGCACCTCCAATGAGTCAGTCATTGAATACTCATACTTCTGGAACTTCGCCAACGGCACGATAGGCGCACAAAACTCTGTCCACTCCTTCGCAGGCTCATTCTTCTCAGGCCAAGCAAAGTCCTCCAACTGGAAACCCCTGGAATCCGCCGTCTTCAGATTACGCTCTATCCTTTCCTTATAATAACCGATAGAAAAGTCCTTCTGCGCAGGAATCCATTCGACACCCTCCACCTCCGCCATCATCAGCGAGGGATGATGACCGTAGGCATTGAACACACGCTTCGTCTGCTTCTCGCCCTTGATGCCCCCAGGCTGTAACAACAAGCCCAACTTATCGGCCATAGCGAAGGCTGCCTCCGTAGGACAATAATCCTCAAAACGAATATGGTTGAATCCCCAATGCTTATATTTCTGCAAGAAGTCGAACCACGCCTGTTCGGCAGAGAGCGTGCTCCCCGACTCCAATCCAGGATTACCCATCACCACACTGCGCAGATACAGTGGACGCTGGTTGATCATCACCTGCGAACTGTCTGTCTTCAGTTCCCGCATGCCTATGGCTGTCTCAAGAAAGTCGTCGCCAAAGTCGATGACGAGGCGATAGAGATGCGGATGGAACTCATCCCAGAGAGCCACCTCATTGCCTAAGAACATATCGAAGGTCGAGTGACGCTTCGTCATGTTATAATAGCGGCGGATGATGCCAGCCGAATCGACGTCCGTACGCTGCGCCATCACCTCTACGATATAATCGTCGAACCGCAGTGCGTCGCCGCCCATGGTCACATCCAAGTGCACCCTGCCATCAAAGGGATACGGCTGGATATGCAACTCGCGAAGATATAATTGTCTCGAACCCGCACGCAGTTCCATCTTTCCGAAGATACCGTTCCGCTCCGACTTCGCCACGCACACCACCACAGTATTCCGCTGTCCGGGAACGATCAACTCAGTCACGTCGTACTCGTGGGGGGCACATCGTAACGAATCGTGTCCCACCTTCTGGTCATTCACATAAATCGTTGCATCCGCATACAACCGTTCCAAATAGAGTGTGATGCGCTGCCGATACCAGTCCTGAGGCACATACACACCATGTCTGTACCACACTTTCCCGTCTGACTTTACCTCGCCAGGCAACATCACATAGTCGCCATACTTTGGTGATTCACCGATGGCATACTCCCATGAGCCTCCCAGTTGGATAGGCTTCTGGGCAAGAGCCGACAAGCACAAAAGGAATGATAAGCAGAATATGGTCTTGAATCGATTCATCCTAAAAGTTTCCTGTAACAGCGGTGACGACGGTGGATCGTGGCCTCCAGATACTGCCACTGCGAGAGCACTCCGTCGTTGGTCTCCATCATCGGTCCCGTCTCTGCCCACTCAAAGCCGTAGGCCTGGAACTGACGGATCAAGTCGTCAAAGATCAGTCCGTTGGCGCCCTTGCCACGATATTCGGGCAGTACACCTATCAGCAAAAGATCCACGATGGGCGTCTTGTGCCACTTCAGGATCTTCAGCACCTGCCACCACCCCATGGGGAACAACCGTCCGTCACGCGTCTTCTGCAAAGCCCTCGAGAATGAGGGGAAGGTGATACCGAAGCCCACCATCTGGTCGCCGTCCATGATGGCCGTCACGAGGTTCAGGTCAGCAATCTTGATATAGTCGTTTACGAGTTTGTCGATCTGTTTGTCCGACAACTGACTGAAACCGTAGAGGTCCTTGTAGGTGGCATTTAACAGGTCGAACACCTTACGGCCATAGCCCTCGTCGATCAATTCCTTACGGGTAAACTTATGCACCCTCAGGCCATAGCGGCGGCGCACCATCTCCGTCACCTTCGCGAACTTCATGGGCACCTCCTCAGGCACCTTTACCTTGCACTCCACGTAGTCGTTGTCCTTCTTAAAACCAGCCATCCGCTCCATGTGCTGCGGATAGTAGGGGTAGTTATAGTTCACGTACATCGTAGAGAGTTGGTCGAAGCCCTCCACCAGCATACCCTCGCGGTCGGTGTCGATGAAGCCCAAGGGTCCAGCAATCTCCACCATTCCCCTGGCCTTACCCCAGTCCTCGACGGCTTTCAGCAAGGCCGTCGATACTTCGAGGTCGTCGATAAAGTCAAACCAGCCGAAGCGCACCTGATGACAGTCCCAACGCTCGTTGGCCCTGCGGTTGATAATAGCGGCCACACGCCCCACGATCTTCCCGTCCTTATAGGCCAGGAAATAAGCCGACTCACAACACTCAAACGAGGGGTTCTTATCGCTACGCAGCGTAGCCATCTCGTCGAAATACAAAAAAGGCACGGCACAGTCGTTGCCGCGATACAGGTCGTAGTAGAACTGCACAAACTGTTTCAGTTCTTTTTTGGTTGTTACCTCACGAATTTCAATCATCGTTGATTCACGTTATCGGTTTCTGAGTGCAAAGGTAACTCAATTCATTGAAACCACAAAAAAACCACGCATATTTTTCCCGTATCGACAACAAAATATCTTGTTAAAGATAATGAAATCATAATAGATATAGAATAAAAAGTATATATTTGCAAACACAAAAACTGGTATCGCAATGAAAAAGATTATTTACACTATCTTCCTACTGGCAGTATTTGGGCTGGCATGGACGGTACAGAGCCAGGCTCAGAAGCCTGAGATGGTGGTGGGAGCCTACGTGACCTCATGGACAGACGAGGTACCCGACCCTGACGTGATGACGCACATTAACTATGCATTCGGCCATGTGAACGAATCGTTCGACGGGGTGAGAATCGATAACCCTGAGCGGTTAAGGATGATCGTGGAACTGAAACAACAGAACCTGAATTTGAAGGTGCTGCTATCCATCGGCGGTTGGGGCAGCGGACGGTTCAGTGAGATGGCGGCCTCGAAGGAGAACCGCGAGAAGTTTGCCAACGACTGCCAGCGCGTGGTAAAGGAATACGGCCTCGACGGCATCGATATTGATTGGGAGTATCCCACACAGAGCACGGCCAATATTTCTTCGTCACCTGACGATACAGCCAACTTCACCCTGCTGATGGCTGACCTGCGGAGGGCTCTCGGCCAAGAGAAACTGCTGACGGCGGCGACGGTATGCGATGCCCAGTATATCGACTTCAAAAGCTGCATCGGCTATCTGGATCTGGTAAACGTGATGGCCTACGACATGAGCGAGGGCGAGGCGCACCATGCGGCTCTCTATCCCTCGGACATCTCTGGCGAGTGTACGTCGAGCAAGGCAGTAGAGGCTCATCTGAAGGCGGGTGTGCCCAAGGAGAAGTTGGTGATGGGCGTACCTTTCTATGGCAAGGGTAATCGTGAGGATACCAGTATGAAGGCGTTCCGGGAAACGGGCATACTGCCCGAGGGCTATGAGCGCCGTTGGAGTGAGGAGAGCAAGGTGCCCTATATCGTGAACGACAAGGGCGAATTCGTATGGGGCGGCGAGGATGTGAAGTCGCTCACGGCCAAGTGCCAGTACATCCTTGACCATGGCCTCAGAGGCGGCATGTACTGGGACTATGCCAGCGACAATCCCCAGCATTCGTTCAGCCAGACGCTATGCCGTATGCTGATAAAGGGCACAAAAGGGCCAGGCCCCAGTGTGCCCTAACTACTTATTCTTGAGTTTATTTGCCTTCTCGTAGTACTTCAGCATTTCCTCGGATTTCGAGATCATCTCCGCGAGTTGGGCGGTGGGATGTTCTTCCTTACGGGCGGCGGCGAGGAACTGCTGATAGTAGGACTTTGCCTGCTCACCGTCGTTGAGCAGATAGGCGCAGGCATTGGCGATGTTGTAATAGGTGGCGATGGAGCGGGGATTATAGGTGAGGTGCTCTTTCCACGCGGCGACGGCCTCGGGATAATGCTCCGTCAGGTAGTAGCCTTCGCCCTGCGAAAGGGTGATGGCCTTCATCACGGTGGTATCGGGTTTGATGAGATCGCGTGCGAGTGCCAGATAGCCAAGTCCTTCCTCGTAACGCTTGGTATCGACGCAGATCACACCGAGGCGGTAGGCACAACCATAGTGCTGCATACCACTGATGAGAAAGGCCAGTTGCAAATACTTATAAGCACGCTCTAAGTCTTCTATCTGTGAATAGCACATACCTGCCGAGTAGAGCGTATTGAAAGTGGAGTCGCCCTGTTCGAGCAGATCCTGATACCACACGAGTGCTGCCGTAAAGTTACGGTCCATGAAATAAGCATCAGCCATGGCACGGTTTACAAGGATATTGTGCATGTCGTAGAGACTATATTTGCTGCCGTATCTCAGACCATTCTGCGGCTGGTTGTTCTGAGCGAAGGCACGTACCAGTCCTGCCACCATCTCACCATCCATGGGGTAGCGGTTGACCAACTGTTGCGTCCAGTAGATATAGGAATCGGTATCGCCCTGTTTCTGATAACTGAAGCAAAGTTGGCGGAAAGCCTCGTGCGAGAGACTGTCTTGCTCGAGATTCTTCAGCAGATCGGCACACTGGCGATAGTTGGCTCGCTTGTAGTAGCAATCAGCCAGTTTCTGTCGCGTGGTGCTGTTGTCAGCGAGGGCGTATGCCTGCTGGAAGTATTCCAACGCCTCAAACGTGTTGTACTGCTGCATGCAACTATCACCAGCCTGTAGGCAGAGGGTAAGGGAGTCGGCTACGGGCTCTATGGTCTTAGACTTCTTAGAAAAAACCTCGCCCCTGACAGGGGAAACTGCCAGCAGGGCGAGGACAAAAAGACTCAACGTTATTTTCATTTCTATATTTTTCATAAAAGCATCACTTTTTAATATAACTCTTTAACTATCAGTTGTTTATCAAAGTGACCCCTTTCGCAAAAGCATCACTTGCCATCACAACAGCAAAACAACTTGTTTTGGTATCGTTAAGACCATCTCTTTGGGGCGTTAAGATACTTTCTTCTTCACCAAAACAAGTTGTTTTGCTGTTACGGAAACCCATACTTCTTGATGGCAGCATCAAAGTCCTTGGCACCGCCCGTCTGGCCGAAGAGTTTCTTCAACAAACGCACGCGGGTATTGGTAATGGTTTGAGGCGTAGAAATGGTGAGGGCTGCAATCTCCGTAGGCTGGAAGTTATGGCGAATCAGCAGACAGATAGACTGTTCCTTGGTGTTCAGGACGGATAATAGCACTTGCAGTTCTGGACTCAAGGCATAAGAGCACTGAGCCAGTGCGTTGATATCCTCGTCATTGGCCACCCTACCCTTGTTGGCTGTGGCGTGCAGTCGGCTGATCACCTCCTTCAACTGTTGCGAGTTCTCCTTCATCTCGCGCTCCTTCTGGTGGCGCATCTTGGTAAGTTCACTGCGTGTCAGGTCGTACTTCTGCTGACTTTCCACAAAACGGGTGTTCAGCAGGTCGATGCGTCTGCGGATATACCAGACGGCAACGGCCGCCATCACGATCAACAGGATAATAGCCGTCAACAAAAAAATGGTGGTCTGATACTGTCGTCGTTCCTTTTGCTGGTCATCATACTGCGTCTGCAGGTCGATGATACCAGCAGCATCACTCCGTTCGTAGAGTTTTTGGTACACCTCATTGAGCCGCTGACTATATTCCAAGGCCGCTTCCTTGTCACCCTTACGATTCAGGTATTGTATCAGCAAGCGATAGGACTGGATGCTGACATCGGGCGAGAACGAGTTCGTCAGACGATACCAATGTTGGGCTGCCGACGCTATATCACCCTCCTTCATATAGATGTCAGCCAGGAGTTTCGAGGCCCTGTCGGTTGGTGTGTAGCGCATGGACTCCAGCAGGAGGCGTTTGGCTTCCTGATACTTGGCGAGACTTATCAGATAACTGGCCTTATTCACCAGATAGGTAGCACGAATCTCACCCTCCGTCTTGGGAGCGTATGGCTTAGCCAAGTCCGTGTAATACTTCAGGCTATCCCTCTGGCCCAAGAGGTCGAAGGTGGTGGCAATGTTGTTGAGGGTCTGGACGATCCACTCGTCTTTCTTATAGTGCCGGGCTTCGGCAAGGGCTTGTTTGTAGTAACGCAGCGTCTGGGTAAAGTTGCCCACATTATCATTCACATCACCCAACACGGAATAGAGATACCACTTGAAGGCCGGCTGGTCCATATCCTCGGCCAGCGTTTCTGCCTGTTTCATGGTAAGCACAGCCTCGTGGGTCTGCTTCTGTTTGTAGAGGATGATGGCATGATGGAGCAAGGCCCTCGACAGGTGTTCCTGATCGCCCTTTTCCTTATAATACTTCCTACTGAAGAGGATCAGCGAATCGGCCTCCGTATAGAGACCACTACGATGGAGGGCCTCCGTATAGAGCAATCCGTAGAGTGCCTGGTCAGCCTCGTTCATCTTGGTATCGTACCAACGGGGAGCGAGCATCCTCACCACGGAGTCGGGTTGTTCAAATACGATCTGCTCTGCCTCCGTCAGGAACTCATTGTGGGACTGCTCAGACGAGCAGCCCACAATCAAGAGGGAAAGTATTAAAAGGGAGAGTGATCTCATTACAGACTGAAATTAATAGGTACTGTATATTTCACTCTTACCACTTTACCACTCTGCATGCCAGGTTTCCACTTGGGCATACCCGACAAAACCCTGACAGCCTCAGCATCAAGCGAGGGGAATACGGGCTTGACAACCTCCACGTTACTGATACTACCATCTGTTTCAACAACGAAGATGGCAATCACCCTTCCTTCTATCTTCTGCTCCTTGGCATCCTCAGGGTACTTCAAATTCTGACCCAGATACTCAAACAGGGCTTGCATACCACCAGGATATTCAGGCATCTGTTCTACCACATCAAAGACCTGCTGGTTCTTCTGAGCCACCACCGTTTTCTGTGCATTTACCGTCGTGAGGCCCAACAAGGCCATCAGCGACATGAATAATAGTTTCTTCATTCTTGCTTTCTGTTTTTAATCGTTCAACATTCAGTTTGTCTGTCCGGACGGTGCAAAGGTAGGTTTTTCCACGTCTCGTTGCAAGAAATTCATTACACATTATTACACTCAGGCCACAAAGTTAATAATCTTCATCCAAAAAACAAAAAATATCCAAATATATTTGGTATTTCGCTCGAAGATTATTACCTTTGCACCCATATTTATAAAGAGGATTATGAAAGAGACATACATCATTGGAGAAATCGGGCAAAACCATAACGGGTCTGTCGATCTGGCTAAACTCATCGTAGAACTCGTAGCCAGACCCATCAAAGAGGATATGTTCGGTATCTATCTGAAGCCGATGAACGCCGTGAAGATGACGAAGCGCGACCTGAGCGAGGAGTTGACTGACTCAGCCATGAGCATGCCCTACAACTCGCCCAACTCCTTCGGCAAGACCTACGGTGAGCACCGTGCCTTCTTGGAACTCAACGAAGAGCAGCACTATGAGGTCTATCATTACGCCAAGTCGTTAGGACTCGACTTCATCGAGACACTCTGTGCCAAGAAGTGCTTGGATATGCTGAAGTTGTTTACACCAGATAAACTGAAGGTGGCCAGTCGCGACCTGACGAACCTGCCCCTGCTCGCCGCACTGGCAGAGACCAAGATCCCCATCATCCTTTCAACGGGTATGGCCGGGAAGAAGGAACTCGACGAGGCCCTGGACGTGATCACGAGGTATCACTCCGATATCTCGATCCTGCACTGTGTGTCGCAGTATCCCACGAGGCCAGAAAACCTCAACCTGAATACCATCACCTACCTGAAGAAGCACTACGGCCAGTATAAGATCGGCTTCTCTGACCACACCATCGGCATCTCGGCCCCTGTGGTGGCCGTGGGCATGGGTGCTGAGATCATCGAGAAGCACATCACCATCGACCGCAGGATGAAGGGTACGGACCAGATCGGTTCATTAGGTCCTGACGGTGTGAACCGTATGGTGCGCGACATCCGTTATATTGAAATGAGTATGGGTGTGGAGGATATCTATATCGACAAGAGCGTCGAGGCTTCGAAGATCAAACTGGAGCGCTCGATAGCCACGCGCCGCACCATCAAGGCTGGCGAGACCATCACCGAGGATGACATCCACATGCTGAGTCCTGGCGACGGCTTCAAGTGGGACCAGAAAGACCAAGTGATCGGCAAGGTGGCCAAGAAGGAGATCAGGGCCAACGAGATCATCTATAAAGACGACATCGCATGAAAGAAATCAAACTGATCCTGACGGATATTGACGGCGTATGGACGGATGGTGGTATGTATTACGACCAGACGGGTAACGAGTGGAAGAAGTTCCACACCTACGACAGTGCGGGTGTGCTCTTCGCCCACCAGAAGAATATTCCCGTGGGCATCATCACGGGTGAAGAGACGGAGATCGTCAGGAGAAGGGCCGAGAAACTGAAGGTGGATTTCCTGTACCAGGGAGTCAGGAACAAGGTGGAGGTAGCCAACGGGCTCTGCCAACAGTTGGGCATCACGCTCGACGAGGTAGCCTTTATTGGTGACGACTTAGGCGACATCGAACTGCTGAAGGTGGTGGGTGTTGCAGGTGTTCCCGCCAGTGCCCCTGCCTACATCAGGAAACTCACCGCCATCCAGTTGAAGAAGAAAGGCGGAGAGGGTGTCTTCCGCGAGTTCGTAGAAGCATTGTTAAATGTAACAGACTATCCCATCACGAAATGAAAAAATGTCTTTGTATTATTCCTGCCCGAGGCGGGAGTAAAAGAATTCCCCATAAGAACATTGCCGATTTCAAAGGCGCCCCCATCATCTCATACTCCATCAAGGCCGTAGAGGAAAGTGGCATAGCCGATGAGATCATGGTCTCGACAGACGATCCCGTCATTGCCGAGGTCGCCAAGCAATACGGTGCGAAGGTTCCCTTCCTCAGAGACGCCTCTACTTCGAACGACACGGCTGGTGTGGCCGCCGTACTCGTGGAGGTGGTGAATGAATACAAGAAGCGCGGCATGGAGTTTGAGTACGTGCTCGCCGTCTATGCCACCCAGCCCCTACTGAAGCCTTCGAATCTGGTAAAGGCCTTCGAGCGGTTGAGCACCACGGAGGGCGCAGAGTCGATCTGTACCGTGGAAGCCTATTCCTATCCCCCACAGCGGGCTACCGTCATTGACGAGAACGGTGAACTGAAGCAGTTGCACCCCGAGAACTACTACGCCCGTTCGCAGGACCTGCAGACCATCTACCACGACTGCAACCAGTTCTTCCTCTTTAAGACCTACGCCCTGCTGCGCGACCAGAAACTCTATACGGAGCACACCCTGCCCTTTATCCTGGCTGAGTCGGAGTCGCAGGACATCGACACCATGGAGGACTGGAAACTGATGGAGATGAAATACGACTTAATGCACCAAAAGGACTAATCGCATGAAGGTATTATTCACAGCCACGGGTTCGATAGGTTCCCGTCATATCACCAACTTCACGGAACTCTGCCAAAGCAGGGGCATCCCCTTGGAGATCGATGCCGTGAGATACAGCGACAGGGTGCTGCCCGAGGCTATCGCCCAGAAGATCAGGCGCGAGGTCAGAAGCGACGCCGATCTGGACAGTCACTACGACATCCTGTTTGTGACGGACGAGACGAAGACGCACTACGACAATATCATGAAGTATCGCGATATCTGCGACTCGATGTTCATCGAGAAGCCCGTCTTCGACACGCTCGACTATCCCATTGAGGCCGTACGCCCCAAGAGGGAGGAGGATGTGTATTACGTGGCCTGTCCCATCCGCTTCACGAAATATGTGCAGAAACTGAAGTCCTGTGTGGATAGCCATCGCGTGTATTCTGCCAGGATCATCTTCTCGAGTTATATGCCCACCTGGCAGCCAGGCAGGGACTACCGCAAGAGTTTCCGTTGTTTCAACGACAGAGGCGGTGGTGTCGATGTGGATCTGTTGCACGAGATCGACTATATGATCTACCTCTTTGGCAAGCCGCAGAAGGTGCACCGTGTGGCAGGGCAGTTCTCGCATCTGGAGATGGACGCCTGTGACCTGGCCACCTATATCTTCGAATACGGTGACAAGGTGGTGGAGATGCATCTCGACTATTTCGGTAGGGTGAGAAACCGTCAGACGGAACTCTATGCCGAGGACGATGTCGTGGTGGTCGATTTCAACAAACAGAGTTGTGAACTGAAGGCCAAGGAAGAAGTGGAGCACTACGGGGCTGACGACCATTTTTATCAGGACGAGATGGCCTACTTTCTGGATCTCTATCTCTCGAAGGGCAAGATGGAGAACATCAACACCCCCGAGATGGCTTACGAGACACTGAGAATAACAAAAGGTTTAATTTAAAACAGATACGATGATGGATTATAAGAACATGTTTTCCCTCGAAGGACGGAAGGCCGTGATTACAGGCGGTTGCGGCTATTTGGGCCGTGAGATTGTCAAAGGAATGGTTGACTACGGAGCCGATGTCTATGTCATCGACTACAAGATCAGTGAGATCGAGGATATCAGCGAGCCTTCGCGCATCCACTATATATCATGCGATTTAGGCGATACGGAGGCCATCAAGGCCGCCCTGAAACAGGCAGCAGGTGAGACTGGTGTCATCGACAACCTCATCACCATGGCCGCCAACTTAGGCGCTGGTGTGATGACCGACGTGGAGACAATGGACGACGCCTACTGGCAAAAGGGCATCGACGGTACGATAGGTTACACCTTCCGTACCATCCGCGAGATCATCCCTTATATGAAGAAGAGCAAAAGCGGCAGCATTGTGAACATCGGCTCACTGTATGCCGTGGGTGCTCCTGACCCCCGTACCTATTTCGACACACCTTTCAACAGCACACCCAACTACGGTGCCGGTAAGGCCGCCACGGTGGAACTGACGAAGTATTGTGCCTCGTATCTGGCAAAATACAATATCCGCGCCAACAGTGTCAGTCCGGGTTCCTTCCCCCACGAGAACGTGCAGGAGAATAAATTGTTTAAGGACAGACTGGCCTATAAGA
>Ga0310690_10004870_pt1 | contig 18677 bp, 8 predicted proteins | sample AusTroGonzalo_MG_2_FD_207661 | JGI IMG/M metagenome (GOLD analysis project Ga0310690, IMG submission 207661) | Bovine rumen microbial communities from tropical cattle in Woodstock, Queensland, Australia - Gonzalo_04 (v2) (version 2) | ecosystem: Host-associated > Mammals > Digestive system >...
CGAAGCCCTGCAACTGCCAGTTGCCAGGCACGGTGATCCTCTCCCAACCGCTCACATCGTAATCCTCGCGATAGAAGTCGGCAGGTCGCGATTCAGGATCCTTTGACCAGTGGAACAGCCACTGTCCGTCGAGACTCACGATCTCCTTGCACGCCTTCTGTTTCGAGGGCAATTGCAATGTGGCATGATAGGGCAGTTTGTTGATGCCCAGCACGGCGGGGTTCTCCCAGTCACGGGGTTGTGCCTGAGCTGTGATACTCAGCGATGATATCAGTAGGATGATGAGTCTTTTCATTATTTACTATTGATGTTAAGTGTTGCTGTTGGTAGAGTGCTCTTGATACTGACCTGAGCCTTGCCTTTTTGCTCCGTACTGCGCACGACGAGCAGGGCACGACCCTTCCAGGTGGTGACGCGTGAGGAGGTATAGGGTTCACGGTCTTTGAGGTCGGCAGAGGCAAAAGCGAGCAGTCTGCCCTGACCTTTCACAACGGCCTCGCAGGGAATGGCGGCATCCGGACAGACGACGCCCTCGCTGTCGACCACCTCAACGGTGATGAAGCAAAGGTCCTGTCCGTCGGCAGTGATGACGTGACGGTCAGGGGTGAGGCGCAGGGCCACAGGCGCTTCGGCAGTGTAGAGGAGGGCTCCGTCCTCATTGGTGATGGCTTCCAGATGGCCTGGTTCATAGTCAATATTGAAGACGGCCTTATAGCCCGTTTCAGGCCCGACCTCTTGCTTGGCGTAAAGTTTGTCGTTACAATAGAGCACCACCCACGATGACTTGGTGTAGATCTCCACGTCGATGGGTTTTCCCTCCCAGCCGGGCCAGTTCCACGACTCCCACGTAGGCCATACGCTCCAGGCGGTCTGGTGAATCTTGCCACGATAGCCGTCGGGCTCCCGTACGGCAATGTAGGTTTTCACGTCCGCAGAGTCTTTCCAGAGCGTCTCGCGATAGTGGCTGATGGGCTTGCGCCAGCCCGTGATGTCCACATCGCCGCAGTAGGCACCGTGCCAGTCGGGCTGTCCACCAGTGACATAGTGTTCACCTGGGCGTTCTCCTTCATAATAGGTGCGGCCAATGCCTGACTCACCCAGGTAGTCGAGACCCGTCCACACGATGTCGCCAATGATGTAGGGATAGTCGTGTACCAGCTGCCAGTTCTTGAAGGCATCGCGCGGATAACTCTCCGTCTGCAACATCACACGGCGGGGATCCCGCTGGTGGTCGCTGGCGTGCTTGTGGATCATATAGTTGTAACCCACCACGTCGAGCACCTCCGCATGCGGGTCGTAGATCTCCCAGTCGCTGTCCCAGGAACAGAGCGCCTCCGTGACGGGACGCGTATCGTCCTGCTCCAGAATGGCCTGTTTCAGCTGACGGGCGGTGGTGATGACACGGATGTCCTTGCGCTCGATCACCTCGTTGCCGATGCTCCAGCAGATGATGCTGGGGTGGTTACGGTCGCGCTGCACCATCGCACGGATATCCTCCTTGTAGCACGAGTCGATGAGCGTGGAATAGTCGTAAGGGTTCTTGGCCGTGCGCCAGCCGTCGAAAGCCTCATCGATGACGAGCATACCCAGTGAGTCGCAGGCGTCGAGGAAGGCACGCGTCGTGGGGTTATGAGACGTACGGATGAGGTTGAAGCCTGCCTCCTTCATCAGCCGGACCTTGCGGATCTCAGCAGCGTCGAAGGCCATCGCCCCCAGCACCCCGTCGTCGTGATGCAGGCAGGCGCCGTTGATGAGCAGCGGCTTCCCATTCAGCACAAAGCCCTTCTCGGCAGAATATTCTATCGTGCGGATGCCATAAGTGACGGGCAGCACGTCACCCTCGGCCTCGAGGGTCGTCGTGTAGAGATAAGGATCGTCAGGCGACCACAGGCGGGGATTCTCCACATGCATTGTTTTTTCTATGGGCTTGCGCTTTCCATCTGCCATCACCACCTCGGCCTTGATGTTGACCGTGTGGACATCAGGCGTTGTCACCCTGACGCTCCATTCATCGATATACTGCCGTCCTTTCGTCTCCAGCCACACATGACGGTAAATGCCTGAGCCGGAGTACCAGCGACAGTTGGGCTGCTCGCTGTTGTTCACCTTGACCACCACCTCATTGTCACGTTTGTCTTGATACAGATAAGGTGTCACGTCGACGGTGAACGGTGTGTAGCCGTAGGCATGCTGTCCGGCCTTCTGTCCGTTGATGAAGACCTCGGCCTTCTGGTAGACGCCCTCGAAGTGCAGTCTGACAACGTCGGCCTTGGGTGTCTTGAACGTCTTGCGGTACTCACCCTGGCCACCAGGATACCAGCCGCCACCCTCCTTCGTCGCGCCTGTGGCAGGATTAGGCGCCTCGTAGATGTCCCAGTCGTGGGGCAGGTCAACGTTGACGGTCTTCCCATTACGTGTAAACTCCCAACCGCTGTCGAACAGCGTTTTCGTCTGAGCCTTCGCAAAATTCCATGCGCATAGCATCATTGAAATTACAACAAAAAACTTCATCATCTTCATATTACTTTGTCTAATTATTTTAACCACAATTTCATATATTATTCGTCTACTTGACGCAAGAACTCAGATGGTGTCATTCCATATTCGGCTTTGAAATTCATCGTGAAGCTCTTAACGGTGGTGAAGCCTACGGCATAGGCAATTTCCGTGACCTGCATTTGCGAGGTTTCTAGCAGAGCCCTTCCCCGCTTGACGCGGATAGTACGGATAAACTCTGCGGGGCCAAGTCCTGTGATGGCCATCAGTTTTTTGTAGAGCGTGGTGCGCGACATAGCGACTTCAGCAGCCAGTGTCTCAACCGTGAAGTTGGAGTCGCCGATATTTTTCTCGACCAAGGCAAGAGTTTTCTTAAGGAACTGCTCGTCGAGGGGCGTGATGGTAATTTCGCTCGGCTCGACGTTCATTCTCTGTCGGAACTGCCGGTGGTTGTCCTGCTCCCAATCTATGAACTTCTTGACGCGCAGTTGGAGAACCTCGATATTGAACGGTTTGGTAAGATAGTCATCAGCCCCGATCTGGAGCCCCTCAATGCGGCTGACATCTGTTGTGCGGGCTGTCAGCAAAATGATGGGAATATGCGAAAAGCTGATATCACTTTTGACTCTCCGGCAGAGTTCGAAACCATCAACTCCTGGCATCATGACGTCGCTGATGATAAGGTCAATCTGCTCACGCTGTAAAAGATCGAGTGCCGAAGCTCCATCAGTAGCTGTACGAACTTCGTATGTTTCCTTTATACAAGAGCTGACAAAGGAAAGCATATCCTGATTATCATCGACAATAAGAATGGTCTTGAGTTTATCAGATACGACTTCCGTCTGAAGCATTGGGACGGGATTCTGATTCCTATGATCTATTATGGGCAGTGTAATGGTGAACACACTACCTGTGGGCTGGTTGTCACTGACCTTGATGGTGCCGTGATGCAGACGAACATAATCGCTGGCAATGTGAAGACCAATGCCACTGCCTGTTTGTGAGCTGTCGTTGGTTGTCGACTGATAGAAACGGTGGAAGATATTCGGTTTATCGCCATCAGGGATACCTTTGCCTGTATCAGCCACAGCGATGGTCACACTATCCTGTCCCATCCTAAACGACAAGGTGATACTGCCACCTGCCGGAGTAAACTTCAGGGCGTTAGAGAAGAGGTTATAGATAACCTTGTTTATCTTCTCCCGGTCGTAGTCCATAATGAAGCTGTCAATATCATGGTCAAAACTGAGATGGATGCCGCGTTCCTCGGCATAGTCACCGAAGGATACGAGTATGCTATTCAGGTGATCCACGATATCACCATGTTGTACGTTCAGTGTTTCACATCCTGCATCAAGACGGCGGAAGTCGAGTAAGGCACTTACTTCGTTAAGCAACAATTTAGCGTTCTTGCGGATATTTTTAAGTTGCGTCAGAAGGTTTTCGGGAATCTTCCCCTCCTCCATTTTCTTTACCACCTGTTCCAGAGGCGATATGATGAGCGTGAGCGGCGTGCGTAAGTCATGACTGACATTGGTAAAGAACTGCAATTTCATTTCGGTAATCTGCTCCATCTTCTGCCGCTCCATCAGTTGTCTCTGACGCTCGGTACGCTCCTTTTGCCGTTTGTGCATCCATAGCCATAGTAGGTATAATATGGCAATGATGATGAATGCATAGACGATGTACATAGGCAGCGTACGATAAAACGGCGGCGTCACGCAGATACGAAGTTCGCGCGGATGACTCTTGGTACCATCCTCGAGACATACAGACAATTGTAGCGTATAGTTACCGGGCGGCAGGGCATTGAACGATACATAGTTATGATCAGTCGTCACCCAATCGCTCATCTGTCCTACTAAACGATATGCGTAACGTGCGCGCTGTAAGCCAGCAATACTGCCTGAGAAAAATTTGACGGTCAGATAGGCAGCATCGTGCCTGAGGTTGACCGTGCCGGTCATTTCGTTAAGCAGACTGTCGCCCACGGAAATCTCGCTGATGACGAGATCAAGGTCTTTGTGCTTGGCTGCCATGAGTTGACGGGGATTCATGCTCATATATCCTTCTGTTCCACCCATGAGTATTTCGCCTTTTGGCGAACAGGTCATAGCATCGCCATTGTAATAAAACTGCGGCATACCTGCGCTGGCACTGAGATTCCTAACAGTAAATCGAAGCTGAGACTCCCCTCCTACGGAGGAATTCGGTGGTGTGATGCCCACGATGTCACCGCTGGTAGTGCAGAGCCAGTAATTACCGTCGTGGTCGACAGCCATACCTTTGACCTCATCATGGCTGCGGCGGATGAAACACAACGTATCTCGTTGTATATCATACATAGTAACACCATCGGGATGAGTGAGCATCATCAACCCCCGACGCTTGTCAATGGTCAAGTCGGTAATCATCTGGTTCATCCACTGCTGAGTGCCTTTCCTGTTGCCAAAACTTACGCTGTTTCTGCCGCTTTTCAATTGGTAGTTCCACAGACCATATACCGAGGCTATATACATGGTCCCATCACCATCATAATAGAGGCTGTTGCCGTGAATGTCATCACCAGTGCTAGAGGTGACTACAGTAGAGCGTTTCTGGGCTATGTTGAAGATAACGGTCTTTCCAATGGGTGCCGAAGTCCAAATATTACCCCTGTTGTCGCTGGCCAGGGTCCACACCTCAGCACTAGGGAAAGAGTCATCATCAGCGGTAAATCTCTCCCATCTACCGGCATTGGGCAGATGGTAGAGTCCCTGATTGTATGTGCCAACCCACATGCCGCCTTCTCCGTCACTCATCAGCGCCATCACTGTGATATTAGGCAACGCAGTCTTCACAGTGCTGCCATCGGTCTTCTCGATAAAGACACCATCACCATCGGTACCCATCCACAAGTTTCCATACGTATCGTAAGCCATGGCGAGTATATCGCCACACTGACGTGCATGCGAGTGCATGATATTATTGGTCTCGCTGGTATAAGACAGGCCTGTCTTCAGGTGACCCACCCATATTGTGCCCTCACCGTCAACTTCCAGACATGTTGCATTGTCAGAAGCCAAAGAGAGTAACCGATCGCGCTGGTGGCACATAGAAGTAATGTTACCGTTTTTCTTATTATAGACAAATAACCCCCGATGATCGGTAGCTATCCAGATGTTACCCCGCCCGTCGTCTAGAATATCGCGGATGGCGTTGTTCTGTGAGGCTCCAATCGCCTGAGGCAGGTTTACCATCTCACTCACACATCTACCTCCTACAATATATCGACAAATATATTCTTTGCGAGTGCTGTATGCCCAAAGCGTACCATCACTATCGGCCAGCAGCCCGATCTCTGTTACAGAATCTTCCATCACCTGCGGCAACAATTCACGCCGACAGTCGCCGGTGCTACAGTCAAAATGCCACACTCTGTGGTCGCTGCTGATATACAAACCGTCAGACATCTCGGCTACCAGATCCATCGATATGCCGGGCACAGGCAGGCGCACCTCCCAGTTCTTCAACTCTTTAGTATGGGTGTTATAACGCCAGATGCCATTCTCGGATATCACCCACCATAGCCCCTTGTCGCTAACCTTCACCTTGTATTGGTCTCCACACCTGATGCCTACACTGCGCAGCAGTTCGGTAGCCTTCACACTAAATTTGGCCGTCTTAGTATCATATAAATAATAAGCACCACTCGAACACTGTATCCATATGCGTCCCTCGGCATCTTCCTCTATGGATGTTACAGGGGTGTTGAATACCTCATGGAGCTGCAGGTCGCCACTTTCAGAAAACCGTATTTTCACCTCGTGGCCATCATAACGGTTCAATCCCTGCAAAGTGCCAATCCACAGATACCCACGGCTATCAGCCAGCAAACTCGTCACGGAATTGCTGCGCAGGCCGTTACCTATACCCAGTGTCTGAAATGCCCTTTTCTCGTCTGATTGCGCTACAGCCATCTGGGCGATGCAGAGCGCCAAAAAGAGGAATAATCTTCTCACGTTGCAAAGATACAACTTTTTTCTGAATAAACAAGCGTCATCATGTTTCCAAAAAGAGAATATATGTTTCATTGTTAACGAAAAAGACTCTAAGGAATCATTTTTACCCGCTTCTGAAACATCGTTTCCCCCCCATTCGAAATAATCACACTATTTTTGCAGCGAAATCAAAATTCAATTGGCGATTAATTATCAATTAACTATTTTATTATGCAAAAAAACAGTTTCAAGCAATTCATGCTCATCGTGCTATTATTCACGATGCAGGCCGTGTTTGGTGCGATTTCTGCTAAACCTGTTTCCGGTAAAGTCACCTCAGCTACAGACGGCGAGCCGCTTATTGGGGCAACCATCCAGTTGCTGGGCGACAACAGCGGATCGGTGACAGATCTGAATGGTATTTACCAGTTAAATGCAGAAAAAGGACAGACATTGGTATTCTCTTATGTGGGATATCTCACTAAAAAGGTACGTGTAGGTGATGCTGCTGTCATCGACGTGGTTTTGGAAGAAGACCGTCAGTCACTCGACGAAGTTGTCGTTATAGGCTATGGCGTCCAAAAGAAGAAGTTGCTGACAGGCGCGACAACACAGGTGAAAGGCGAAGACATTGCCAAGCTGAACACCACAAATCCGCTTCAGGCCATGCAGGGCCAGACGCCGGGTGTTACAATTATGTCAACTTCCGGTCAGCCTGGTTCTGGTATGAAAGTCCAGATTCGAGGATTGGGAACGGTGGGAAGTTCTGGCCCTCTGTACCTGATTGATGGAATCGGTGGTGACATCTCGTCACTGAATCCCGCCGACATTGAAAGCATCGACGTTTTGAAGGATGCTGCCTCTGCTGCCATCTATGGTGCCCAAGCTGCTAATGGTGTCGTGCTCGTTACTACGAAAAGCGGACGTCAGGGAAAAGCTGAAGTCAGTTTCGATAGTTATATGGGATGGGAAAATGTGGCCCGCAAGGCTCCGATGCTGAATTCCCAGGAATATATGACCATCATGAACGAGCAGCAGATCAACTCAGGTAATCAGCCATACGATTTTTCCTCGATGAAAAGCATCTATGATCCTAATGGTCAGTTGTACGACACCAACTGGATCGATCAGATGTTCAAGGATAATGCCAAGGTGGAGAGTTATAACTTGGGTATCACGGGAGGAAATAAAACATCTACCTTTGCGCTCTCATTGGGCTATATGGATCAAGAGGGTATCGTTGGCGGCAAAGATGTTTCCAACTATGAACGTTATAACTTCCGTATCAACTCTGAACACAATCTTTTTGACAATCTTCTAAAGATTGGCGAACAGGTTAGTTTTGTCTATACAAAGTCAACGGGCATTGGCGTGGGCAATCAGTATAACAACACCCTGCGCGGCGCCTTTGGCACTTCTCCTTTGGCACCCGTCTATGCAACCAATATCTTCGATGGCAGTCAGGCTGAGGCTGGTTCCGAGGCCAGCAGCTATAACGGATTCTACGGTAGTCCATATAATGCTACCGACTATAGCGACTGGTATCAGTACGATGGCAACCCCTATGGTAACATGATGACCAACACAAACAACGAGAACCGTAGTGCAGTATTTAGCGGTAATGTATATGCTGAACTGATGCCGATGAAAGGCCTGAGATTGCGTACCGTATTCGGATCCGTTTATAATACCAGCGAATACCGCGGATTCTCAACCTTCTATCATTTCAGCCCCTACAGTTACAACGACACTCGCACATCTGCTAACCAGAGCATGAATCACGGTCTTTCTTTGACATGGACCAACACCGTCCAATACGATTGGAACATGGACGAGCATTTCTTCAATGTACTCATCGGTATGGAGTCGAGCCGTTATGAGGGCACAAGCGTTGGAGCAAGTAACGGTTATCTGAAAGAAGGCTTCGACGACTGGAGTCATGCCTATGTTAATAATGGTACGGCTACCTCTACCGATGACGGACTTGGGGCAGGCGGAAGTCCTCATGGCGAATCTCGCAATGTATCCTACTTCGGACGTCTCGGATGGAACTGGAAAGACACCTATATGATAAACGCCACCCTGCGTGCCGACGGATCCAGTAAGTTTGCCAAGGGGCATCGCTTCGGATATTTCCCTTCCGTCTCTGCTGGATGGACCATCAGTAATGAGCAGTTCATGAAACCCGTTGCTTCTGTTATCGATTTCCTGAAGCTTCGTGCCAGCTGGGGACAAGTGGGTAACCAGAACATCTCTGATTACCAGTATCTGGCGCCCGTCAAGAATACCAATACCCATTATCTCTTTGGAACCTCAGGCTACGATGATACAGAGTCTGTATCGCAGTTGGGTACCAATTGGGGAGCCTATCCGAGTCGTGTCGCAAATCCCGATGTTACCTGGGAAACCTCTGAACAGTTGAATATCGGTATCGATGCCAGAATGATAGGCGGACATCTGAATATCAACCTTGATTATTACATCAAGACAACCAAAGACTGGCTGGTGACAGCTCCCGTTCTGGCTACAGTAGGAACCGGTGCCCCCACCATCAATGGCGGTGATGTGAAGAACAAGGGGTTCGAGTTTAATCTCACTTGGAACGACATGATCGGTAAGTACTTCCGCTATTGGGCCGGTATAAATGGTGCTTATAACAAGAACGAGGTGGGTAGTATTCCGACTGACGACGGCATCATTCATGGGGCCACCAATCAACTCTACGATAACGCGCCTGAGTTCTATCGTGCACAGAATGGTCACGCCATCGGCTATTTCTGGGGATATAAGACTGCAGGCATTTTCCAGAACCAGCAGGAGATCAATGATTGGATAGCTAACGGCAATGGGGTGCTTCAGGCTGATGTCAAGCCTGGTGATGTGAAGTACTACGACATTAACCACGATGGTCAGATTAACGATGACGACAAGGTTGACCTTGGCAATGGTATGCCAGACTTTACCTTTGGTTTTAACTTCGGATTCGAATGGCGAGGCCTTGACTTCTCTGTACAGGCCAATGGCGCAGCAGGACAGCAGGTGGTACAGACCTATCGCAACCATGCCAATGCACAGGCCAACTATACCACAGAGATTCTTCAGCGTTGGACTGGAGAAGGTACCAGCAACAGGATTCCTCGCGTAACAACGACAAATATTAACTGGCAGTTCTCAGATCTGTTTGTCCACGATGCCGACTATCTGAGAATCTCCAATGTCACGTTGGGCTACGATCTCTCACGTCTTTGGAACAGCAAGTTATGCAAGCAGTTGCGACTATACGTACAGGCCCAGAATCTATTCACGTTTACAAAATACAAGGGAATGGATCCCGAAATCGGCTATGGTACCGATGGTTGGGTGAGTGGTGTCGATGTAGGCTACTATCCTCGTCCCCGTACATTCCTGATTGGTGCTAATGTCAAATTCTAAAAAAGGAGAAAAGATTATGAAATATATATTCAAGATATCGACTCTTTGTGTTGCGCTATCAATGGGCATGATCTCATGTTCTGAGAGTTATCTGGATGTTGAATCAAAGACAGAGTCGAACACAAGTAATTTCTATAAGTCACAGAACGATGCCTGGCGAGCGTTGATTGGCTGTTATGACGGCTGGCGACAAACCAGCAGCAATCCAGGTTTCGGGTTCTATGTCGCCTCAGAGGTAATGGGTGCCGAGTGCTTCGGAGCTACAGGTAACACCGACGGCAGGGGCTATCAGGTGATCGACCGCTTTGACATCGCACAGTCTTCATCTGACTTGAATCTCTATGAATCTGACTGGGCCCGCTATTACCAAGGCATCTACCGTTGTAATGAACTCATCAAGTATGAAGAGCAGATAGAATGGAAGAACGAAACCCTGCATAGCACGTACATGGGTGAGTGTCATGCCCTGCGTGCCATACTCTATTTTGATCTGGTGCGTTGGTTCGGCAACATTCCATTGCTTACCGTGGCCACAGAAGAAAATGTTCCTCAGGCAGATCCGAAAGAAGTATATCAGGTAATCTTCGATGACTTACAGTATGCCATTGACAATATACCTGCTGGAGCCTATCCCAAAGCCGATGCTGCCAACAACGACGGACATATCACCAAATATGCCGCAGAGGCACTCTATGCACGTGCATACCTCTATTATACAGGTTACTATGGAAGTTCTATCGAAGGTGTAACAAAAGAAAAGGCTTTATCCTATTGTGAGGATGTTATCAATAGTGGCGAATACCAACTAGTATCAGAATATAAGAACCTTTGGCCTGCAGCTTCTGCCGGCATCGCTGAGGTTGGCGATGCTGTTACCTTGCTGGGGTCTTATGCTGGCGACGGTAACTCGGAAACCATACTAGCCATGAAGTTTACGAATACCCAGGACTATAATGGCAACAATGATTCTAACCGCTGGCAGGTGATGTTGGGCATGCGTAATCTGCCCGTTGCACCTTATGGACGTGGTTGGGGAGCCTTGACTGTAAATCCACAGTTTGTGAATCAGTACGAGGCTGGCGATACGCGAAAGAAGGCATCAATTATAGATATCGTCAACGAGGGAATCGTCAATGCCGATGCTTTCGAGGCCAGTTATAAAGACCAGCGAGAATATACGGGCTATGTCATCAAGAAGTACTCACCACTCTGCTTTGCCGATGGGACCAGTGCTGTGAAGATTGATGGCAGTGGCGGTTTCCAAGAGCAGAATCATCAGGACTGGGTTATAATGCGTTATGCCGACGTACTGCTGATGGCTGCCGAGTTGGGCAGTGGTAATGCGCAGAGCTATCTAGACCAGGTACGTTCCCGTGCCGGGTTGCAGCCAATAACCGTCTCACAGGAGAATATTATGAAAGAGCGCAGGTTTGAATTCGCTTTTGAGGCCATCAACTATTGGGACCTGCTGCGACAGGGTGTAGACTATGCTGCCCAAAAGATTGCCACTGACGGTATTGATGTGATGTCGGGAGGTAATGCCGACAAGGTTATCATCTCGGCTCAGAATATTACTGCCAAGAAAGGCCTCTCCCAGATTCCACAAAATCAGATCATTCTCTCCAGTGGAGTGCTGAAACAGAATGAGGGATGGTGATATAATATTGAAAATGAACATTGAATATTGAAAATTATGAAAACGACGATAAAGAATATGCGCCATGCAATAACGGTTATTGGTTATTGGTTGTTGGTTATTGGTTATTGTTCCTTGGCAGCCTGTACGCCAGAGTCCGACAGTATGGGCACTGTTGACCTGACCACAGCTCAACTGGCTGAGAATACAGGCTTCTCTGTCGATGTTGACCAGACCTCCAATCAGGTTGTCTTCAAGAGCCTGCTTCCAAGTAGTTATTCTGTTTACTGGGAATATGGTCCTGCACCCACTTCCGATGCAGTTAGTATTTCAGGAACCAGCACTACCAGTACCTATCAGGTGGGTATTGCCTTCGATGGCGATTATTATGTTCGCATGGGTGTACAGACCCGTGGAGGACTCGTGTTCAGCGATCGCGCCATCTTCCATATCAATGCGATGAATCCCAATCTGATTTCCGATGCAGCATGGACCATGCTGACGGGTGGTGTAGGAAACTCTAAGCAATGGGTGCTCGACCTCGATGCAGCGGGTACAAGTCTGAAGTTCGGAGGTCCAAAGTGGTTCTATACATCTGGTATGTCGTGGGACAGCTTCCATAACATAGCTGGCGAGAACTATCTCGATTCCGACCAATGGGACTCCTCTACAGCCATTGATCCGACTTATGCCAGTGAGTGGTATTGGACCGCTGATTGGGCAGGAAACGGCTGGATTTGCGGTGCTGCCGACTATGGTGTGATGACATTCGACCTGATCAATGGCGCCAATGTGGATGTGAATGGTACAAAGGGTTCATTCAATATGGATGTAGCCAGCCACACCATTTCCTTTACAGGTGTCATTCCCCTAAGTCCTAATCAGAGTGATGCCATCATCGGACAGCGCCCTGACGGTACCTATAAGATTATCTACCTGACAGATAATGCTATGCAGATCATGTTCGACGGTGGTTCAAACGATAACACCCCATTCACGTTTAACTATATCTCAAAAGAATTCAAGGATAGTTATGTCGCACCCGTCATCACTACGATAACCCTGCCAAAAGGTTGGAAAGACTATGTTCAGCCCTTCAACCAGAACATCACTACCTATAAGTTTGATGAAGACACCCCGTTTGGCTGGTTCACCCTGGCTGGTGATGAAATCCAACGCACAGGATTTGCTAGCGATCCCGATATTGCCGATGCAGAATTCGAATTGAATTCAAAGACAAAATCCTTTAAGATGACAGATATTAGTGGTAATGTGACAGAGGGAACATACGAAATCAGCGACGATGGTGTGTTAACCTTCTCCGAATTGCCGTCATTTGGCATTTCTACCAACAAGAATATCAAGTTCGCTTCCACGACCAGCCAACTTCAGGTCATCAGTTATGAACTCAGCGACCGTACTGGAGATTTGACGGACCTTTGGCTGGGTTCTCGTCAATATGATGATCAAGGTAATGCCTACGAGTACCTCGCCTATCATTTCAAGAAACAGACTGGCGGGGCTCAGGTGGAGAGTTTCACGGGTGTGCTGAGCTTCTCTGATACAGGTTGGGCATTCCTGAATAGTCCTGAAGTATATATCTCCGGCGAGGGCGACTATACCTTTACCATCACCTCCGATGGTTCATCTAACACACAGGATCCTTATCTGATGTTCCTCGACGTGGCAAAAATCCTGAAGAAGCATCCCAATACGGACATGATCCTGAAGAGTATCAAAGTCGACGGCCAAGAAGTGATGGGATCAGAAGAAGGCATGGACGATGCCACCATATCCCGAGGTATCGGCGACGATCCGACGACAGGCCGCCGCTACATCCTGAACCCCTGGAACGAAGAGTCTGCAACACATACTCACCTGTTCAAGTTCAATAACACGGTCGAAGTAACCATTTCCGTGAAATTCGATGTAGGTGAAGTCGTGTTGAAATGAAAAGTATGATAATAAAAAGTTAAAAAGCAATGAAAAAGATAATAATAAAAGGTTTCGCATTGCTGGCTGCTTCAGTATTGATGCTGTCATGCAGCGAAGAAGAGAACTTTAGCTCAAGTACCAGTCCTGTCGTGACTTCCATCACAACTGGTGAGGCTTCTGTGACAGCCATTTCGGCTACAGCCTATGGCTCAGTTCAGGATCTGTCGGCCATGGCTTCCAGCACCTATCAGGTGGGAACTGTTTACGGTACGATGTCCGACCCCACCATCGGCGGTACACGACAGATAGGTTCTATCGACGACCAGGGAAATGTCTCGACCGCTCTATCCGGACTGACAGAAGGCACCACTTACTATTATGCAACCTTCGTCACCCTGCAAGGTAAGGTGACCAAATACGGTGAGGTGAAAAGTTTCATGGCTACTGATGCTGATGTCGTAACACTCGATGCTTCTGCCGCGACGGCATGTTCAGCCGTGCTGAATGGTCAGGCTTCCGGCATTGACAACATTCTGGCAACCTCCGCTGTCGGTTTCAAATACGCACTGACGGAAGACGGCGTGGCCGTAGGTGTTGATGTGCCTGTGGTTGAGACGATTGGTACGTTCTCAGTCAAGGCCTTTGCCCTACTGCCTGGCACAACTTATTACTATGCGGCTTACACCAAGGTGGGCGATGGTTTCATTCTTGGCAACGTGAAGTCGTTTACCACTGCTACGCAGACCATGGAATATGTAGACTTAGGTCTGAGCGTACTTTGGGCAAAGTACAATATCGGTGCAGAGAATGAGACTGAGGGTGGAATGCTGATTGGCTTCGGTGATCAGTCGTTCTACAACCGTTCCACAAGCGTCAACGACTATACGCCATGGGACGTCGCTGGCACTGAGGAGGATATTATCTACAACCTCCATATCGACGGCGATGCCAAGATGAAAAGCAAACTACCTACCATTGAGCAGATCGAGGAACTCATCAGCAAGACCACTCAGCAGTATGTCAGCAATGGCACTGTCGAAGGCATCCGTTTCACGGCAGCCAATGGCAACAGCATCTTCCTTCCGATATGCGGATATAGGAATGGCGACGATGTTATGATCGACGGAGGTGGCTATTACTGGTCTGGCAATATCAACGAGATCAATGAGAACTACGGTAAGACACTCCATCTCTCCGCAGAAGGTGCTTTTCGGGGCTTGTCTGTAAGAGCCTACGGCCTCAGTCTGCGTTCTGTTCGCGAAGAGGAGCCTGTAGAAGAAGGTATCACCATCCGCAACTATAATGCCGTACAGGGCGACGTCGAGGGCAACGGCAACTACCGTTTCGACATCTTCAACGCGTGGGACGGCTCGAACACCGGTTCTGACGAAACCTCAGTTCTCATTCCCGGCGAGGTCAGTTTCAAGGAATCCATCACAGTCACCTTTACCATATCAGGTATCGGTAGCACCGAGTGCGACGCCTATATGATCTTTGCCGACGGCACCTGGACAACCCAGAATTGGAACTATAACGCCGATGGCGAAGGCAGTGTAAAAGTGAAGGGCGACGGCACTTACACCATGACGTTGCATGGCGCAGGCGCAGGCTTGGGAGTGTTCTGCATCGACTTTGCAGGTCTGTCGGCTGCCGTTGGTGCAGAGAACATCTCAATGAAACTGAATACCTGTGTGATGGATGACTGGGGCACGAAACTCCCGTTCGACAATGCAAAGCTGGTTGTTGGAGATATTGAAGGCAACGGTAATTTCCGAGCCGACATCTTCAATCAGTGGGACGGTTCAAACACCGGCGACCAAGATCACTGCGGTGTCGACATCAACGCTGTCAATTTCACCCAACGCATAGGTGTGACCTTTGCCGTCTCTGGCATAGGCTCTACCGAATGCAATGCCTGTATGATCTTTGCTGATGGCAATTGGGCAACTCAGAACTGGGGCTACAATGAGGACGGCAGCGGTTCGGTACATATCTCCGGTGATGGTATCTACACGATGTCACTCGCTGGCAGCGGCTCTGGCTTCGGCGTATTTGCCATCGATCTGATCGGAATCTCCGATGCTGTAGGCGCAGAAAATGTGAAGTTCCGTATCTCTTGCATCAGAGTAGAATAATTATGTTCATACTTAAGTTATATCATGAAAAAGGTTAGAAAATCTCTCTTCATTCTGGCGGTGCTTCATTGCACCGCCAGTTTTAGCTCACAACTTCCACATGCAATAGATATTGCAGGGAAAATGTATCCTGGATGGAATCTTGGCAACACCCTTGAAGGTGGTGGCGCTGACAATAATTACACTAACAAAGGTGGCCTCGGGGCAGAGAAAGCATGGCAGGGCACTACGACCACTCAGGCAATAATCGACTTCGTTGCTGCCCAAGGATTCAAGTCGGTACGTATTCCTGCTGCCTGGGTGATGGGACACATCACCGACGGCGAGGAGGGTATGACCATTGATGCCGACTGGATGGCACGCGTGAAGGAAATCGTTGACTATTGTATCAACGCTCGTTTATATGTCATCTTGAACGACCACTGGGATGGCGGCTGGATACAGGGCTCCTTTAAAAAAGACATCAGTCCTTCAGCCATAGAACATAACTCCGCCAAAATGCGACGTCTCTGGACTCAGATTGCTGAAGCGTTCCGCGATTACGACGAGTACCTGCTTTTTGCCGGACTCAACGAGCCGGAAGCAGAGACCGAAGCGCAGACCGAAGCCTTGATCGCGTACGAGCAAGCATTTATCGACGCTGTACGCGCCACTGGCGGCAATAACGCTTCTCGCACCCTTGTCCTGCAGGGCCCGAACACCAGCATTGAGTTGTCAAGCAAGTGGTTGGATGTCAGCAAATTCCGCGATACAGCACAAAACGCCCTGATGGTCGAGGTACACTATTATAGTCCCCCACAGTTCACCGGCGTATGGGAAGGTCCGAATGGTGACGAGCCCTATTATTTCTGGGGAGCAGTCAATCATGTACCCTCAGGATCCTACAAGAAATATAACGCAACCTGGGGCGAGGAAAGCTATGTCCGTGAACAGTTCCAAATGATGAAGGAGAATTTCGTTGACAAGGGAATACCAGTTGTTCTTGGTGAATACGGTGCCAACTGGCGTGAGTTTTCTAACAGTTCCATCCAGAAGAAGCACGATGCCAGTCTCTGGCTATTTCATAAGACTATTAACGAGGAAGCCATCCGTCGGGGCATTATTCCATACGTGTGGGATATCAACAATCCAAACCGTTATGGCACAGGTGGTATTATGTGTATCATAGACCGCAGCGCGCCGTCTGTATTCGACAAAAACAGTCTGGATGGTATCATGGCCGGTGTAGCGGCAGCCCAATGGGGTGGCCCTACATCAGCGATTAGGAAGATCGATACCCGTCAGAATAAGCAAACTCCCAGCCAGGTCGCATACGACTTGGCTGGCCGACGTGTTACTTCGTGTAAAAAGGGGTTACATATCATTAATGGGAAGAAAATATTGCATAATTAACAGATTATCTGTATCTTTGTAGCCAAAATTATATATCATATATGAGAAGATTAGAGACAGCAGTTATCATGTGCTTGATGATGGTTGTGCTAACCATTCAGGCGCAGAATCACGGGGACAGGTCGCTTGATCTGGCTTTTGACCAGAATCATGGACCTGTCCCCGTGATTTGCGGACCAGTGCCTACAGAGAACCAGTTGCGATGGCAGGAGATGGAGATGTATGCTTTCATCCACTACTCGCTGAACACCTACACCGATCAGGAGTGGGGTTTCGGCAACGAGGACCCGCAGCTGTTTAACCCCAGCAATTTGGACTGCCGCCAGTGGGCGCGAGTCTGCAAGCAGGCGGGCATGCGAGGTATCATCTTTACCGCCAAGCACCACTGCGGCTTCTGCATGTGGCCCTCGCGATACACGAAGTACTCTGTCAAGAACTCGCCTTGGAAGAATGGTCAGGGCGACGTGGTGCGCCTCCTGGCCGAAGCCTGCCGCGAGGAGGGTCTGAAGTTCGCCGTCTATCTCTCACCCTGGGACAGAAACCATCCTCAGTACGGACGGCCTGAATACGTTACCTATTTCCGCAACCAGCTGCGCGAACTGCTCTCAAATTATGGCGAGATCTTCGAGGTGTGGTTCGACGGTGCCAATGGCGGAGACGGCTGGTATGGTGGTGCCAACGAAACGCGCCATATAGACCGCACTACCTACTATGAGTGGCCCGAGACCTACCGCATGATCCGTCAGCTGCAGCCTCAGTGCCTTATTTGGAACGACGGCAGCGACCGTGGTGACCTGCGCTGGGTAGGTACAGAGGCCGGCAACGTGGGCGAAACGAACTGGAGTCTGCTCAACCACGACGGCCCCGTCACTTGGCCCATGCTACACTACGGTCTGGAAGACGGCGACTCGTGGGTGCCCGCCGAGACAAACACCAGCATTCGTCCAGGCTGGTTCTATCACAAGACCGAGGACGCTCACGTCAAGAGTCTCTCAAAGCTGATGGATACCTATTACAAAAGTGTAGGCCGTAACTCCACGTTATTGTTGAACTTCCCCATCGCCCCCGATGGGCGCATCCATCCCGTCGACAGCCTCCGGGCCGTCGCCTTCCGCAAAATGATTCAGGAGGTGTTCAAGAAAGATTTAATTGAAAATGGAAAATTGACAATTGAAACTGGGGTTGGCGCAGAGACCGAAGGCAATTTTCAATATTCAATCTTCAATATTCAATGGGATAAACCGACAACGTTCAACCGCTTTGTAGCCGAAGAAGACATCCGCTACGGACAGCGCGTGAGGAAATTCTCTCTCGAAGCTGAAGTGAATGGGCAATGGGTACCCCTGAAAGACCAGCTCGTTGAAGGTTCAGACGGTCTCACCACCATCGGTCACCGCCGTATCGTGTGCTTCCCCTGTGTGACGGCCACCCGTTTGCGATTCACCATACTCGATGCCAAGTGCGAGCCCATCATCAAGCGTACTTCCGTCTATCTCGCTCCTGAGTTGACCGCCGATATCCCTGACAGCGGCGAGAAGCGCAGCAGCAGTCTCCATTATTTCTTCAGCAATCCCCGTCAGATGATGATCGACTGGGACTCGGAGCAGACCATCACGGCCTTTCGCTACTTGCCGCCTCAAGATTCTAAGGACGGTTTGGTGACCCATTACA
>Ga0310690_10004871_pt1 | contig 18677 bp, 22 predicted proteins | sample AusTroGonzalo_MG_2_FD_207661 | JGI IMG/M metagenome (GOLD analysis project Ga0310690, IMG submission 207661) | Bovine rumen microbial communities from tropical cattle in Woodstock, Queensland, Australia - Gonzalo_04 (v2) (version 2) | ecosystem: Host-associated > Mammals > Digestive system >...
TTAAAAGATATTAAAGATTATGAATTAAAAATAGGAGAACAGTATGAAACTAGATAATGATGAAGAAATTATAATTAGAGATTCTTATAAAAATAATATTGAAGTGCATAACAAGTTAGAATATATGCCTAAAATTTATACAATAAAATTTTGGCACGAATTTAGTTCTGATGCAACACTTTATAACTCTTATTTTGAAGTGTTAAATAAGGCAAGAGAAGAAGATGATATAATATTTTATTTTAATTCTTGTGGTGGTAGTTGTTCTACATTAAATTTATTTATAAATGCTTTAAGAAGGTGTAAAAGTAAAAATGTAACAGCAGTAGTAAATTATGCTGCAAGTGCTGCTGCTTTACTTGCTTTATATTGTGATAATATTATTCTAAATACTAATAGTACACTAATGTTACATGATTTTTCTACTTTTGTATTAGGTAAAAGTCAAGAGGTTGAAGCAGATTTAATTCATACTAAAGAAAATATACATAAATTAATGAGATATATTTGTCAGAAAGTTTTAAGTGATGAAGAAATTGAGCAAATGTTTAACGGTAAAGATTTTTATTTTAATGAAAAAGAAGTTATGGAACGCTTAAAAAGATTTGCAAAGAAAAAATTAAAAGAACAAAAAGATTTGGAAAAAAAGAAAAATGAAAGAAGAACTAAAAAATCTATTTAGTACTTATTTAAATGAAAAAACAAGTAATATTGATGAAGTAATATGGGATGAAGAACCCATTACTTTTAAAGAGTTTATTTGTTCTCCAGAACACATGAATTTTCCACCATATTCAGATAGACAAATGGATGTAATGGATTTTATGTTTGGCGATGATCCTAAAAAAATATTTGAAAACGAACACTCATTAGCCGTATTAGCCCTTGGTAAAGGGAGCGGAAAAGATACAATGGCTGTGCATGCCACAAATTATGTGGTATATATTTTATTGTGTTGTCATAATCCTTTATCTTTGTTTAAAGGTGTAACAGCAGACTATCTTGATATATTAAATGTTGCATATAATCATCGACAAGCAGTAGATATTTTTATGGCAAAATTGATACTATCAGTAAAAAATTGGAAATGGCTAAGAAATAAATATAAATTAGTTGATTCAGGAAAATCTATAAAAGACGATAAAAAGTATGAAACTATGGATGTTGTTAATATTAAGCAAGATACAATTATTTTTCCTAAATATATTCGTGCAATGGCTAAATGTTCTCAACAAAATGCAGCAGAAGGTACGAACTTATTAGTATGGATAGCAGATGAGTTTAGTGCTTTTTCAGATAAAAATAATAAATCAAATGCTATGGAAATGTTTAATACTTTAAGAACATCTAGTACAACCCGTTTCCAAAACTATGGTAAAGGTTTTGTAATTTCTTTTACTCGTTATAAAAATGATCCCATATTAAGATTAATAGATATGTATAAAGATGATATAAATACATATACAGATATAGCAAGTACTTTTGAAGTTAAGCCAAAATCAGCATTTAAAGGAGAGTGGGGCGAGTGGAATGGTATAAGTATGCCAACATCTTTTATTCCTGATTTTGAAAGAGATCCAGAGGGTAGTAAAGCAAAATATTTATGCCAACCACCAGATTCTGAAGACCCTTGGATTACCGAAACACATTTATTAGAAAATAGTTTTAGTGATAGAGTACCAATGTTCGAATTTAATGAATCAATCACTCCTTCAGTGGGTGGTAATATGATTCATAAAGATATAGTAAGAAAAAATTTTAATTTAGTTGATACAAATTTTATATTAGCGGGTGACTTGGGTAGAGTAAATGATAGGTCGGCTTTAACAATGTTTCATGATGAATCTTTATATTTACCAGATGGAACTATTAAAAAACATTATGTACAAGATTTTATGCTTACTTGGATTCCTAATAAAAAGGAAAATAAAAAGGTAGATTTTACCAATGTAGAATACTTAATAAAAAAATTAATATTTGAATATAAAATACCTATTGTAAATGTTGTTTTTGATAATTGGCAAAGTGGAACATTAATGGATGAATTAGCAAATAAAGGTATTATTGGAAAACAATATGTATTAAAAGCAGAAGATTTTACAAGGTTTAAAACATTATTATATACGGGTGCAATAGATTTAATTAAGAATAATGAAGTAGAACAAGAAATGAAAAGATTAGTAAATGGTCAAAGAGGTATACCAGACCATCACGAATCAGAACATGATGATAGATTTCGTGCAATTTGTTTAGCAATAACTGCATTAGAAGGTTTTAAAGGAACTGATATGGTTGTAACTGAAGATGGAATTTTCTTAAAAGGTATAAAGAAAATGAATAAAGTAGGTTCAACACAAGATACAGGTGATGTTGCAAAAACAAGAGGTTTGCATACAAGTGGTAATATAGATGACGAAGGTATATTTAAATCTTTGAATATTGTAAATGACTTAAAATAAAAATTTCATTTATATTTATATAACTTTATAAAGTAATCTGGGAGATTATAATAAATGGACTATAATATAAATTCGGTCAATTTCTTTGAAGACCTTAAAAATACTAATATTAAAATGGAAGATTGGAAAGAAATAGTGTCTTCCTATAAACAATTAGAAGCACATTATATTAAAAATAATGAAGCTGACTTACTTAGAGATTTAAATAAGCAAAAGAAGGTAATTCTATCTTATTTAGATACTTGTTATAATGCTTCAATTAAAAAATTGGCATCAATGACAAGTGAATTAGAAAGAGAATTTGGTAATTTAGACGAAGTTGATACTTTTGAAACTCCCAGCAAAAATATCAATTTTATTAAGATTGCTTATAAAAATGGAAAATGGGCAGTCAGTGCAAAAAACTTATCAGAAGATTTAGAAATCAAAGATATTCCTACTGGTATAAATAATTTAGTGAGTTTAGTTGACCGACTAGATGAGCAAGAAGCGGCTTACGCTTTAAATCATGCTAAAACAGCAGGAAAATTTGTATTGGCTGCTCTTCCTTATGTAAGAACTGATATGCCTGATACTGCTTGGACTACAAGATATATGAAAGAGCCTACAGTTCCTCTTGGTCCTTATGAAAAGAGTGAAGATTCAGTTTCAACACATAATATGTCTGTTTCAAGACAATTTGCAGCAGAAGGTGATGAAATCTTACTTGGTGATAAAATAGAAACTAATGATGGTGATGTTTATGAAATTATTGCAGTTTCTGAAAATCAAGTTATTACTTCTACAAATGAAACTATTGATAAAATGCTTGCACAAGGTAAATTAGAAAGTGGCGAGTGGAAGAAAATTGAATCCGCTAAAGAAGAAGACAAAGAAGATATAAGAATTACTCGTATTAAAAAACAAGTTGAAAGACTTGATGGTTTATGGGAAGAAAAACTTGTATTAGATGAATCCATTGAAAGATTAGTAACAGATTATAGTAACAAATTACTTGAAAAAACAAGAGAAAGACGTGAAAGAATGGATGAAGAAAGAGCAAAAGTTAAACCTAAACTTCAGAAATTAACCGCTAAAATTGATGCTATTAAAGCAGAAGATGAAAAAGCAGTTGTTAAATTTAGAAGGTTAAGAGAAAAAGTTGGTCAATTTGTTCTTAATTATAATCGTGCTTATACAGTAAGAAAAGTTGTAAAATTTGAACTTGTAGTTGAAGTTTTACAAAAAATGGAAAAGTATGTTTCACCAAGAAACTTGCAAGCATTTAAAGATTTGGAAACAAGTTTATTCCAAGATATAGAACAAGATGAAAAGTTTGATATTACTTTAAATATGGATGATCCGAGAAACCAAGAATTAATTGAAGATACAATGAAACAACTTAAAAAAGAAATTAAAACTTCACAAAATACTGAATTTGAAAGAGATGCCGCTTACAAAGCATTAGAAGATTTATTGGTTGATGGTGTTGTAACCTTTGACGAATATAATAAATTTACTGATTTGGCAGATGTAAATGCTAAAGAAGTTATTGCTTCTGTAAAACACATTAAAGCAAATTTAGTTGAAGTAGAAGCAGGTGCTATTGATAACATTACCACTAAAATTAAAGACCTTTATAATAGTGTAAAGGAATGGGTTACAAAGGCATTACCGTTCTTGGCAACTCAAGAAAAAGAAATTAAAGATATTAATGAAGATTTAGATACTGTTTTGGAGGATTAATTATGATTGTTACTCATAAAGAGAGTAAGCAAAAATTTATTGTTGCAAGTATCATTAAAGTTCCTGGTGAACCTAATTTATTTAAATTGGAAGATACAGATGGTAAAACCTTATTAGTAAATGAAAAATATATCAATAAATTTTTTATTAAAAGTAATGAATCTTCACAACCTGTAGATTATTTTAAAGAATTAGACAATATAAAAGATAAAGTTTTAGAAAGAGTAGATAAAATTAATCAAGTTATAAGATGGATTGAAGCAAGAAAAGGTGGTTTAGATAGTTCAACACCTGAATATGAAAAACTTGAAAAAGACGAAGAAAAATATAAACAAGATTTAAAATATTTTCAAAAAGTTCTTGAAAGTGTAAAAGATAAAATTGTTGATTTTACAAGTTTACAAAGTAGAGTATCATTAGAAAGAGAAATTGATTTACAAGAACTTTATTCTGCTATTGGTGTTTCACCTGAAAAACTAGAGCAGGAAGATGTACAACTTATTAAAGAAGAAACTCCTTCTTCTGAAATAGTTGAAAAAGAAGAAATTCAAGAAGAAAAATAAAATTTTTTAGTATAATATAATATATAAGATTTTTATATATTAATAAATGTATTATATGTATATCACTTGGACCTTATTAGAATATCCTGATAATAGTAGTATATCAACCATTTTATATTTTAATGGTTGTGATAGACATTGTAAAGGTTGTCAAAATATTGAATTACAAAAATATGATGAAAGTAACCCAAATTTAGATATTCTTATAAAAGATATAATTGATTATTGTAAAAGATCTCGTACTAATAAAATAGTTTTATGTGGTGGAGATCCTTTATATTATAAAAATATACCTATAACTAAAAATATATTAGATAAGTTAAGTAATAACTATGATATTTGTATTTATACAGGTGCAAATATAGAAGAAGTTAAAAAATTAAATTTGAAAGGTTTTAAGTTTATTAAATGTGGTATATACGACGAAACTAAATTTATAGGTTCAGAAAAAACAGATGATTATATACAATTTGCTACAAGCAATCAAGGACTTTACGATTCTAATTTAAATTTATTATCAAAAGATGGAGTGTATTATTATGATAGAAGAAATTAAAAAACCGTTAAAAGTTAATTTTAAGGGGAAATATGTTCCTAATGAGGAAGATAAACAGTATCAAGAAGAATTAAATAAAATTACAGATAAAACATTTGCTGATGCTGGTAATACAAGAACAATTAAAAATATAAGGGAAACACTTGTTTGGGCATTAAAAAAGAAATATCATAAGACAAATGGGGAATTAAAAGAAATTACTGATAAACTTTTAAAAATTCATGGCTTACACGAAGATAATTTTGACCATATTAACTTATTTTCAAAATATATGTCAAAAAATATAAACGATGTTTCCATTGATGCAAATGCAAATAAAGGTGAAAAAAGTATTAAAGGTGTTTTAAAAGATCTTGAGTTAAGTTCCGACAAATTAATTGGTTATGACTTTTTATATAGAACAATGAAAGAACTTTATGGGCAAGATGAAGCAAAAAGGCTTGCTGGTGATATGTATGATTTTTCACTAGGACTTGCTGATAGTTCAAATATTTTAATTCCTTATTGCTGGGCAATAGATGCTTCAAAATTAATTACAATAGGTAGGGATTTTGGTATTTTACCATCTAAACCCGCTAAAAGATTATCATCTTATATTTCTTCCCTTTGTGAAACAATTCATCAATTAGCAAGTCATTTAGCAGGGGCGGTTGCTATTGGTTCATTTTTTACTGATGTAGCACATATTTTAATTTACAAAGAAAGAATACCATTAATTGATATTAAAGAAGATAAGAAAACAAGAAAAAGAATTGAAAATGAATTTCAACAATTTGTACATTCGGTAAATTTTTTATCAAGAAATGGTAATGAAAGTCCTTTTACAAATATTAGTATTTTTGATAAAGAAAAATTAGATACTTTTTTATCTTCAGAAAATTATGGTTGGTTATTTCCAAATAGGGTAGAAGTTTGTGTTGATAATAATATGAGAGGTGAAGAAATTTTAAGTGAACCTACCTATAAAGTAACTAAAGAAGAATTTAAAGAATTTGTTAAAGATTATGTTTTTGAATTACAAAAAATATTCATTGATTTTTTTGATAAAGGTGATCCAATGAACGGTGGTATAAACTATCGTTTCCCTGTAGTTACAGTTAATTTTTCAAAACATAAAAATGAAGAAACAGGCAAAGATGAACTTGATAAAGATAATGAACTTTTGGAATATATGCTTAAAAAAGATATTTCAAAGTACAATATTTTTACTTCTTATGGAACAAAAATTGCAAGTTGTTGTCGTATGATTAATAATACAGAACTTATGGATATGGCGGCATCAGTAAACAGTTTTGGTGGAAGTAATGTTTCATTAGGTTCGCATAGAGTTGTAACAACAAATTTTGCTCGTATTGCTTATGAAGCAAATGATTATGATGAATATTTAGAAATTTTAAAAGATAGAGTTTATTCATCTGCTAAAATATTAAAGGCACATAGAATTTTAATTACTAAACTTAATAAATTAGGTTTAGAACCTTTTATTAAAAATGGTTGGATTAATATGAACCGTATGTTTTCTACTTTTGGCGTGTTAGGTATAGTTGAAGCAGATAAAATTATTAAAGAAAAATTTGGTAATAAAAATTTTGATTATATGGGTGACATTTTAGTTAAATTTAATAATTTATGTAAAGAAGCATCAAAAGAAAATAATATTATTTTTAATGTAGAACAAATTCCTGCCGAAAGTTTTGCAGTAAGACTTGCAGATGCTGATAAATTTATTTATGGTAATCCTTATAATTTAGATCCACTTTATGCAAATCAATTTTGCGCCCTATGGCATGATGCCACCATTTATGAAAGACTTGAAATTGATGGTAAATACAACCAATTATTAAGTGGTGGTGGTATTGTTCATGCTCAAGCAAATAGTAAAGTTACTTCTGCTCAAGCAAAAAACATTATTTTACACGCAGTTGAGTGTGGTTGTGAGCACTTTGCTATCAATGTGGTTTATAGCCAATGTAGAGAGTGTCATAATGTAGTAATTGGTAATGCAGAAATTTGCCCGAAATGTGGTAAAAAAGCATTTGACCATTTTAGCAGGGTTATAGGGTTTTTTACTAAAGTTGAAGACTGGAATCCTGTAAGAAGAGATTGGGAATTTGGTAATAGAAAGTTTGTTGATTTAAAGCAAGCAGATAAGAGGTAATTATGACAAAATTAGCACTAAAAATAAAATTATTAACACCAACTGCAAAAATGCCTACAAGAGCTCATGAAGGTGACTTATATGATATTTATGCCGATGAAGATATAGTAATAGGTATGTATCCAACTTTAGTACACACAGGGTTAGCATTTAATATACCTGAAGGTTATCAAGTAAGAATATATAATAGAAGTTCAAATCCTATAAAATATGGTTTAATTTTATCAAATAATGTTGGAATAATTGATACTCATTATACAGATGAAGTAAAAGGTTTATTTCACGTTTTACCAGAGAATAAGTTTTTTCCAAATACACCTAACGGTAATATAGGTGTTTATAGATTAACTGATAAATTACATACAATTCATCGTGGTGATAAGATAATGCAAATGGAATTAGTTAAAATTAATGATTTTGAACTTGAAGAAATAAAAGAACTTGATAAAACTAATGATAGAGGTGGTGGTTTTGGTAGTACAGGAAAGTAATTTTCATTTATATTTATATAATGAAAATATTGAGGAAATATGAATAAAAAAATAACTGCTGCAGAATTGAAAAAGATGGATAATTTTCAACCTGAATTAATAGAAACACCAGTATTTAAGAAAAAAGCAGATTTAGCAACTGATACATCAATGCAATATGGAAGAGTACCATTATTTTGGCAAGATCCATTATATGATAGTCAGTTGGTTATGTTTCCTGAATATAATTTACCTGAAGCAAACAAACGCTACCGTCATTACTATAAATTCTCTCCCGTTTTTTCAAGTTGTGTAGATGTTCATGCACAATTTCCACTTTCAGATTTTCAAATAATGTGTCCTAACGAAGAAGTTAGGGAATATTATCAATTTACTGCTGATAGATTAGAATTATTAAATTTAGCGGAATGTAGTTTAAGAGATGTTGCATTACTTGGTGAAAGTGTATTTTTAGGTAATTGGGATAATGCTAATTTAGAATGGGAAGAATGGGTACAATACCCGCCAGAATTTGTTGAAATTACCACTATTCCTGGTTCTAATAAAAAAGTATTTACAATTAAACCAGACCCTGAAATTCAAAGAATTTTAGAAGAAAATACTGAAGCATCAAATTTACTCGCTAGTACATTACAAAAATATGATAAAAAATATTATAAGGCAGCAGTAAATAATGAACCTTATGATATTCCTGATGCAAGAGTAATGTATTTAGCAAATCAAGTTGATGGTTATTCAAAAAGAGGTTATCCTTTAACAAAAAGAGCATTACCTGATTTGATGTATGAACAACAATTAAGAACATTACAACATACATTTGTTCAAAGACACTTATTCCCTATTAAGATTTTTAAATTAGGTTCAGAATCAATGGGTTGGGTACCTTCACAAAAACATTTTCAACAATTTAAAAAATTATTGATTCAAGCAGCAGGCGATCCTGATATGAGTTTGATTTATCATTTTGGATTACAAGTTGATTATGTTGGAACAAAAGATAAAATTGAAAATTTAATTCCCCATTTTGAATGGACTACAAAAAGAATAATGCAAGCATTTTTTATGAATGAAGCATTAATGAATGGTGATACTTCTTATGCAGGTCAAACAGCAAATACAAGACTTTTGATGCACAGATTTATGACAAAAAGAGTACGCTTGGAAAATTTATTTATAAATAAGATTTATTTACCTATTGCAAGACAACAACAATTAATAAACCAAACACCAGGTGAACAAAAGAAATGTACATTGGTTAAATCAAGAAGGTTTGCTAATAATAATTATTATTTGCCAACTTTTATGTGGCAAAAACAAAATCTTTTAAATAGTCAATCAGAAAGACAATTTTTAATGCAACTATTTGAAAGAGATGCTATACCTTGGGGTGTAATTAGAGATGTATTTGGTTTAGACCAAAAAGTAATTGATTATTATAGAAAAGAAGACCAAGGTACGCTTTCAAATGAATTAACAAGAGAAATTATAGACCAAACAGTAAAAGATGACCCATCACTTTCACTTAAATATGCTTTAGGTCAAGATCCTATTGAATTATTAAGGCAAAAATTAAAACAACAAGAACAATTACAACAAACAGAAGAAGGATTAGAAAATGGTCCAGATACGATGAGCGATGAACCAATGTCTAATTTTGATAGTTCAGCACCAATAGATTTAGGTCCAAGTTCAATGGAAAGTGGTGAAGAACCTAGTTTAGAAGAAACAGGTCCGAGTACAGGTGATGAAAGTGCTGCAGAACCATCTGAAACACCAGCGGAGTAAATTAAAATATGCTTTTAAATTTTCCCGATAAAATACTTGTAGAAAATTTATGCCAAGGTATCCAAGGTAAATATAAAATATCTTGGACCGCTAATCCTTTGGCAATAAACTATAAGATTTATCGCAATAGAGTACCTTATGGGGAAGCAGAATTACTTGCGACAACTTCAGATTTAGAATATATAGATAGTGATTTCGAAATAATTGACGGAACAGAATGTTGGTACAGAGTTTCATCAGTTGATAGTAATAATAATGAATCACCATTATCTCGTTATCAAGGTGCTCCTAACACTACAGAATATATGGAAACAAGTGCAGGCACCTGGACAGATAGTAATAATACGAGATGGGATCCTCACGATAATAAATATCCTAACGGTGAAAGTTCTTATATAGGAACAAATTATTTACCCTTAAATGTTTTAAGAAGATACCAATTTAATAAAATAGTTCGTGATGAATTATGGATTTTGCAAGACAGGGGTGAACCTGTTTATTTAATTAAAAAGAAAAGAGTAAATTATTCAACTGACACAGAAGATGATAATAGAAGAGTAGGTAGAAAAGAAATTGTTCAATATTATGAACCTATTATTATTTGGGCAAGTATTGCAAGCCCTGGTCAAACACATATTGTAACTTATAGGGGTGCAGCCATAGAAAAGAATACAAGGTGTTGGACAATTTATACACCAAAATTAGTAGATGGTGATCTTATAATTACAAAAGATAATAAAAGATTTGAGATACAAAATGTTACTTATCAAAGAAGTTGGAGGGGTGCGGACACATGGCAAGCATTTGATTTGAAAGCATTTCCTATTACTGATCCAATTTATACACATCCTCAATTAAAAAATGTTGATGGAAGTAAATTGTATCAAAAGAAACATTTTTGGCAGTAGTTTAGTATAATATAATTATTGGAGGGTTTAGTAATGTCTAGAAAGATAACTAAAGAAGATATTATTAAAGAATTTAAGAAATTAGTTCAAGACTTTCAATTAAAATATGGTACAAATAATATAACAAGAGACCAATATAGAAGGTTATCAAAATTTAATCATCATTATGAAAAATTTATGACCTTCAATGAATTAAAACAAACTTACTCCGTAGATTTACCTTCAAAAAAGTACAACAAAAAAAGATTTATTATTTCTTCAATATTACCTAATTCAAGAGTAGATGAAGATTTTGTTGATGCGATGAAAAATTATTGCAAACATAATAATGCTGAACTACTATTATGTCCAATTCGTGGTGTTAGAAATGAAGTTATGTTTAGCGAAGATGATACAATTAAATATAGTAAATATTTTTGTACAGAAGCAACATTTAATAGTAATTTAAAATTAGTTAATACAGGTATAACCGCAAATAATAGAAATCCAATAAAAAGTATAAAAGAATTAGGACATAAAAATTATTCAATTATTGCTGCGAGTACAAAGCAATGTATGGAAATAATCCCATCAATTCATAAAGATAAAGTACATTTAGTATATTTAACGGGTACTTGTAGTAAACCTATTTATAGAAAAAATGTAACGGGTTATATAAACACAGATAATAATAAAGTAGGTGCTTTAGTTGTTGAAATAAAAGATGATAAAATTTTTTATGTACGAAACATAGAGTGGATTAATGATTATTTTGTTGATTTAAATAAAGCATATTACCCAAACAAAATAAAAAATATAGAAGCGGAAGCAATAGTTGCAGGTGATTTTCATTTAAGCGGGGACGAAGACCCAAAAGCATTACAATTATTAAAAGACGAAATAAAATTATTAAAAGCAAAAAAATTATTTATACACGATTTTTGTTCACATAATACTATAAATCATCACGAGCAAGACAACTGGGTTAAAATGGCAAAATTAATGAAGAAATTTATCAATTTAGAAGCAGAACACAATTATACTGCTGATGTATTTAATAAATGGGTAGAAGATATTAAAAATATAGATTTTTATATAGTAAAAAGTAATCACGATAGGTGGTTAAGTAAATATATAGGTAATAGACATTTATGGATAAAAGATAATTCTAATGCTTTATATGCTCATAGTTTATGTGGTTATGCTTTAATGGGTTTAGACCCTTTTGAATTAACAATGCGACATAAAATAAGAAGGGATATAAGAATACACTTTCTACAAGAGAAATCATTTAAAATAAGTGGTATTGAATTAAGTTTACATGGGGATATTGGTAATAATGGTGGTATGTCAAGTTTAAGGTCATTAGAATTATCATCTGGTAAATGTGTTATTGGACATAGTCATGCACCTAGAATATCTTTTAAAGGTATGCAAGTAGGAACAAATACTAAATTAGATTTAGGTTATAATATTGGTGGTAGTTCTTGGTGGAATGGTAATGTTAGTATTTTTAAAGATGGACATAGACAAATGTTAATAGGGGTAGATTATAAAATAAAATTATAGTAAAAATAACAGTTTATTTTTTCTAAAAATTTAGTATAATATATTATATGAGGTGAAGAAAAATGAGTGAACAAAAAAAATTAGACTTTGAAACTTTTGAAAAGGAGCATAAAGATATTGTTGAATTTAAACAAATTACCGCAACGAATTATAATCAATTAATTCTTTATAAAACCTTTTTAGATCAAGCACAAAATCTTAATGAAAATATTAAGAAAGAACTTGAAGAAAAAGTTAAAACTTTAACTCAAGGTGCTCAAGAAGAAGTAAAAGAAGCAGATAAAAGAGTAACAGAATATGTTACTAATTTAGTAAAAGCAATATTTAACTTTCATAAAGAAGTAGTAGAAACACCAAACAACTTTGATTGTAAAGTAAATACTTTAAGAAAAATTTTAAATGTTGTTGGCGGTGGTCTTAATGCTGAACTAATTTTTAATTTAGTAAAAGTATTATGGATTGATAATGGTACTTTTTGTGCTTGTGAAAAGTAAGTAAGAATAGTTCTTTGAAAATTTGAGTTTTATATTCCTCTGTGGTGAAACAGTATCACGTCCGGCTGTTAACCGGTTATTCTGGGGGCAGAACCCAGCGGAGGAGTATAATAAATGGTGGGATACTCAAGTGGTCAACGAGGATAGTCTGTAAAACTATTGGATTTTTTTGTCCTACGAAAGTTCGAATCTTTCTCCCACCATTTATTATAAACTGTAAACTTTTCATTTATATTTATATAAGAGGTTTACAGATGAATTATTTAAAAATATATAATAATATTATTAATAAAAGAAAAATAGAAAAACCAATAGGTTATAAAGAAAAACATCATATAATACCTTATTGTATTTCTAAAAATGATAATGATAATAATTTAATAGATTTAACTGCAAGAGAACATTATATATGTCATTTATTATTAGTAAAAATTTATAAAAATACAAAATATTATTATAAATTATTAAATGCTTTTTTAATGATGAATTGTAAGAATACTAAACAGAACAGATACTATAATTCAAGATTATATGAATTTTTAAGAATAGAATTTAGTAAATTGATGAGTTATATAAGTAGTGGTTCTAAAAATTGTATGTATGGAAAAGTATATATGTATAATTTATTTTTACAAGTATGTAAGCCTGTTAAAAAAGAAGAGGTTTCTAAATATTTATTAGATGGTTGGGAAATTGGAAGAATAATAAATTGGGAATCTTATAAAAAGCAAAAATTATATCAATTAGTTCAAATTTTTAATAAAAAAATAAAACAACATAATAAAAGTATAAAAAAGTATGTTCATAAGCATCATAAATTAAAAGATAGAATGGATAAGAATAGAGAATTGTATAATTTTTATTATAAAGAATATAATAGATTAGGATGGATATATTTTAAAGAAAAATATAATTATACAAAAACTCAACAAAATTTTGTAGCACAATTAAAAAGATATGTAAAAGATTTTAAACCACAGGATAGTAAAAAACGTGGTGATAAAAATTTAAGATATAATCCTTATAAAGATAAATTTTTTAAAAATAATTGTTCTTTAAAAATTTAGGACACATAGTTCAGTTGGTCAGAACGCTGCCCTGTCAAGGCAGAGGTCGCCCGTTCAAGTCGGGTTGTGTCCGATACATTTAAGCCTTGTTCGTCTAGTGGCTAGGACGTTAGATTTTCAATCTAAAAACAGGAGTTCAATTCTCCTACGAGGTGTAATTTCTCAGTAGGTTTATCTAACCGAAGTTATGAGAATGTTGTTTAGGGTAAGCAACAAAAAATAAATGCCCTTGTTTTTGAGATTGCTAATGGTAATCTCAATGTCCATAGATATATGACATTAAACTGTATCTTTAATACAAGTAATTCTTATTAAGAAGCTATTCCGAATGGTTTGGCGAAGTTTTTCTTAATAAGTTTTGTATAAATAACAAACCACTCGAACCTCTGCTATATTATGAATTTAGATGTAGCAAGTTTATTTTGGAGTAATAATAGTTACGGGTAATCTAAGGTACTAGAGAAACCCTATAAAGTGCTACTCAGGCTTAACTATTAAATTTGTACAGATTTATAGATTGCCCAAATAGAGTTAGTGTTATACTAGTTAATACATTACACCCTTTGCTAGTGTAGGTGAGCCATAAAACTAGCAAAAAATAGGAAATAAAAATGATTAAAGAATTATTAAGACAAATAAAAGAACACTTTAAATGGTTATTTGAACATCCATCAAGAATAATATATATAAGTAAAAGTTTTTTATGTTATTTATGGAAAGGTTATTCATACTTAGATTTATGGGATGTTGATTATTATTTGATAAAAACCTTTAATAATATAATTGACGACTTTATTAAAAAATATAGATATATAGGTGGTTATCCTGAAGATTTAAATGAAGAAGAGTGGATTACCTTATTAAACAAATCAAAAGAATGGTCAAAGTTAATTTTAGAAGATGATTATAAAGATGCTAATGAATACCTTAAATTAGAAGAAGTAAAACAACAATGGTTAGGTTTTATATTTATGCATTTCTTTGATTTATGGATATAGGAGAATAAAATGCCATTATATATGGAATTAGATGAATTAAACGAAATAGTAAATGCTTATGATGAAATAAGCAATAAAAAGAAAAAGACAAAAACGGACGATATATTATTAAAGTTTATTAGTTCTATAACTAGATTTAACATTAAAGATTTAAAAGTATTACTTACTATATATAACGATAAAAATACTTCTGAAGAATTAAAAGATGAAATAAGGGCATTAATCTTTAATTTAAAAAGTGCAGAAGATATATTTGAAGATTGGGAAAAACAAAAAGATATAAATAAACCATATTTTTATGATTTACCTAGTATTTCACCTTTATTTATGCCTAGTTTCCCTAGTAAAACAGATGATCCGATTACACCTTATTATCAAATAATAAGTACAATAACAACACCTTATTATGAAGAAATAAAGGGTAAAAAGAGCAAGGAATTTGGCGGGGAGAAGATTAAGTAATCTTACTGGTTTCATAAGCCAGTTAAAGTTGGAGCATTACCAACCCCCGCTATTAATGCAGTAAAATATTTCCCCAGAAGTCGTGGGGCAGAGAAGAGGAAAATAAAATGAATAAATTAATTAGTACAACATTATATAAAAATGCAAATGAAATCAGTTATGAATCATTTGTAGATGAAGCAATTATAAATTTTACAAATAGGGTTTTGTATATTTATAATTTAGCAAATAAAAAAACAAATAATATTGATGAAGCAAACAGAAGAGATGAAGTAAAAAAGAAATTGTTTTATACTACCGATTTTTATAAAGTATTTCAAAAAGCACAATATTATTTTAAGACAGATTATCCATCAAGTTTAGCATTTCCTGAATATGATTTTAAAGTAAACCCTAAAAATATTAACTTTGAAACCATTATTACAAATGTTAAAGATTTAATTGAATACTCACATTTATCAAAAAATGTGGAAATTATACAAGGTGGTGAAGAAGATAGCAAGGAAATCTTTGATATAAAAGATATTCCACAATGGAAAGGACTTTTCGGTGGTGGTGAATTTCCATTTTTTACTATTTATGCTTTTAGGTTAGGTAATACAGAGTATTTTGCTTATACCATACATAGGTAAAGATTTTTGTAGCAATTAAAGCACACATTTGCTACAGAAAATGAGGGTTAAAAAACCCTCTGTTAAGCTGGTGTAACTCAATAGGTAGAGTATCCGCTTTGTAAGCGGAAAGTTGTAGGTTCAAGCCCTATCGCCAGCTTAATTTTTAGTATAAATATTTTATATGGCATTTATAATATCAGATACGCATTTTTTTCATGATAAAATAATTGGTTTTCAAAGAAATCAATTTAAAACAAGTGAAGAAATGAATGAATATATAATACAACAATGGAATAATATTATAGGAAAAACAGACAGAGTATTTCATTTAGGGGATTTTGCTTTTGGTGAAAATTTAAAAGGTATAGAAGAAATAATACAAAGATTAAATGGTAGAATTTATTTAATTATTGGTAATCACGACACTCCTACAAAATTACAAATATATAGTAAATATATGAAATTATTTTCTGGTTATAAGGATGGTGAAATTCTTATGACGCATGTTCCTGTTCATAATTCAATATTAGAAGAATATGCACCTAGAAGTTATGGTCATAATGAAAGATATAATATTCATGGTCATTTGCATAAAAGTATAGTTAAAGATAATAGATATTTTAATGCAAATTGGGATATTGAAAATAAAATTTACACATTACCAGAAATTAAACAAAAACTAATAATCAAAGGAGAAATTAATATATGCAAGTAGAAATTTTTAATATTATGCCAAATGGTTTAGAAACTATTGATATGGCAGCAAGAACTTGTTATAATTCAAGAGAAAAAAGTACAAAAGAAATTAGGGAAAAATTTATACAAGGTTTAATAAAAAGAGGTCACGGCGGTCCTTTAGAATTTGTTGATATTATTTTTGATGTAAAAGGTATTAGTAGAAGTTGTGCAATTCAACTCGTTAGACATCGTCTTGCTTCATATTGTATGGAAAGTCAAAGATATGTAGATCAGGCAACAAATAGGTATGTTATACCACCAACTTTAAATTATACAAAAAATAATGACGATAAAAGTATTATTTTTGAAAATGCAATTCAAAATTGTAGAAATGCTTATAAAGAATTAATTACATTAGGGGTACCTAAAGAAGATGCAAGGTTCGTTTTACCAGAGGCAATGTGTACTAATATAATGTTTAAGATGAATATTCGTTCATTAAGAAATTTTATTGGTTTAAGACTTGATAGTCATGCACAGTGGGAAATTAGGGAACTTGCTCAAAAAATAGTAAATTTATTAATAAAAGAAGGTTTAAAAGTTTTAATAGAAGATTTAATAAAAAACTAAAAATTTTAGTATAATATAATATATAACATTTAACATAGGAGATTATTAAATATGGCATTTGTTCGTATTCAAGATCCAGATAATTTTGAAAAATCATTAAAATATTGGAAGAGACAATGTATCAAAGAAGGTATTTTAGAAGAAGTAAGAAAAAGGGAATGTTTTGTAAGTAAATCCGTAAGAAAACGCCAAAAAAGAAAGGCATTAATTCGAAAACAATTTTTAAATAAATTAAAAAATAAAAAGCAATACTAATGATGATAGATTCAAGCACTACAAGTGAAGCATTAAAGAATGGTGTAATAAATGCTCATAAAATTCTTAGAGATATGGTGTATACGAAAGTAGATACAATAAAAGTATCAGAGCAAATGTCTAATGATTTTGTATGTTTATTATTATTTGATGCCACAGTAGTAAAAGAATTAAATTATTCTTATTTAGACGATATAGAAATTTCTAAATTTGGTGATGTTAAAATCATTTGTGAAGATAAGAAAAGATTTTTAGACACATTAGATTTTCTAGAAAAATATTTAGAATATAATTTATATAGTTTTAAAAAGTTAGCACAGGCATAGGAGGAATAATGTACTTTAAGGTAAATAGAAAACAATTAAAAAATGCATTATTATTGTTGCAAAATAGAATTAAAGCATTTGAAAAAGATCCGATGAATAATGGTGAAAATAATTATACATATTTAACTTTAACTGATTATGTAGAAGAAATACAATTTGCCTTATATAAAACAAAATTAAACGAGTTTTATATTGATTATGAATTTGCACAACAAATAAGGTCTAGTTTAAATAAAAAAGATAGGGAGATATTAAAATGAAATTAGTTGATATTCTTAAAGATATACAACCAGGCACAGTTATTCACCATGGTAGTGAAAATGATTCAGATTATGTAGAAATTTTCGTCTTAAATGATAAATCACTAAGATTTTCAGATCCATTAATGACTATTGATAATAAATTAATTTCATCTGACAAATGGGAGTTTTAAATTATGAAAATAATTAAAAGCGTTTATGGCATGAAATTTAGTAAAAAAGAAAGCAATAAAGATTTTGAAATTAAGGTAAAAAATACTTGTAATGAAATTGCCCAATTATTAATAGAAAAAAATAAATCTTACGGTAACGCTGCTTTAGATCCTATTAGATGTTTTAGTAAATTAGATTCTGTGCAACAATTATTAGTTAGAATTGATGACAAACTTTCAAGAATTATGCGAGGAAATGAATTTCCTAATGAAGATACCATCAAAGATTTAATAGGTTATTTAGTTTTATTAAAAATTTCTAAAGAAAAATAGTATAATTTATATTATAAGCTTGATAATAACTATATATAGTTGAGAAATAAGCAGTGAAAATTGAATTAGAATTTAAATATCCTTATTGGGTTTATATAAAAAGTGATTTTATAACATCTCAAAAATTAAAAACATTTGTAGGATGTCAATATTCATTGTCTGATAAACTTTGGCGTTTCCATATATGTTATCTATCTTTATTTATAAAATATGTT
>Ga0310690_10004872_pt1 | contig 18675 bp, 34 predicted proteins | sample AusTroGonzalo_MG_2_FD_207661 | JGI IMG/M metagenome (GOLD analysis project Ga0310690, IMG submission 207661) | Bovine rumen microbial communities from tropical cattle in Woodstock, Queensland, Australia - Gonzalo_04 (v2) (version 2) | ecosystem: Host-associated > Mammals > Digestive system >...
GGGGGGGGGGTTTTTGGGGGGGGGGTTATCCCCCCCCGGGGGGGGGGGGCGGGGGGTTATGGGGGGGGGGGGGGGGGGGAAAGGGGTGGTGTTACGTTCTGTCATGTTCGTGTTACTGGAATTGATATTATGCACCCGTGAAAAGGAAGGGCGGACGCTCGGTCTAGGACCAAAGACGCTAGAAATTTCACTCCCCCCCTCCTTGTGGGGGGCGGCCACCCTTCGGAAGCCAACTTCCGACCGGCATACCCCCACCCACCTCGCGGATTTCGCGCCCAACTCTGAACACCACGGCGTCCAGCAACGAGCCTCCCATGTACGCGGAAAGCGACACAATCGCCGCTTCAACCGATGGCTCCAGCTTGAAGTAATCAAGACCCCAAAAGACCACTTGACCGACAAAGATCGAAGTCGTGAGGCTCGCAAAGAAGTGACGCCAGCTTTGCCAGCCAAACTTTAGAAACCTCACCAACGACGCAGCCAGAGAAAGCAACAGAGGCACACCAGCCCCAGCGAAAAGCTCTGAAAGGTTGCCCCAAAATCCTGTCCCGTCAGTCATCTTTGCCTCTCCCATGACGCGCCTCCATTTTGCCTGACCACTCGCGCAAGGCAGTCAGTCTGGCGTCACACACATCCAGAGCCTCTTGCAGGTCGATAATGTACCTAGTAGCCGTGACAGCGTAGGCTTTAATATCATCGCCGTGCATCATCGACTCCGGCACTCGCGGTTTATCGCAGGCTGCCATTAGCGCTTGAGGAGGCGTCACGACTATTGTCTGAGGCGCTTTTGCACAGCCCGTCACGACAACGCTTGAGCAGATCAGAAATAGAATCAGCGGCATCAGCATCTTTGAGGGCATCACGTTTCTCCTGCGCTTCCTGCGATATCGTGTTACGTTTTTTATCAAACGTAGCAAAAGCCGAATTGTCAGCGTCCCTTGCATCCTGCATCGTAGCTATCGCTGCGGCCTCGCGCTCGGCAATCATGGTCTTATGCAGTTTGTATTGCCACCAGTTGCAAAGCAGACTCGATCCAAGCACAGCGGCAGCGGCGATATAAATGGCCCTCATTACAGCCCCTCCACATACACACGCAGGTCGTCCACCCGATTCAACCAACCACGCAAAAAAACTTTCTGCGATGCGTTACGCGCAACGATCTGCCTATAAAACGCCTCACGGGCATCAAGAATGGCTTGCCGCACATCTACGCTGTTGTTGTTAATCAACGCCGCACGAGTCAGAGGGCCTAGCTTGCCGTCTACGTCAAGCCTTGTGCCAACGCCAACAGTGTTGTATCCACGTTGTGCAAGTTTGACAGACTGCACACAGCCGGAATTAACAGCCGCATCATAAAGCAGAACTGCCATTTGCACTGGTAAACTATCTAAACTCAATCTATCCCAGAACTCATGCTTAAAGATCTCACACGCCTGCGTCCTTGTCAGGGTACGGATTGTCTCACGCGTTACAGGCAACGGATGGACGCCGATATCAAACAACCATTGCTGATTCTTGAGTGTGTTAGCTATGTCAGTTAAAAACGCCAAACTAACACCGTAATGCGTCAACCCGCCTTTGTCAGCCGCGTCGTCGCTCAAACCGCCTTCCCATTTCGCCGTGAAATTCTGCGCTAGTTCAAAATGCCCGACCATGTCTGCTCCTCAATTTGCTCAAGGATAACACGCAAAAAAATCACAGACACCCACTTGAAGTATTTTCTGGACGGTTTTTTTCGTTAAAATCCCTCACGTCTCGGACTCTCACCCAAAACCCTTGATGTCCTGAAATAACGTACCTGAGTCGGATTCCGCATGCCGGGCATTCGCAATATGCGTTCACGATGTTTCCCGCCTTACGAACACCGTACAGCCGAAGTCCCTCGGAGTTTTGACCGCACTCAGGGCACACGGGATATCTGACCGGCCTTCCGCGTTCAGACACTAGGTTTCTCCGTCATATCTTCGGCAAGGGCTATGTATCCGCAGCAGTCAATGGAGTTGTCGCTGGTTCCTGCCCCATGCTTCATGCGTGCTATCTTCATTAGCGCCATCATGACTGCCACATCATGCGCAGAGAGATCCTTGCCGATCCACAGCGACCACAGACCGGCTATTGTGCCGAAACAGTTTTCTGGGTGTCCGTGTTTGTCCTGCCTCTCCCCGTTGATTACCCTATGTGCTTCAAGCAAGACATGTCCACGTTCAGGCGGTCGCTTTTCCTCATCTTCCAGTGCAGTTCTATTCAGACACACCACGCACAGCCCTCCGTTTGACGACTCAGCCAGTGTTAATGGCTGGCCACATCTTTCGCAGTGCATCCCGTAATCATGTAAACTCATCCTTCCCACTCCACGTTTGCCATGCGTATTGCAGTCACGATAGTATCAAGGGCTTCGTCATATACACGTTTTGGCCCCTCGTCACAGATCACGGCTTTTTCCAGCTCTCTTGCCTCACCCATGACAGCACATGCGCCGTACGTGAGGGATTTAAACGCCCACTTATGCGCTCCTCTAGCGTAGCGTAGGCGACTCGCAATGTGGGCAAGCAGCTTCCTCCCGCGTTCAAGATCGCCATTGCCGATTTCAGTGACAACTTCCGGCGACACCAAATCCCTTTTCGCCATTATTTCTCTCCGACTTTTTTAATTTGCCAGACACCGCCTTTTGACTTCATGACACACGCGAACACAAACCACGGATATTGTTCGGCGGCAATTTTATATTTTATCCACGCCTTTTCTCGCCAGAAGCCTTTTGTTTCGTGCAGCTCCAGTGTTCCGTCAGGCAGGATGAGCAAAAAATCCGGCGTGTATGTCGTCCTGTCTGCAAGACGAAGGCTCATCGGCTCATAGCGCCATGCAAGCACATCTCCCGCATACACCAATGAATCGAGATATGCAGCGTATTCAACCTCCAATTTTGACCGCATGCGCTCTGTGCCGTAAGTCGCGCCAGATTTCGGCAAACGAACAGTGGCTTTTTTGCTGCGCATTTTTGACGATTTCTGCGAGACAACAGGCGTTGTGTCGCGTTTGTTCGCAGTAAGGGAAACAATCTGATCAACAGTCATTTTCTTGAAGTCTTTGCCGCGAATATCCTTTGCCGGAATCGTCAGCATCAACAACCTCCTGTCCGTGAGGATCTGTGTTTTTCGTGTAAGGGCAGTGCAGACAAAACAAATCTCCATACTGGCCGATATAGCAGGCGTCACACTCATACATGCTTCAGCCTAAAAAACTGAATCAAACGACATGTCGCCTCAAAGGACAGCCATTGACGGCATCCCGCATAAACAATGACCGTTTTTAGCCAACCCTTTAGAGCAGTTACCATGCCTCTATGCCTTCTTCCTGTTCAGCAATTGCCTCACATGCTGGCGCCACCATTGCCGAACCGTCCACATACGGGATTGGCTGTGAATCCACGCTCTCCACAAATTGTAGACTTCTTGGGTCAAACCAGAGCTTGACAATACCTTCCCATTCACCTTCACGCTGCTTGACGCAATTCAACACACAGTCAGGGCTGCTTTTGCGTAGCATTTCTCGGCTGTGTGCGTCCGTCGCATCGTTGATCTTCCGCTCCTTTGTCTTGTTACGCCAGACGATGTAGACGTTATCCACCATGTCCGTGATGGCGCCTGTGCCCTTGATATCGAACTTGTCCGGCATCTGATCTTCTTCCTGCCGTTTGCGTGAATGGCAGACAAGGTGGACGTGGCAATCATTGTTACGGGCAAAATCTGAGAGCTTGTCTATGAAGGCTTTTTGCTCGTTGTATGCGTCCTCTCCAAAACCACACTTGGCTAGAGAGTCGATGCAGAAGTGGTCCACGCCATAACGGCGGTAAGCATAGTCAAAGACTTCAAGAATGCGGTCTGCCTTGGCCGTACCCTGCACGTCAAACACCCAAAGACGATCGTCACAAAAAGCCTGCAATGCGCCTCGCTGGTTTTCCTGTGGCCGATTTGTGGCGCATGCCTGACGAAACATACGGGCAAGCAACTTGTGCGGCTTGAACTCCATTGAGGCTATGCACCACCTTGCGCCTTTTGCCACGCTTGCGACAACCACATGGCCTAGCACCTGAGATTTTCCGTGGCCATTGATGCCAGCCCATATTGTCGTTTCTCCAGCACGCAAGCCTAGAATCTGGTTTGTCTTTGACCACGGCAACAACTCACCTTGGCGTCGTTCTCCGTCAGCGTAAAAAGCATACACATCGTCGATGTAGCTGGTTGCAGTGCGCAACTCTTCAGGGTCAAGCGTGCGGGCTTTGTCAAACAGCGTTGACATATCTGCGCCGTCCATCAACGCCTCATTTGCGTCTTTGTACCGACCAAGGTCACACGCAAAGCATCTGTGTGCGCCAAGCCTTGAGGCTATGTGTGACGCGGCCTTCTGCCCTTGTTCGTCCATGTCTAAGGCAAGGAAAATACGATCAAAGTTTTGCAAGCGTTCATACTCTGAGGCTATCCACGCATCCTGCTTTTCTCCGTCACCGCCTCCACGGGGCACAGACACCGCAGCATAGCCAGCCTGAAAAAAGCTCATGGCGTCAATTTCGCCCTCGGTGATAATCAGGTCGCGTGAAGTGTCTGCCACCGTCTGCCAGCCGAACAACACTGGCTCCGCATCCTTGGCCGTCCACATGCCCTTCTTGTCATGCAATGGGCGGTACTTAATAAACACCACCTCGTTGTTGACCAGATACGGGAACACTATGACAGGCTGGCCTTCCTTGCCGGATATCTCGCCTATACGAAAAGCCTTCACCGTCGTTTCGCTCAATCCACGCTTTTCAAACCATGCCATCATTTGCTGGCTTGGGGCTGTCAAACGCTGAACTTTTCCGGGGCGCTTATACGCAGAATGCCTTGGTAAAAAATCAGGCTTGCGGTCTTCGATGCCGAGATAGTCTTTTGCCTCTTTTACGGCATTGGCTATGCTCAATCCCCTCACGGCGGCAATCAGGTCAATCAGGTCGCCGCCTTTCTCTCCGGCAAAGTCTGTCCACACTCCGGCCTTTGTTCCTGTCAGATGCACCCGCAGGCTTCGGCCTTCTTCTCCGGCAACCGAGCCACACTCCCACTCAGCGCCATGCCTTTTGCCGTTTGGCAGCAGCCATGCGCACACGGATTCAGCCTTTGATGCCAGCATGCGTGATATTTGCGAGATATCGTACGTCATACGCAGTTGCCTATTTCCCATGCCGGTTTCGTTTCTGGCTGCTTTGGTGACCTTTCTTTTTCCCACGTTCGTACAGCAGACTTCCAATCGCGCATTTTATTTTTCCCCACCATCCAGCCCTTGCAGGTATAAAAGTCTACAAACTTCTGCGGATCGACGCTGTTTTTACGTTCGGCACAGTATTCCGTCACCTGCTCGACAGTTGGTGGAGAGAAAGCTGTGTGTGTGTGGGATACGGTATCCGTATCCCCTTCCACATTCCTATTTCCAACTTCCAATTTCCAATTTCCAATTTCCCCCGATGGTATGCATAGGGTATGGATACCGTCTGCATAGGGTATGGATATGGTATCCATACCATCAAAACTGGTTACATATATCTGTGGATACAATACACATAGGGTATGAGCTATTTTTTCAGATGGGATAGCAATGGCTAATTTTTGCATTCCCTCTAGCAGTTTGGGGCTTGTGGATGTTTGATGTTTAATAAACCGCACAACAAACACAAGATTGTATTTACTATCACAGATAATTTTACCGTCCTGTTCCAGTTTTTCAAGACCCTTATCTACATCTTGAGTAGACAATCCTGTTTCAAAGGCTATTTTTCGACGAGTAGCTTCTAATACCCCGATATTATTTGTATAAGGGCTTGTAAAAAGGTAAATGTAAAGCAACTTTACCTTTGGCTCCAGCTCTTCAATATATGGGTCATTCCAAAACGACATGCGGATGGTGCGATATTCAGCCATATCTATGCTCCCTCATACTCTTTGACTATTTGAAGGAGGCCGTCTGCTATGGCATGCCAAGGCATTGAATTACTGCTTTTTGCCCATCGTTCCGTGTCCTCTAAAAAAGCATTTCCTCCTGCGGAATATCCACGTTCCATAAGAGGGTAAAACCAAGAGGGTTTAACCTCGCCATAGGTAATTTTATTGTTCAAAATCGCTTTAATATAAGCACGTTTTTGTGTTTCAGGATGTTTGCGAGCATAACAAATACCACCAAGCTTATTTAGGGCTTTTGCGGCATCTCCATAAGAAGTGGCCCCTTCACGCAGAGATGTGAGCACTTCATTTAATCCAAATTTGCGTATCAATGGCTTTATCGCACTATTAAGGTATTCATCTTTTATATGATATGCGCCATTTGTAAGACGCACATACAAGTCATTAACGGCCTGCAACGATATTTGTATTTCATCTACAAGGCCCATCTGCCAATCACGCATCATCTCTATCTGCTCTCGTCGTTCCTGTAGCTGTTTAGCCTGCTGTTGAGCCTTTAATACGGCTGTGTTTTCCGTCAGCAATTCAGCTCCCTTTCCAGCATTACAATTTTCGCAAGCAGTGATTAGGTTCATAAGTGTATTTTTCCCGCCTTTTGCTACAGGTGTTATATGGTCAACATGTAGCAAAACATCTGGAGCCTTTGCCCCACAGTATTGACAGGTAAAATTATCACGCTTGAAAACTTCAAAACGCAGCTTCTTGCTGATAGACTTACGCTTGACCTTTTGCTTCTTTTCGTCCATAATTGCTTTACCTCAATTGTTTAGAGACTTTGTTTTGCCTCTGTTCCAGCAGAGGCTTTTTTATTCTTCCCACCACTTCTTGCAGTTCATACACCGCTTGCAGCTCTTCTTTTCAACCCAGCCACCATTCAAAAAACCAGTTTTCTTAGGGCATGGCCTTAAATTTGGATACTGTGCGGCCAGTTCCATCATTACTTGTTTTGCCGTTTTCACTACCTTCCCCGTTTCTGAATCCACCTCGTCACGACAACCAGCGTGAAGGATAGGGTCTACAGGCAACGCGCACACAACTCGCATCATGTATTACAACGGTCGCGAATGTATGCTGTGTCAGCCGATTGTGTGACTGACTTATCCTGTTCAGGATCGTATCCTGGGATCATAGACGGGCACACATCGAGCTGCCGGAAAAGGAGGGCCAGTGCTATGTTGACTACCTCACTTTTGGACACCTCTCCGGACGTCGCGGCTACGACTTCGTACAGCCGTTTTTCGTTGTCCGTATCCAGACGGACGCTAAAGGGGGCCGATTTATTCATTGGAGGCGTCCTCTTTTTCGCCGCGAGACTCAAAAAACTCCGCGAGCTTTTCGCCTGTGGACTTTCTGCGCTGGGCGTTCAGGTAGCGGTTTAATGAAATTTCATGAACGCCAATCTCTCTTGCAAGGCGAGATTGGCTCCATCCAGAAGCCACTAAAAATTTTCTAGTCTTTTCGCGTATAGTCATGGGAGGATTTTAGCGACAACGCTATTGAAAGTAAAGCAAAAAAAGCATCAACACTTTTTGCCATGTATTAGCGTTTTTGCTAGTTTTTTAGAAAAAAGGTAGAGAATATGGCCACCCCAGAAGAAATCAGAACGTATTTTTTGTCCCTCATCGGGCCAAATCGTCGGTTTAAGTTTAATTCTGACATGGCAGAATTTCTTGGACTAGGAAAGACAACAGCCACGACTCTCTATAATTTTTTGAAAGGGGCAAAAACACAGTATGCCTATGTGATCGAGTGGCTTGAAAAGCTCGGTGGGTCGGTTGTTTTGCCGGAACAAGCCCTTGACGGCTTTGTATTTGTCCCTCGCGTAAAGGCCGTCGCAGGGGCTGGTGAGTCTTTTGAAATCGACACTGATGTTGCAAAGATGTACGCCTTTCGTGAAAGTTTTATGCATTATTTGGGCGTAAACGCGAAAAATGTCGTAATGATGTATGTTCGTGGCGATAGCATGGAGCCGCTTATATATGAGAATGACATGGTGCTAATTGACCAGAATGACACATCCGCAAGGGACGGCTATATTTATGTTTTGTCTTTAGGCGATGCTCTGATGGTCAAGCGAATGCAAAAGACGCCGCGAGGCTGGAATGTATGCAGTGAGAATAAGAACTACCCTCCAATACCTGTTGAGGGGCAGGAGCTTGACGCATTGTGCATAAGAGGCCGCGTCCGGTGGTTTGGGCGGGTGGTATGATGTTTAACTTTTCATTTTTTAGAATGAACTTTTATCAACGGTTGTTGTTAATTGTTGTTGGTGTTGTCGTGTTTGTAACGCCGGAGACATTGACAGCAACAACAGGGGCAACCATGTCGAGTAATAAAAGCGATTGGCTTACATTGTTGGGTCTGTGTTGCACTGCATGTGGTTTTTTTGGTATCGGACGAACTATCAGAGAGGACGTACCACCCACCAATGCTGAAAACACAAATAACGATTATCAGCCGGAGAAAAGATAATATTTGTGAATTTTCCATGTAGTGCTAATCAGAAATGAATTTTATATCATAAGTTCTTTTTAATTCATCTATTATTTTCTTTCTTTCCTTTTTACGTTTAATGTATGTATCAAACCATATAAGTGCACATATTATTGCACATATCATGTTAATAGAGGCCATCAACAAATTAAACATTTTTATTGATCCCTAGCCAAAGGCTAATAGCTATTATTGTCAAAATGATAGATGTACATGTTAAAGTCCCCATTAAAAAATAAATAACCATTCTACCCCCTAAAATCTTGGGCTGTGAAGCCCTTCCCGTCGCCAGCGTCGTTTGTTTTGCCTCTGCTTTTTAAGCAGCCGTTTTATCCCCATTTTGCGAAAAACAGTCACCACGGCGTTGTCGTCATTACTCATGACGACAAATAGCTTTCCCCTCTGTAAAATGCGGTAGTGTTCTGAACTCCGCACCTCATGCCCCATGCTCAAAACTGCTCGGATGTCGTCTACGCTGATCCGGCGTTGAATACATCGGATTTTAGCATGGCTCGTCAAAATCAAAACAATTCCTCCATTCCACTCCCCGACTCCGGGGATCCATAAATAGCGCCTCCAAAAAATATTTCTACCAGTTTTTTATAAAAAACGCTAATTTTTTCTTTACATGGGATAGCGAATACGCTATCCTGTCTTTGCCAACGGGGAGGAATGCCGAACACGACCCACGGGTCAGAGTAGGCACAGGCTCCGAACCTGAGGCAACCGTCAGGGGCAGGATTCCAGAGGTCCGAACCACGAAGCCGAGAGCTTCGGAGCAGTAGGAAACCGCGAGAGAAGCCTAGAATGACGGTGGAAATTCAGACAAGCGGCGACGAGGCTGCGGGCGTAAACAAGGCGTGATGAGCGTCCAATGTGCGCGGCAGGAAGTGACTAACTGCCCAGTGAACGCAAGCTGCAAAAATGCGGACAACATTTTAAGACATAGTAGCGTATGAGACTGCTTTAAAATGAATGATTATCTCTGTGGAGATTGTTTAAAGATAATGTCGGAAATGGATGAAGAGAGTATTGATATGGTATTCACTTCACCACCATATGCAGATCAAAAAAAGGACTATGGTGATGTAGTCAGAAAAATAAAACCTGTTGAATACGTAGATTGGTTTATACCGATAGCTCGTAATATATATAGAGTATTGAAGCCTTCAGGAAGTTTTGTGTTGAATATCAATGATAAGCTAGATGGAAAATACCAGAGCTTGTATGTATTTAAGCTCATTATAGCACTTTGTGAAGATGTTGGTTTTCATCTTGTTAGAGATTATATTTGGTATAATCCTGCAACGCCACCTAATGTTTTTTCACGTGGAACAATGGGACGAACTAAGAAATCTCATGAATATTGCTTTTGGTTCAGCAAGTCAGAACAATGGACTTTTAATATGGAACCAATACGCAAGCCATACAGTAAGGATATGCAGCGTTTCCTAGATGGGAAAGGACATGGTGTACGTGCAGAGAACACACGACCAAGTAGACATAATTTCGATTTAAGTCATCCATGGCCAAATAAAGGAGGATCTGACCCAGGAAGCGTTATAGTAATAGGTAATACAAGCAGTAACGACAGATTTCAGAAGCTTTGTAAAGAGCAAAAAATAAGGCATCCAGCAAGATTTCCTCAAAAACTTGTTGAATTTTTTATTTTAGCTGGAACAGAAGAAGGTGATATAGTATTAGATCCTTTTGCTGGTTCAGGAACAACCGCTGTTGTTGCTGCAAAAAACAAAAGAAATTGGCGTTGTATTGATGTAAATAAAGAATATTGTGAATTTGCAAAAATTTGGATACAAGAAGTTATGAATATTGCATGATAGCAAGTTGATACATCACAGGCCCAGGTGATAAAACACTTGGGCCAAACGATAGGTCAACCTCCAACCCCACAGGAGATAGCTATGAATATCACTCGCACAATTTCTCATGGGGAGAACCCAGAATACATCACCGCATACGCTGTGGCGCAAAATGGCTCCACAATGTATTGGAGCCAAGCTGACTTTGAAGCCAATGTGGCCCCGGAAGATCGGGGTAATTTTTTCTTCCCGCCTCATGGCGGCGAGGTGCGTCATGCTTATAGTGACGTACAGCCGACCGCAACAGAAACCATTACAACACGCACAGTACAGCGTGTTGACGACGAGGAAGGCCGCAATGAAGACGGCGGCCCAGATGAAAGCTTTTGGGCCGAAATGCTGGCCCAATATGGCACATCGGCCCATGAAGAAGCTTTTTGAGAACTTTTACCCCGACTTTCCGGCGGAGCGGGGCTTGTCTAGCGCGGTGAATAAGTAGTCGTGCAAGACAAGATAACACGCCGGATGACCGCAGGCAGGGCACTGCGATACCTGCGGAGAGAAAGCGGCTAGCCACCGTGAGTAGCGATAGAGCCGGATGGCAACCGGCATTGCCTTAAAAAACACCAACCCACAGGAGTCAATCATGTCAACCGCAATGTCTTTCCCGGAAAAGATCTACTTCGTGACAACAATACGCCGCAACAGCATTGACGGCGCTAGCTTAGACCGATGGTATCGGTCTGAAGCTGAATACACCGCCAATTTGGTGGAACTTGGTTATCTTAATGAAGGCGAATCCATCCGGCCAGAATACTATGAGCCTGAAGAAGCTGTTTTGAGCTATGAGGTTGAAGAAGGAGAAAGCCCAATCGCATGTTACCGTCGTGCAGATGGCCGAGAAATAATAGCCAATGAAGATGGGAGTATTTCATTTCCACGAATCAATCCTGAAAAGGATCTTGACGACGACTATCACAGCGCATTCATTGAGGGTTTTGAAGATGCAATGCCAGAAGACTATTGTCGGCGAGAAGATGAACAGGCTGACAGCCCCTGGTGTGCTCCATGGTGCTACGAAAACGACACAAGCTGGTATTCATCAAGCAGATCAGCGTATGATGCCGGAAGGCTTTGGGCTGAAAATGTTTTGTCCGACTGGGAAGATTTTCAGGCTGACGAAGGCAACCGTTTGACAAGTGAAGAAAAGTCTACAGGCAACGAAATATGCTTTCCCCATGTGACTGTCACACTGCCGTCCTCTCGAACCGCTTATTTTCATTGGTATGAAGGTCAGTATAATCCTCAAGACGCATACCTTGAGTTAGACCCAGAAAACGGCACTTTAATTGCTGATTGGAATGGAGAAATTGGCAACGCAGTGCCGTTTTCGGTCTATAATCACAGAGTTTTTCGATGGGGCTTTTCTGCTACGCTCCCACTTCAGAATGTACGCGACCTTATGCGAGAAATTGCGCCGTTAGCCGAGCGCATCTGCGCAGGGTTTGATACTGACTATGATAGGCAGAGCAACCTTGTTGGCGTGCTCAATGATGATGCAACAGAAGCGGAAAACGAGATAGACTTTATTATGTACGATCTATAAGATTTAAAATTAGGTGTACGGCTTGGAGCCGTGCTCCTGTGGGTGCCCCTCGGTAGGTTCCGGGGGGCTTTTTTGTGACCTCACAACCACGGGCGAAATTGACTGACCGCCATCCAAAAGAAAGACGTGTCGGGTAGTCCGGCACGTCGTCCGTGGTTGTGTGGCCGCAACGCATGGGAAGTGACTGTGGCCGTGGCGGCGGGAGTGACCTGCCGCCATTTTTATCACGTTTTCAGCGTGACGTGCATGACTCTGGAAAACCATTTGCTGCATACAAATGGCTATGTCCGGCGACTCGGTTAATAGCGTAGGGGCATTTCGCTTGGTGGGCCGATGAGCCGCAACCAGTTTAAAAGCTGCGTAGTTCTGTAGGGGGACAGCGCAAACATGTACGTCACGCGGAAGACGCGATGTGTTTGAATCTGTGGGGCATCGTGTCTGGCCCGTGGGGGTGGTCCTCACGGGCTTTCTTTTTACCGGAGGTACAGCATGAAAATGTGGCTGATATACACGTTTATTTTGGCGTCAGGCCAGACTTTGGACGCTGTACGTCCGGCAGTGGATGACGGGTACAGACCAGTGCGGAATATTCAGAGATGTGAGGAACTCGCGGCAGCACAAGTAGAACGTATGCGTGCCGTGTTCGCACGCGGTAACGGGATCTTTCAGGACGTTGTGATTGAATGCAGGAGGAAGAAGCCATGAAGAAAATGAGTATCGCCGCCAAGGCTATCCTTGGGTTGAGCGTAACAGCGACAGTCCTCCTTGCCTCGAATATCCAGCAATACCGGCAGCACGAAAGGCAGCAGCTCACACTGCTTCAAGCAGAACAAGAGCTAAACCATGCGCGAGCACAGAATAAAAAGCTGACCGCTCGCGTTGAATCACTACGGCGCATGGAGCCGACAACAACAGGCATGTATCAGAAGCACCTGCGCGGCATCATACGCGCTACGCTCCAGCACATGGGCTGCAAACAAGTGGCAGATTGGGAAAGGCTTCTGCTTCTTACGGTTGCTGCTGAGTCAAACATGGGCACATGGACGCGACAATTACGCGGCCCTGCACGCGGGATAGTGCAGGTCGAACCCGCTACAGAACGAAACGTGTTGCGTTGGATGCAGAGGCACAAGCCAGACCTGTATGCGCGGATCAAGGCATTGCGCGTGCCAGCAAAGTTGGCGATCCATGAAGCCGAGTACAACACCAGCTATGCTCTGGCGATGTGCTACGGCGTGTATGTCATGCGGGATGTGAATCCGCATAAGAAGACAACCAAGCAGCTCGCCCAACTTTATAAGCGGCATTATAACACTGCCAAGGGTAAGGCCACGGTCGATGGTGTTCTTGCCAAGTTGGATACATTTGGGGTGCGTATATGAGCAGGACAATGGAGGTTTATTATCGGCACAAAGCCGCAGGATTATGTGTAAGCTGTGGCAAACCATCCATGAGCGGCAAGGTGTTATGTGAAAAATGCCGTGAAAAAAACAACTCTCGCGTTCTGGAGAGACAACGCTATCTAATTTCAAAAGGCATTTGCAGACAATGCGGACAAGCCAACGTGCTTCCTGGGCACATTAGGTGCGCTGATTGTCTGAAGGAAGAGGCGAAACAGAAAAGGATGAAAAACAATGTGCAAGTATAGCCGATGGTCAGGTGGCTACCCATGCCGTGGCGACGGATACCCCGATTTCATACAGGGCCAATATCTGCCCGGAGATGAACCGGGCTGGATATGTGAGAAAACAGACGACTTCTGCTGTTCGGAAGAATGTCCAGAGGGTGAAGAATACTATGACGAAAATTGCGAGGTTGAGCTTCCTGACGACTACTATGATTGAAGAGGCGTCATCATGTATGACATTGAGGCTATTTTGACGGCAATTGCATATTTCATGAGCTGCCCATTGCTGGCAATCGCATTGACTGTGCTAACAGAAACATTGCGATAAATATCTTGGAACAGGGCATGGAACGGCCAGGCGAGGCTGGGCAAGGCGGGGCGAGTCGGGGCGGAGCATGGCCTGGCATGGGAGGCGGTATTGCTGCCTCATTTTTTTTGGAGGATTTAAATGGAAGCAATGCAATCAGAAACCATTGGAAAATTGGCCGCAGCACTGGCACAGGCGCAGGCAGAATTGCCAGCAGCTTTGAAGAACGCGGAAAACCCGCACTTGAGGAACCGTTATGCTGATCTTTCGGCGGTTTATGAGGCAACGCGTCAAGTGCTTCCAAGGCACGAACTCGCTGTCATTCAGACAGCCATCCCGACAGACGGAACCAGAGCCGCTATCAGAACCACACTGGCGCACAGTTCTGGAGAATGGATTGCCGGCGAATTAGTAATGCCGCTTGATCGGCAAGGTGGCCCTCAGGGCATGGGTAGTGCCCTGACGTATGCTAGACGTTACAGTCTGGCCGCATTGGTTGGCGTCGTATCCGAAGATGACGATGATGGAAACGCCGCGCAGGGCCGCAAGTCAAAAGCAGAAATTCAACAGGTTCGCGCTGAGGCGAAGGCCAACAACTCCAACCCAGCGACAGACCCACAAAGACGGAAAATGTACGCTATCATGGGGAAAAGATACGGAGACAACCGCGAAGCGATTATGAAAGTAATGAGCAACTTCTTTAAGCGTGATATAAAGTCTTCAAATGAACTGACAACCGCAGAAGTTGCAAAGCTTATTGATTGGTTAGAAAGCGATTCTACAATGCAGGAGGCTTATTAGATGAATTGCTGTTTGTTTGCAGGACGTTTGGTGAAGGACTGTGAAGTGCGCCAAACACAGGCTGGAAAGAGTGTTGGGAATTACACCTTGGCCGTTGATGACGGATACGGAGATAACAAGCGTACACTGTTTTTGAATTGCGTCCATTGGAATTGCGAAAAAATTGCACAATATCTCATTAAAGGCAAAGCAATAATAGTTCGAGGGAAAATACAGCAGCGCGAATACCAAGACAAAGATGGACAACAACGACGCATTATTGAGCTGAATGTCATGGAAAGTACATTTCAGCAAGGAAATGCGAGAGATGGAAACGCCAACCAACAATCCCAACAACAGCAATACCGTCAACAACCGCCTACGCAGGGCGGGCTTGATTCAGTGCCGTTCTAGCCATGAAGAAAGTACTACACGTCGGCAGTGGTGGAGTGCACATCCTAAACACACACGGGTTTGATGCTCGTTACTGGGAAGAAGTCAGACTAGACATTAATCCAAAGGTAAACCCTGACATCATAGGCAGTATGACAGACATGAGCGCAGTCCAGACTGGCAGCGTTGATGCTGTGTACTCCAGCCACAACATTGAACATCTCTACGCCCATGAAGTCCCGCTAGCATTGAGCGAGTTTCGGCGTGTTCTGAAACCTGAAGGATACGCTATCATACGTTGCCCAGACATCCAGCAGGTTGCGGAAATGGTGGCGCAGGGCAAGCTGCTTGACACAGCCTACACGTCGCCAGCAGGGCCAATAACGCCGCTAGACATCGTGTATGGGCACAGAGCAAGCATTGCGCAGGGAAATGCCTTTATGGCACACAAAACGGCATTCACGCTGAAAGTGCTGAAACAGGCGTGCATTGACGCAGGGTTCGGCATGGTGGACGGAAAGGCGAACAAGGGTGCTTTTAGCCTTTCCGCACTAGCCCTTGTGCAGCCATGTGCGCAGGCGAAATTCTGGGCAGTGTTTAATCAGCATTTGTCTTAATCTCTCCATAGCCTTTTTTCGTGAAACGAGGCTCGGCGTGGCTAGGCTTGGCCGGGCAGGGCGCGGCATGGAACTTGGCATGGTGAGGCGCGGCCAGGTCTGGCGCGGCCAGACGGGGCGATGCTAGGCAAGGAACAAGGCTTGGCCTGGCACGGCCTGGCCTGGCGGGGTAAGGCAAGGCAAGGAACGAGTCCAGGCGAGGCGGGGCCGGGCTTGGCAAGGCCCTAAGATTGAAATGAAGAGGCAAAAACATTTAGGAGCTTACATGTTCGGAGATGCAAAAGTCACAAAGAAAAATATTAGCCGCAACACGGCAATCAAAAACCTTTGGGATGCCTACGGTAAAGATTCTTTAACAGAAGGCCGTGTGCTGAAGTATGAAGATTTAGAAAAAGTGCTTAATGAAAAGCGAACAACACAGCGTTTCAAAGGCATTATTGGTCGATGGAAGGATGAGGTGTTGACGCTATGCGGAAAAGTGCTGCTATGCCGTATTAACATCGGCTATGAAATAGCAGATACGCATCAGCGATTGTCACACGCGCATAGTTTGCAAAAATCAGGAGTCAAAAAGCTGCAAAAGTCTATTGTCGTGCAGGACACTGTGAACATGACACAGCTTACACAAGATGAAAGGACGCTATACCAGAAGATGCGTAATGTGGCCGCATCACTAGATGTGTCTTACAAGCGTGAATTAGAAATGCCATCTATATAAGGAGGAAACAATATGAGCGCAAATGTTGAAACAAAGAGGTACCTTGTTACGCTTACTGGCAAGACTGCCCTGCTTATGCACAAGGACAACATCGAATTTTCCGATGCCCTTACAAAGTGGCGCAAGGAAAGGACGAAGAAAAACACCGTAGCCGGTGACGACAGATCGCCAGCTTGGACTTGGGTTGGTTACTGCTACGCCGACAAAATCACAAACAAGCTGATATTGGACAGCGACAACATAATGACAATGTTGAGGGAGGCTGGTGCTAAAATATCAACTGGTAAGGGCAAAACAACCTATAAAGGAGTTACGCAGTATGGCCTTGCTGTTATGGATGGAGGGTTCAAATTCTTCAATAACGGCGAGGAAATAAGCACTGATTGGATCAATGCTCTTGTTGGCAACAATGAATTTACCGAACATGTGGAAGCTGTGGAAAAACACGGGTTCATATTGAATATGAAAAGGGCCAAGATTGGCTCAGGCCCAAAGGCATCCAAGCATGTGCGTGTGCGCCCACAATTCGATAACTGGTCAGCTCAAGGCGTTGTTCAAGTCGTTGACGAGGAAACAACAGGACTCAAGCTGGCAATCATACAGCGTCTTTTTGATATAGCTGGAGACTTGATAGGCATTGGTGATTGGAGGCCGTCTTGCGCGAGTTCCGGCCCTTATGGGCGATTCAAGGCCATTGTTGAGCCGATTGAATAAATCACATTTTTTAAACACGGAACGAGGCGTGGCAGTGCTTGGCTCGGTAGTGCAGGGCAGTGCTCGGCTAGGTCAGGCAAGGCGAGGACCGTGGTGAGGCGCGGCATGGCTCGGCTTTGCTAGGTAAGGTCGGGCGGGGCTCGGCATGGAACGAGGTGAGGCGAGACATGGCAGTGCAAGGCATGGATCAAGGTTTGTCAAGGCGAGACCTGGCACGGCGAGGCGAGGCCAGGCCAGGCAGGGCACGTGGCATGGCAAGGCAAGGCCAGGTGTGGTTCGGCCAGGCAAGAATATAGGGCGGGTAACACCGCCCTTTAATTTTGGAGGACATAAATGGCAAAGTTTTCAGAAATAGAGACTGAGATCAGCAACATGCTGAGTATACCAGACGACCAACTCGACGACGAACAACGCAAAGCATTAGACCAGTACCTTGACGAGCTTGGCATTCAAGAATGCGAAAAGATCGACGCATTTGCATCGTTCATACGCGCTGAAACAGCACGCGCAAAGTATTACAAGGAAGAATCACAGCGTCTTGCAAACAAGGCAAAAACATCTGAAGGCCATATCAATTACTTAAAGCATAAATATTTGGCCACAATGCAAATAGCAGGAGTCAAAAAGATCACTGGGAACGCCTATACGTTGTCTATCAGAAGCACTCCAGCGGTCGAAGTTGAGGACGTGGACTTACTGGACGATCTGTATTGCCGCGTCATTCCAGAGCGCAGGGAGCCGGACAAGCAGATTATAAAGGAATATCTACGGGCTGGCGGCAGTCTCCCCGGCTGCCGTCTTGTGCAATCTGATAGCCTGCAAATTCGATGACCATGAAATACCATCTAGCCCCCAACCGGCGCGGCAAGCTGTGCCGCATTGTCGAAGATGTGAACGTGCCCATGCAGGTGGAAAAGCTGCATGCAATGGGGCATGACGTGAATCCGATAAAGCAAGCGATTATTGCACGATTTGCCAATGAAGAGCTTGCCAAGGAATTTTTGGACGCATGGCATATCGTGCATCCTGAAGATTAACCAATGCCGCCTTCTGGCGGCTTTTTGTTTGGAGGGGGGAATATGAATAAGTTTAAGCCTTTCGATAAGGTGCTTGTTAGAGATGAAGATGAACAGTCTTGGGATATAGACTTTTTCAAAGAATATAATAGAGATTTGCACTATATTACAATGAACGGCAGTTGGAAACAGTGTATTGCCTATGAGGGAAATGAGAGTTTATTTAAGACTGTTGAAGAAATAATGGATGAAAAAGAACAGTTTAAATTTGGAGATCATGTGGCAGTTAGAGACTATAATTCTGGAGAATGGAGGCCAGCTAGATTTGTTTGTTTAGATAAAGTCGACGTATGTCCATATACTGTACTTATTAAAGGCGAGCATTCCGTAACTCATTGGAAACAATGTAAAAATTTTATTGGTTAGTAGCCATGACAGATACAGAACTGAATGAACTTGAAGCAAAGGCCAAAGCAGCAACTCAAGGGACTTGGATGTCTGATTATTATGGTGTTTATACTCAAAATGAAATTAGCCTTCCTAGAAATCCAGAAGATTGTAAATATATAGCTGCTGCTAATCCTGCTGTGGTACAGG
>Ga0310690_10004875_pt1 | contig 18672 bp, 14 predicted proteins | sample AusTroGonzalo_MG_2_FD_207661 | JGI IMG/M metagenome (GOLD analysis project Ga0310690, IMG submission 207661) | Bovine rumen microbial communities from tropical cattle in Woodstock, Queensland, Australia - Gonzalo_04 (v2) (version 2) | ecosystem: Host-associated > Mammals > Digestive system >...
CACGGCGTACAGGGCCTGTACCAGTTCTTCCTGTCCGCAGGGGAGTTTGATGTCCTTGCGGTCGCTGCCTTCGGTCTCGATGCTCTTGTTGGTGCCGCCGACGAAGATGACCAAGTCGGCGTCCTTAGCCAGCACAACAGCCTCGGCCAAGAGCTTGGGATCGGCGGGCTCATCGTTGGAACGGGCTTCCAGCGGGTCCAGATTGGCGGGTGCCGGTCCCCAGCGGAAAGCGATAGTCTTGTAACCGGGGGCGTAGGAAACTTCCACGTTTTCACCGGCACGCTTGCAGATGCCTTCCAGCGGGGTAACCTCGTACAGAGCCTTCACACCGGCGCCCATACCGCCGCTCTGGGTCTTGAGGACGGCATTCTGGCCGATGACGGCGATCTTCTTCACATCCTTGGCGATGGGGAGGACGCCTTCGTTCTTGAGGAGTACGATGCTCTTCTCGGCCACTTCCTTGGCGATGGCCTGGCTCTCGGGCTGGGAAGTCATGACGGTGTTGGCCACATCGGCCGGAACGGCCTCGATGGCAAAGCGTACGCGCAGGATCTGACGTACTTTCTCGTCTACCAGGTCCTCGGTGAGGGCGCCGGTGGCGATGGAGTCGATGACGGGCTGGCCCAGGTAGTTGGAGCCGGTCATCTGGACGTTGAGGCCGTGCAGCATGGCACCCATGGTGCTGTGCGTGCCGCCCCAGTCAGATACGGTGAAGCCTTTGAAGCCCCATTCTCCGCGCAGGATTTCGTTGAGGAGGTGCTCATTCTCGGAGCAGTAGTCTCCGTTTACCTTATTATAAGCGGGCATCACGCTCATGGCGCCGCCTTCGATGATGGCGCGCTCGAAGGGCTTGAGGTAGATCTCACGCAGGGTGCGCTCGTCCAGCTGGGCGTCTACGCTGCTGCGGTTGGTCTCCTGGTTGTTGACGGCGAAGTGCTTGATACACACGGCGGTACCTTCGTCCTGGCAGCCCTTGGTGTATTCCAGGGCCAGGGCGGCGGAGAGGATGGGATCCTCGCTCAGGTACTCATAGGTGCGGCCGCCTACCGGCAGGCGCTGGATGTTCACGGCCGGGCCCAGGATGACGTCCTTGCCGCGCAGGCGGGCTTCCTTGCCCATGCCGGTGCCGTATTTGTAGGCCAGTTCCTCGCTCCAGGTGGCGGCGAGGGCGCTGCCGGTGGGGAAGTAGGTGGCGCTGTCCAGCGTCCAGCCGGCGCTCATGAAGCCGTTGGGCTGGCCTTCTTCACGGATGCCGAAGGGACCGTCGGCATAATTCATGTCGGCAATGCCCAGGCGCTCTACGCCGGCGCTGGACATGTTGGTCTTGCTGTGCAGCATGTTCACCTTCTCTTCCAGGGTCATCTGGGCGATGAGGTCGTTGATTTTCTTGTCATTGACGGTGAGCTTGTCCTGAGGGGACACGGGACCGCCGCAGGCCGATGCCAATACAACGGCCGATGCGATAAACAGAAGTACTTTTTTCATATGGTATATTGGTTATTTAAACAGCGTAGGGGCGAGGGTCTGGAGATCGGCCCGCCAGGTGGCCCAGCTGTGGCCTTCCTGGGCGTTCTCCATGTAGTCGAACTTGAGACCGTCCTTGGTGAGCTGGTTGCGGGTGTTCTCGCAGTTCTTGTAGGCGATGTCGGCCGGGCCGCCCTGCGTGAAGACAAGGGCCTTGAACTGCTTGTTCATCTTGGCGGCGTTCTTCTTCACATTCAGGCGTTCGCTCTCGGCGGCGGGGTCCTGGCCGGGCATCATGGAGGAACTGAGTACCCACACGTAGGTGAACATGTCGATATTGTTGAAAGCCACTTCCATGGTTTCCATACCGCCCATGGAAAGGCCGGCCACGGCACGGTGCTTGGCGTCGGTGTATACGTTATAGTTGGCTTCCACGAAGGGGATGATGGACTTGACCATGTCCTGGGCGAACGGGGGAACCTCGTTGGGCACGTTAGTGATGGTACCGTTGGGCATGACCACGATCATGGGAACCATCTTTCCTTCGGCCAGGAGGTTGTCCAGGATCCAGCCTGCAGCGCCAACGCCGGGCCAGGAGGCGTCATTGTCTCCGCCACCGTGAATGAGGTACAGTACGGGGAGTTTGGCCTTGGATTTCTCATAACCGGCGGGGGTCCATACGTGCATGCGGCGCATTTCTCCCAGGGTCTCGGACCAGTACCAGCGCTGGGCCATGGCTCCGTGGGGAACGTCCTTGATGTAGCCGGGGCCTTTGGTGAAGACGCTGGCCTGTTCGGCACTCAGGGGTGCCTTGGGATCCTGTACCCGGGTGCCGTCCACGATGAAGCTGTAGCGGAAGCAGCCGTCGGAAAGGCCTTCGCAAACACCTTTCCAAACGCCGTTGGGGGCTTCTTTAAAGACCACGGGCTTGTTCCAGGGAAGGTCTCCGGTTACGGCCACGGTGCGGGCCTTGGGCGCGTAAATCTGGAACAGGACTTTGCCGTCCGGGAGTACGCGGACGCTCTGGAGGGTGTCGTTGGGGGTGGGTTGGCGGAACCAGCCCTGGGCCGATGCCGTAAGGGTTGCGGCAAGCAGCGTGACGAGGGTAAGGATCTTTTTCATGGAGGTTTAGTGTTAACTATGCAAAGATACGCTTTCTTACACGCGCGCGCTGTTTATAAGGTTTAAATGTTTGTCTGATTGTTCAATGATACAAAAACCCCCGGCGTGGTGCCGGGGGTAACTTGTGTTTAGTCGTCCATTTCGGAGGATGTGCTTGAGCTCATGCGTACGGCTTTCTGCTTTTTGGGCGTTTCCTTGAACAGTTTCTGGGCGAAGATGGTGAGGTATTCCCTCCAGTTGCGCCAGATGTGGCCGCCTTCGCTCTCGTAAAGGGTGGCGGGGAAGCCCTGGAAGTCGAACCATTCCTTCAGGCGTTTGGTGTTGGCCATGACACCGTCGGCCTTGCCGCAGCCCATCCAATACAGTTTGGGGCCGTAGGCAAAGACCTTGGCGAAGCCCTGCTCGTTTCCTTCGATGGTACCCACGCCGCTGAACAGACCCACATAACCGAACGTGTCGGGATAATGCAGGGACAGCATGCAGCTTTGGCGGCCGCCCATGGACAGGCCGGCCACGGCCGTGTTGGAATAGCCTTTGGCCACGCGGTAATGCTTTTCTACAAAGTTCATCACATCCGGGAAGCTGTCTTCTATTTCAATGGTGCTCTGGCTGCGGCTGTTGGCCATGGTGGGCTGGAAGTTGTTCACGGCGGCGCCGGGAGCGGCCTGGTTGAACCATACTCCGTTGGGCATGACCACGATCATGGGTTTGGCTTTTCCTTCGGCAATGAGGTTGTCCATGATCTGCGCCGTGCGGCCTAGGTCGGCCCAGGCGTCTTCGTCTCCGCCGCTGCCGTGCAGCAGATACAGCACGGGATAGCGCTGGGAAAGGTTGCTCTCATAGCCCGCGGGCGTGTACACCGTCATGCGGCGCTGGCTGCTGAGGGTGGGGCTGTCATACCAGACATGGGCCACGGTGCCGTGCGGCACATCGTGCACTTCATAGTACCAGCCTTTGTCTCCGGGCTTGGCACTGAGGGTGAAGATATTGGTCCAGGTGGCTACATCCCTGTTCTGGTGCACGTTGGAGGGGTCCATCACCTTTTTGCCGTCTACCAGGAAGCTGTAGGAATAGAGTTCTCCCTCCAGCGGGGCCGATGTGAACTCCCACACGCCGCCGGGGCCTTCCTTGAGGTCTTCCACGCCGGGTGCGTCATAAACCACTTTGCGCCCGCCGAAGTCCACTTCGATGGGACGGGTGGGGAGGAAGTCTCCGGTGATCTGCACCACCTTGGCCTTGGGGTTGTGGTAACGGAAGGTGACGGTGTTGTCAGGGTGGATCTCCGGGGACACGATGCCCGTTCCGGGACCCAGGGCCTGCTGGGCGTTTGCCGCTACGGCAAAAAACAGGAAAGCTGCTGCCAGGAAAAGACGTTTCATAAGCTCAGTGTTATTGATTATCTCAAAGTTAGGTATTCTCCCGCAATTCTCAAAACGAATTGAACACCTGCGAAAAAGATTGTACTACGGGCGCTTGTAACCGTCGTTCAGGCAGCGCTGGGAGATGTGCTCGATGCGCTTGCCGGTATCCGGGTGGGAGGAGAAGAGGTTGCCCACGGCGCTGGTCTGGCCGGTACTGCCGCCGGAGAGTTTTTCCATCTTCTCGAAGGACTGCACCATGACCCAGGGGTTCTTGCCGGCTTCGCACAGGTAGTTGTAACCGTAATCATCGGCCTCGGTTTCCATGTCACGGGAGAACTTGGCGTTGAGGATGAGCTCTCCAAGAGCGCCGAACTGGGAATCCGTAAGGGCGGCCATCTTGTCTCCGGTAGAGGCCAGGCCGGCCAGGGCGGCCGATGTGAGCATCTGCTTCTGCATCTGCTTGCGCGTGTGGTGCAGGGCCACGTGGCCCATTTCGTGGCCGATGACGCCCAGCAGTTCGTCGTCGGTCATGGCGTCCATGATGCCCGTGTACACGCGTACGCTGCCATCGGCACAAGCAAAGGCGTTGATTTCATTGTTCTTGTATACCTTGAAGTTCAGCGGCTCCTCGTTTACGCCGTCCAGCTTCTGCGTGAGTTTGCGCAGGCGCTTGGTGTAGGCGTTGTTCTCCGGCAGCACCTGGCTCTGGGCATCCAGCTGGGTAATGTATTGATGCACATAGGTTTTTACGTCATCGTCCGAGAGAGTCAGGGCCTGGGCGATATACACACCGCCCTGCATCAGACGTTCGGTGTTCAAATTCTGCATGACGCTGCAGGAGCTGAGTGTAAGTGCTGCAGCAAGGAGTAAGAAGAAACGTTTCATAGGTGTGGTCAGTTAACTTGCTCAAAGTTACAAAATGTTTTGTAAATTTGTATGCGTAGTTTTGCGAATTGTTAACAAACGGTTATCAATCAGCTACTTAAGTTTTTTTCTTGATCCCATTTGGTATCAAGAAATTTTACAATAACGCTAATAATCAATAATTTACATGAGAGCACACTACCTTATCCTCCTCGCGCTAGCGATTTCTTGCACCCAAAATCCTGTGTTACAGGTTAATGGCGGCAAAATTCAGGGCATTCCTTCCCAAAAGGCCGATGTTACCGTGTTCAAGGGCATTCCTTACGCCGCACCGCCGGTGGACGGCTTGCGGTGGCAGGCTCCGCAGCCCGTGGAGCCGTGGGAGGGCGTGAAGACCTGCGACAGCTTCGGCCCCATCTGCCCGCAGCCCGGTAACAAGCCCGGCACCTTCTACGGGGACGAATTCTACTGGGCCGGAACGCCGGAAGAGAGCGAAGATTGCCTGTACCTGAACGTATGGGCTCCCAGCAAAACCCTGGGAAAGAAAGCCAAACTGCCCGTGGCCATGTGGATCCATGGCGGCGCCTATATGAACGGTTACGGATATGAAGTAACCATGGACGGTGACGAGTGGGCCTCCCGCGGGGTAATCCTGGTTACCATCAACTACCGTCTGGGCGTCTTTGGCTTCCTGAGCCATCCGGAACTCACGGCCGAGCAGGGACAGAGCGGCAACTATGGCACCATGGACCAGATTGCGGCCCTGCAGTGGGTGCATGACAATATTGCCGCTTTTGGCGGAGATCCGTCCAACATTACCGTCTTCGGCCAGAGCGCCGGTGCCATGAGCGTGAAAACCCTGCTGGTATCGCCCCTGTCCCGTGACCTGATGGCCGGCGCCATCATCCAGAGCGGCGGCGGGCTCTCTACCCGCGGTCTCACGCCGGAAGGCACGCAGGAACAGTTCGACGCCATGGGGAAGGCCCTGATGGACAATGTGGGCCTCACCAGCCTGGCCGATATGCGCGCTGCCACCACCGCGGAGCTCATGGGCGCCTTAAGGGGTATGCTCACCCCGCACCTGGACGGAAAAGTGCTTACAGAGGGTTTTGAGGAGGCGTTTATGGACGGAAACATCGCCCCGGCTCCCATCATGATCGGCTATAATAAGGACGATATGGGCGGCCTGGGCGGCGCGGCCGTGGACCGCTTCTGCGAGTTGCGCGATTCCCTGGGCTACCCGGTCTACGAATACGAGTTCCTGCGGGAGCTTCCTACCGACGAGCAGCATCCCGCATCAGCCGCCGGTGCCTTCCACTCGGCCGAGCTGTGGTACGTGTTCGGCACGCTGGGCCGGAGCTGGCGTCCCTTCACGGAGGCCGATGAGGCCCTCAGCACCCGCATGCTGGATGCCTGGACCGCCTTCTGCAAGGACGGCAACCCCGGCTGGCCCGCTTACAAACAGGGCCAGCCTTACATGCAGCTATTCGATATAGAATAGATTACCGGGTTACACTAAGGACGGCGGTTTGCGTGTCCCGGCTGTTGGGGCCGGTCATGATTTCGTAGTCCCCGGGCTCGCAGACCCACTGCAAGCCATGGTTGTAATAGGACAGTTCCTGCGGGCCCACTGAAAATTCCACATGTGCCGACTCTCCTGCGGGAATGAACACTTTCTTAAATGCCTTCAACTCCTTCACCGGGCGGGTGGAGCTGCTGAATACGTCGTGGATGTACAGCTGCACGGTTTCCCACCCGTCCCGCTTTCCGGTATTAGTGACTGTCACATAAGCCTTTACGTTGCCGTCGGCAGACATGGTGGCAGAACTGAGCACCGGCGTGGAATAGGAGAAGGTGGTGTAGCTGAGCCCATAGCCGAAGGGATACAGCGGGCCGTTCACCTCGTCAATATAACAGCTGGTGAACTTGCGGTACGGCGCATAGTCAGGGTGCGGGCGGCCGGTATTCTTGTGGTTGTAGTACAGCGGCAGCTGGCCCACGGCACGCGGGAAGGTGGCGGTGAGCTTGCCGGAAGGATTGACGTCCCCGAAGAGGACATCGGCAATGGCATGGCCGGCCTCGGAGCCCAGGGCCCAGGTATTCAGGATGGCGTCCATGTTGGCATCTTCCCAGGTGAGGGTAAGCGGACGGCCGGTGGTGAGCACCACCACAACGGGCTTCCCGGTGGCCTTGAGGGCCTTGAGCAGCTCTTTCTGGGCATCGGGCAGGCCGATATCCGTGCGTGAGGCGCCCTCTCCGTTCATATTGGCGTGCTCTCCCACGCAGGCTATCACTACGTCGGCCTGGCGGGCCTTGGCGACGGCTTCGGCGATGAGGACGTCGTCGGGACGACGCTGTCCTTCGGGAGCCTTGAAGCCCGGCATGAAAATCTTGTACAGGCCGTAGCGGATGTTATCCTCCAGTTCTGCGTCCAGGAACAGGTTGCTGCCCTGGGCATAGGAAACGGGCGTGCGGGCGGCGTCCTTGATGCCCTGCAGGATGGTTACGCATTCCCCGTCCTTGGAAGAAGTGGCCCAGGCTCCCGCCATGGAGACGGGGTCCGTTGCCAGCGGGCCCACCACGGCGATGCGGGCATCCTTCTTAAGCGGCAGGATGCCGTTGTTCTTGAGCAGGACCTGGCATTCCAGGGCGGCCTCACGGGCCAGGGCACGGTTTTCGGCCGTATAGACGTTCCGGGCCTGGCGTTCGGCGTCCAGGTAGCGGAAAGGGTCCTGGAAGAGCCCCAGTTTGTATTTGGCTTCCAGGATGCGGCGGCAGGCACGGTCGATATCGGCCTGTTTGACGCGTCCATCCTTGAGGGATTGTTCCAGCGTGCCGGTATAGCCGTCGCTGTTCATGTCCATGTCCAGGCCGGCCTGCAGCGAGCGGGCGCTCACTTCCTGCAAATCTCCTATCCCGTGGGCCACTTCTTCCAGGATGGCGGTGGCGTCGGACACGATGAAGCCGTCAAAGCCCCATCCCTGGCGCAGGACATCGTCCATCAGCCAGGCGTTCATGCTGGCGGGCACGCCCTCGAATTCGTTGAAGGAGCTCATGTAACTGCCTGCACCGGCCTCACAGGCCGCCTTGTAGGGTTCCATGAAGCCATTCATCACCTCTTGCCGGCCCAGATTGACGGTATTGTAGTCACGGCCGGCCTCGGCAGCACCGTACAGGGCATAATGCTTTACGCAGGCCATCACTTCGTCGGTGCTGAAGCTGCTGTTATCGGCCCCTTGATAGCCCCTGACATAGGCCTTGGCCATTTCTCCGCCCAGGTACGGGTCTTCTCCGGCGCCCTCCACGATTCGGCCCCAGCGGGCGTCCCGGCAGATGTCCACCATGGGACTGAATACCCAGTTGATGCCGCTGGCCGATGCTTCCACGGCGGCCATCCGCGTGGCTTTTTCCACCAGCGCGGGGTTCCAGGAAGAGGCCATCGCCAGCGGGACGGGCAGGATGGTTTCATGCCCGTGGATGACATCCATGCCGAAAATGAGCGGGATTCCGGTGCCCGATTCCAGGGCAATCTGCTGGATCTTTCGCATATACTCCACGTTGGAAGTGCCGTACATGCCGCCCAGTTGTCCGGCTCTCAGCAGTTTGACGTTCTCATCTTCTTCGGTCACCCTCAGTGCCGACACAAAACCGGATGCCGAGTGAAGGTTCAGCTGGCCGATCTTCTGTTCCAGAGTCATCCGGCCCATAAGTCCGTCGATGAAGGTATCCATCTCTGACTTGGGCGTACACGCAAAAACTAGCGCGCAGAGGAAAAGGTAGGGCGCTTTCATACATTAACTAATTAATTATTAGTTGTTTACGCCACTAGCGTAACGGGCGGTGCGGGCATCGGAGATGACGCCGCTCCAGTTGAGGCCGAAGCCGAAGTCCCAGCGGTGGCCGTCGGCATCGGTGAGGGGACGCATGTCGTGGGGGACGTCCTCCATCTGCTCTTCCACGGTGCGCATGTCGGCGGGCATCTGCATGGGCAGCAGGGCCGACGGTTCAAACGCGCCGCTCACCACGTCCAGCACCGCCTGGTTCTGTACGCCGAAGCGCAGCAGGACGGCGTCGGCATAGGGCTCCAGCTCTGACAGGACTGCCGGACGGGAGAGGCTCACCACCACCACCACGGGCTTGTCGCCCATGGCCTTACGCGTGTTGATGACCAGGTCCAGGTCGGCCTCGTTGTAAGTCTTTACGCTCTTTCCCTTGTAGGAACGGTTGGTGAAAGATTCCTTGGGGTCTCCGCCGGCGATGGATACCGGACGGGCGAAATCGGCTTTGTAGGGCCGATATTGGAGGCTGATGGGAACATATCCGTTGCCGCCCTTCTTACGGTCGGCCACGTCATAGCCGGCGCCGGAGGAAGGCTCCTGGATGAGCACAAGGGCGAAATCGGCCTCTTCCGGGGTCTCGGCCCAGTCGTAATATTTCTCTACCAGGGCGCGGTCTACGGGGTAATCCCAATGTGCGGCGGGGCCCATGGACAGGCCGAACATGCCGGGCGTCTGGGGGTAGAAGCGTTTGGGAACGTAGACTTTGGTACGGGAAATAGGGAGGGCGGAGCCGTGATTCTTCACCATGACCACGCTCTTCTGCTGGGCGTTGTAACCGGCCTCCATGAATTCCGGATTACCCACCAGTTCCGTGGCGTGGGCGGGGCAGGTATACGGGTTCTCGAACAGTCCGGTGCGGAAGGAATTCATGAGGAGGCGTACGGCCGATGCCTCAAAACGCTCCCGGGCGGCCTTCTCGCCGAAATCGTTCACCCACATCTGATAGGCTTCCAGGACGGGTCCTTTGTCGTTGTTGCCGCCAAACTGGTCTACGCCGGCCTTCAGCACTTCATAGTGCCGCTGGGCCACCGTGAGGTTCTCCACGCCCCAGCACTTGCCGTCGAAGCTCTCGATGGACTTGTTGTCGTAGGTGATGTTCCAGTCGGTGCAGACCACACCGTTGAAACCGTATTTATCCCGCAGCAGTTCCTGCACAATCCAGTGGTTGTAACTGTTGCCCACGTTTTTGCCGGAAGGGTCCTTGCCATAGGAAATGGTATAATAAGGCATGACGGCGCTGGCCATACCCGTTCCGTCCTGCAGGGCGAAGGCGCCGTCCACGAAGGGCTGCAGGTGCATGCCGAAGTTATTGCCGGGGTACACCGCATATTTGCCGTAATTGAAGTGGGCGTCACGGCCGCCTTCCTCGGGGCCGCCGGAGGGCCAGTGTTTGACCATGGCGTTCACGCTCTCCGTGCCCCAGCCGCCGTTTCCGGTGGTCTGGAAGCCGTCTACATAGGCGCGGGCCATGTCCCGGTCCAGGATGGGATCCTCGCCGAAAGTGCCGTTGAAGCGGCTCCAGCGGGGTTCGGTGGCCAGGTCAATCTGCGGGCTAAGGGCCGTGGCGATACCCAGGGCACGGTATTCACGGGAAGCGATGGAACCGAACTCCTTCACCAGGGAAGGGTCGAAGGTGGCGGCCAGTCCCAGCGGCGTGGGCCACAGGGAGATCTGTCCGCCGGCGCCCATGTTGAATTCGGCCGTGGCGGCCGTTTCATTGCGGGGGTCGGAGGAAATGTTCACGGGAACGCCGTGGCCGAGTCCTTCCACCAGGGCCTGCATCCGGTTGTTCCAGCGTGCGGCCACTTCCGGGCTTTGCACGGAGGTGACCAGAACGGCGCGAAGGTTATCTTCCGAGAGGAACTTCTTCTGCTGCTCCGTCAGGTCCCAGGGCTCATGGTTCTCGGAGGCGTACGAAGCCGCGCCGAAGCCATAGGCGCTGCCGGGCACCGCCTGGTGGCTGCTGTACAGCATGAGGCCGGCGATTTCCTCGATGGAAAGCTGTGAGGCCAGGTCCTTGGCACGGTCCTCGGCCGGCAGACGCCAGTCCTCGTACGGGTCCAGTTCACCGTTGCGGTTCAGGTCCTTGAAGGCATAGCCGTCGGCCTGTAAGATCTCCACGGAGGTATAGCCCAGCGTGGGGCCGTCCTTTTGGGTGATGAGGGTGTAGCCGTCGGCGTCCTGCGCCTTCCACTTGGGCCCGCAGGCGACGCAAAGGGCAAGCGCACAGATGATAATGTAGTTCGCTCTCATGGTAAATTATTGGTTATTAGTGTATTAAGCTTTTCTCTTATAAATAGTGAACCGCCAGGTGATACCCATGGACAGGTTGTGGATGTTGTCGTGGTTGTCCCGGAACCAGGCGGCGTGCAGGCGCAGGTTGTCGGTTCCCAGCGGGAAGAATTCGATGCCGGCGCCATAGTAGAAATAGTCGTTGCCGGCGGGGAGCACGAGGTCGTAGCTTTCTCCCTGGGCGTTCACGTTGGCGGCGTCATTGCGCTCATAGCCCACCTTGGTGCACAGGTTCCACTTGCCCAGGGACAGGATGGCCTTGCCGATAACGGTCCAGTCCGTGAAGAAGAAATGCGGCTGGTCGAAGGAAGCGCGGTTGATGAAGTCGATGTCCACCACCAGCGGACCCATGAGGAATTTGTTGCCCAGCACAATCCAGTTCATCTTCCATTTGCGCTCGTCCTCCACGAAGTTGTAGCTCCAGGTGGTCTTCCACCAGGGCGTGAACGAACCGTTCCAGTATAAATTATAGGAATAGGCGTTCTGTTTGGCCGGGGAAACCGGGGAGGGAATGAATTGGACCGAGATGTCCTGTCCGGGGACAGGAGTATAGGTGGCCGATACGCCAAACGCGTAATACTGGTACAGGTTGTTGCTGAAGGCGCCGTAGTAGTACACGTCGATAGGGGCCGAATCAATCTCGTAGCCGCCCACCATGATGGGGTGCTTGCCGGCCGTGAACGACCAGTGGCTGGTGGCCTGCCATTTGAGCCACAGGAAATCCGTGGCGTTGAAGGGGTTCTGCTCGTCAATCTTCTTGTTCAGGCGCTGCCGCACGCGGAAGGACAGGTTGTCTGTAAGATGTCCCCAGATGTGCAGGTTCAGGTATTCTCCCTGGAAACTGGAATTGTATCCGCTGCCGGACCAGTCCTGTAGGAAGGAACCGCGGGTGTCGATGGCAATCTCGTCCACATGGGTTTGCTGGGCTTGCAGCAGCGTGCAGGCAAGAAGGCCGGTGAGAAGGAGGAGCGAACGTTTCATGGTCAGTTTTATTCGGGTTGGATGGTTACGGTATTGTCGGCGTAGCGGAGGGCGGCTTCCCGGTGGGAGATGAACAGCACGGTTTTGTGGCCGTGATAACGCTGGTGCAGGTTCTCCAGCAGCTGTTTTTCGGTTTCGGGGTCCAGGGCCGATGTGGATTCGTCCAGGAGGAGGACACCGCCGGGACGCAGCAGGGCACGGGCGATGGCTACGCGCTGGGCCTGGCCCTCGGAGAGGCCGCTGCCGATTTCCCCGCAGGGGGTATCCAGGCCTTCGGGGAGGTCGAATACAAACTGGGCCATGGCAGTTTCCAGGGCCTCTTTCAGATCCTGTTCGGTGGCCGATGGAGCCGCCAGCAGCAGGTTGCTGCGGATGGTGCCCGACAGCAGGGAATTACCCTGGGGAATATACATGAAATTGCCCCTGAGGGCGCTTCCGGCGGGGAATCCTCCCACCGTTATAGAACCTTCGGCGGGCTGCATAAGCCCCAGAACCAGGCGGATAAGGGTGCTTTTTCCCACTCCCGTAGGACCGGCGATGACGGTCATTTCCCCGGCAGGGAACTCACAGGAGAAATCCTTGAGGACAGGCTCCGTGACGCCGGGATAGGCGTAGGTGACATGCTGCACGCTGATGGCGGGGGCTCCCGGCAGCATGTGCTGCTGTCCCAGGGGTTCCTGTTCCAGCTCCTGCAGGTCCATCAGGCGCTCGATGGAGGTGAGGGCCTGGATGAAGGCGGGAATCTGGCGGCCGAATTCGGCGATGGGCCGCTGTACCTGGCCCACCAGCTGCAGGAAGGCGGTCATGGTACCGTAGGTGACGGTGCCGGCCCGGATGCCAAAGATACCCCACAGGAAGGCGGCGGCATGGCCGGCCTGGAAGCCGAAGAACATGAGGCCACGGGCTACGGCGTTGTAATTGAGGCGCTTGCGGGTGCTGGCCTCGACATCGGCCTGCAGCCAGCCGAATTTCTCCAGCACGCGCTCCACGTTGGTGAGGGTGAGGACCAGCACGCGGTGCTGCAGGCTTTCCTGCATGAGCTGCTGGAGTTCGCTTTCCCGGCTGCGGATAGAGGCCATGAGCTGGCGTAACTGCCTGAAAAACAGCTTGGAACCGAAGACGGTAGAAATCATGAGGATGAGCAGTACCCACAGCAGGTTGGGTGCCAGCATCAGCAGGTACACGCTGGCGGCAATGAGCTGGATGAGGGTAATCACCATGCCGGGCAGGCGCTCCGTGATGAGTTCCGACACCACACGGATGTCTTCTTCCAGACGGTTGACGGTGTCTCCGGAGAGGAAACGCTCCCGGCCGTCCCATCGGCTTTTCATCACATGCCCGAAGAGGTCTTTTCTAAGAATATTCTGTGCCTTTACGTGGTTGTAGGCGTCCCACCAGTTGGACAGGATGAGCGTACCCAGCTGCAGCACCAGGATACCTACGAAAATGCCGATGGCGGGCCCCAGGGCGTCGGGTTTGACGCCGGTGGCGATGTCCACCAGGTATTTGCTGGCCCATACGAAGCCCAGGGAAGCGGCGATGCGCACCAGGCCGATGCCCACGCTCACCGCCATCCGCCACCGGACCGGTACGGACATGCCCCAGAGGGCTTTGAGACAGGCGCTGAACTTTTTCATCCCTTATTCCTGGGCAACGCCCTGCTCCAGCCACACGGCCGTGAGTTTGTCTACGTCCTGGGCGGCGCGCTCCGGCGTCACTTCATACTGGTCCAGCAGGAGTTTCACCAGGTCTTCGCGGGTGAATTCCTTTCCGGCCACTTCTTTCCAAAGATAGGCGGCGCTCTCGTTCAGGGACAGCATCTTGTTGAAGTTGACCTGGGCCAGGCCTTCGCCCACCACTACATACTCTCCGCAAATCTGGCGGAGGATGAATCCGTCTTTAATTTTCATATGAACAATCTTCTGTATATACCTAATATATATCTTCTGAAGGGTTTCAGGACCCTCCACCAGCGTCCGTTGCCGGGAACCACCACGCGGCGGCCACGCTCGATGGCCGTCACGGTGCCCAGGACATCGGCCTCCGTGCAGCTTTCCGTTCCCGTGAGGTTGCCGTCTCCCATGAGGGTGAGGCGTTCTCCGTCCTTTTGGATGAGCCGGTGCAGCACGTAGCGGGGGCCTTCCAGGCGCACCAGCAGCATGTCTCCCACTGCCACCGAGGGCATCTTTTTGAGCCGGACGCTGTCCCGGCCGCCCCGGATGAACGGCAGCATGCTGCTGCCCAGGGGCCTGATGGTGACTTCCCGGCCTTCTTGCATGAGGGCGGCGGCGTCTTCCAGGAGGACCTCGTTGGCTACCACCCGCTTATCCATTGGCTACGGTATTATGGCAGAGCAGGGCGGCATCCTGGTCCGGCAGGCAGTCCAGCACATAGCAGGGGACCACCCGGACCAGGCCTTCCAGCGTATGGTGCCAGCCGTCGGCCAGGCCTTCGAAAGGCCGGAAGCCGGAGGCCGAAGCCATGAGGGAGGCGTAGGACTGGATACCGGAGAGCTTTTCTATCTTGTTGAACGGGGCCTGGCGGATGCGCACCACGGCGCCCACCGGAACATCCTGGTTCTTGTAGCAGGGCGTTTTTCCGCTCCAGGGGCTGCCGTAGACGCGGGCGCTCCCGTCCGGCATCAGGCGCAGGATGGGATTGTCGTCGTTGAGCAGGACGGAACCGGGAATATGCTGGATCCAGAGACGGCTGTGCGTGCTTTTGCCGGTGCCGCTCTTGCCCAGGAACAGGTAACCTTTTCCCTGGTTCATCACCACGGAGGCGTGCATTTCCAGCAGTCCGTGCCGGGCCGATGCAAAGGCGAACAGCAGCATGAGCGCGTTGTTGAGGGCGAAGGCGTCGTCCTGCCCGGTGAGGAAGAGCTGTCCCTCGGTGAAATCGGCCGATGTGCTCATCTCTCCGGCCACGGGCTTTCCGGGGAGTTGCTGTACGCGGAAGCGGTAACCGCCGTGCGCATAGCTTTCGATGGAGATGACCGGGAAGCCTGGACCGTCTTCGGTGGTGAAAAACGGCGTTGCAGGCAGCAGCGTAAGGCTTTTCACGATTTTCAGGGTGAAAAGGAGAGGGGCTTGGTTACTGTCTGTTATGAAGGGGGCCAGATTGGGGACGGAAGGCATTTCTCCTTCCACCACAAAGCGGAATCCGGCCACTTGGTATGCGTGTGTTTCTTTCACTGCGGTTAATTATACAAATTTATGCAAAAACGGGCAAAAAAAAAAGCCCTACTGGGCTTTCTTTGAATCAACGGCTGTCTGGAACATCTTCACCAGTTTTTCTACCGAGCGGCGGATGTCGTACTGTTCCATTTCCTTGGCATAGATGTGCCCCATCTCCCAGCGTTCCTCGGGATTTGCCAGCCAGTAGTCTATGCGGTTGGCCAGGGCCTCGGGATTCTTCTCGGGGAAGCGGCTGCGGCGGTCCAGGGCAAACTGGGCCGTTCCGCTGCACCGGCCTACGGCAATGACGGGTACAGCGCCCTGTTGCATGGCTTCCATGATGGAGAGACCCTCTACTTCGATGGTGGCGCAGTGGGCGCAGAGGTCGGCTTCGGCGGCGAGTTTCCTAAGGCCGTCCCGGTCCAGGAAAACGAACTGAGGCTCATATCCCAAAATACCTTTCTCATAAAGCTTGTGAGCTTTCTGCTTGATGTGCTTGGCGTCGGGGCCATTGCCGGCAAAAATGAGTTGGATGCGTTTGGCAAAGGAGCAGTAACGCATGGCTTCCAGCAGCGTGGACTGGTCTTTTTCCTTGGAAAGGCGGCCGATATACACAAGTTTGAGGGGACGGTTGGGATCCTCATAGTCCTCGGGCATCTCGGCCGGACGGATGCATTTGTCGGGGATGATGCCGTTGGAGATGACTTCCAGGTTGGAATGGATGTGGTAGCGGCGCAGGCGGTCCAGGACGTTTTCGGTGGGGCACTGGATGCAGGCGCAGTAGTTGAACACCCAATCTCTCCAAAAGCGGAGGATGGTGCGGTTGAGCCCTTTCCAATAACGCAGGGGGCCCAGGGAGTTGGTAATGTTCTCCGGATGAAGATGATAAGTGGCCGTAATGGGCTTCCCTAACTTCTTTGCAATCTTGATGGTTCTGATTTCCAACACGAAGGCTTCTTCCAGATGCACCACATCGGCCCAGCGGACGGCTTCTTCTATGATGCGGGGGTCGCTGGAGGCGTAGCTGAAGCCCTGGGCTTCGATAATGGGCTGGAACAGAGGGAAAATGAATTCCTTGAGCTGATAGTAGGGCTGAGGCTCCGGGGCATTTTTGTTAGGACCTGCCAATACGCGTACCTCGTGGCCCGCTTCTTCCAGAAACTGGGCCGTACGGCGGGCACTGGCAGACATGCCGTTGCCTTTGATGTAGTAATTATTGATGACAAAGAGGATCTTCATTCTTAAACACTTTTTGGAGCATGTCCTTGTACTCCTGTGTCCAGCCTTCCGGCCAGTCATGCGAGCCGGGGTAGGTGGCATAGGAGTGCAGATAGCCCTTCTTGGACATGCGCTTGTGCAATTTAAGGGTGGCGGGACGCATCATGTCCCACTTGCTGGCATACAGGTAATATCCATAGGGAGGGTAGTCCCGGTACTGCCTTTTGAGTTTGGGATACAGCCCCGAGTAGAATCTCAAGCGGTACTTTCCGGTACCCCAGCCCCACATATAGGGGGACATAGCGCCTATATAACCGAAGGTTTCCGGGAAATTGGCCCCGAAGTAAATGCTTTGGTAACCGCCGATGGAAAGGCCGGCCACGGCGCGGTGCGCGCGGTCCGGGATGGTACGGTAATGGCGGTCCACAAAGTCCACCACATCCCGCTTGAAGGCGCTTTCTACCACGCCGTCCACTTCCAGGATGCTTTCGTAGGCGTCCTTGAAGCGGGCGTTGTTGTAGTCGTCGTCGTCGTCGTACTGGTTTACGTTGGGCATCACCACGATGCATTTCCGGGCCAGGCCTTCCCGCCACAGGCTGTCGGTGGTCTGGTATACTTCTCCGAAGCGGATCCAGGCGGTCTCATAGCCGCGGGCGCCGTGCAGGAGATAGAACACCGGGTAGCGTTCCGTGGTCTGGTAGTAGTCCTTGGGCAGGTAAACGATCATCCGGCGCTGCGTGGGGCCGGGTACGCTGCAGGGATACATATGCTCCTCTACCAGGTTCTGGGGAACATATTCATCGGCCCGGATGGCGGGTCCAGCATAATAGCGCTCTTCGCTTGCGAAATGTACTACACCGCAAGAAGAGAGCGCTAATAAAACAGTTAACAGTAAAAGTCTAGGTCTCAATTTCTTATTCGGCCTCGGGAGCCAGGGTGGTGTAGACGTTGGTCACGTCTTCATCGTCCTCCAGCAGTCCGGTGAGCTTGTCCAGGGTGGCGCGCTGCTCGGGGGTAACCTCCTTCAGGTCCACGTTGGGGATTTGCTCGAAGCCGCCGGAAATGAGCTCATATCCTTTCTCTTCGATGTACTTCTGGATTTGGCCGTAGGCGCTGTAGTCTCCGTAGATGGAGATTTCCACCGTCACGTTCTCGTCCTCATCCTCCACTTCCTGCTTGAACACTTCCTCGGCACCGAAGTCGATGAGGTCCAGCTCCAGTTCTTCCACGTCGATGGGCTTGGCAGGGTCTTCCTTGATGCGGAAAACGCACTTGTGGTCGAACATGAAAGCCACGCTGCCGCTGGTCTGGAGGGAACCACCGCACTTGGTGAAGTAGCTGCGCACGTTGGCCACGGTGCGGGTGTTGTTGTCGGTGGCGGCCTCTACAAGATAGGCGATGCCGAAGGGGCCGAAACCTTCATAGATGATTTCCTTGAAGTCTCCGGACTTGGCTTCGGTGGCCTTCTTGATGGCGCGCTCGATGTTTTCCTTGGGCATCTGCTCGCTCTTGGCCTCGGCGATGAGGGCGCGCAGGCGGGGGTTGCCGGTAACCTCGGCACCGCCCTGCTTCACGGCAATGGTGATTTCCTTGCCCAGTTTGGTGAAGGTTTTGGCCATGTGGCCCCAACGCTTCATCTTGCGCTCTTTGCGGAATTCAAATGCTCTTCCCATAATTACTCGGCGATTTCGATGCGGGTGATGTACTTCTCAATCTCCATGGCCTCGGGGGCGTTGGACCACTGGTCCTTGATGGTCTGGTAGTAACCCAGGGCCTTCTTGGGCTGACCGTTGGCCTCGGCGGCGATACCGGCCTTCAGGAGATAGGCGGCTGCATAGGCGTTGTCTACGGTTTGGGCGGCCTTCTCATAATAGCTGATGGCCTTGCCGTAATCTTCCAGCTCGGAATAGGCGTCTCCGATGCAGGCCTGGGCGCGGGAAAGGAGGATCACATCCTCACCGTCGTACTTCTTGAGGGTGGAGATGGCGTCTTCGTAGGCGCCGGTCTGCAGCTGGCAGATACCGGTGTACAGGTAAATGGCCTCACCGGCCTTGGAACCGTACTGCTTGAGGATATCGGCGAAACCCAGGTCATTGTCGTCGCCGTTGAGGGCCAGCTCGTATTCACCGGCCTGGAACCACTGTTCTGCGCGAACCATCTGGTCCGTGGCCTGGACTTTCTTGGGCTGCAGGTAGAAGCGGTTGTAGGCCAGCACGCAGATGGCGATGACCAGCACGGCGATGACGCAGCCGTAAATGAGTTTTCCGTTTTCTTTGAAGAACAGTTCTGTTTTGGAGACAGCCTCAGCTACGTTCTGCTGACGCATTTCCTCTTCGGTTTTAGTAATTTTTGCCA
>Ga0310690_10004877_pt1 | contig 18658 bp, 10 predicted proteins | sample AusTroGonzalo_MG_2_FD_207661 | JGI IMG/M metagenome (GOLD analysis project Ga0310690, IMG submission 207661) | Bovine rumen microbial communities from tropical cattle in Woodstock, Queensland, Australia - Gonzalo_04 (v2) (version 2) | ecosystem: Host-associated > Mammals > Digestive system >...
CTTGCGCCACATGTCAAGTCAAAATAGTTGGCAGCATCCTCACGTTCCTCGCCTACCTTGATCTTGTCTATATTGATACCATTTCCACGGAAATGCGTATCCTCAGGTGCACCGCCAAGCGTCTCTGTGATAGTGATGATTACCGAGCCGGCATCGTTGGTCTCCCATGTGAAAGCAGCCTCACGGTTATCACCGGGCAGCATAATTTCGCCACAATACTCTGACGGCACTGGGTCAGCAAAAGTGAATAGGCTTGCGCATAAGAGCGCGGTTAACAGTGTAAGTTTTTTCATTGTTGTTAATCATTTAAAGGATTAATGTATTTTTGTTTTAACGGGGTATATCGAGGTTTTATAAGGGTCAAATAAGGGTTTCATCGGACTCTCGTTACAATTCATTCCGGCAAGGCCACCTCTATCGTCTCCACACAATTGGCAGGCAGATGCACGGTAGCGAACCAGTCACCCAACTGGAGGTTGAACGAAACAGGCTGTTGTGCCTTGTTGAGCATGTTGATGGCAAATGCACCGGTCTGTTTCTTCACCGCGCACACGTGCAGGTCAGGATTATTGACTATCTCGCTTACGCCAAGCACCACATCACCCGGACGCATCGAGCGCGAGAAGTGACGGAACGCGTAATGGTAAGGCGTGAAGTAGATAATATCGTTCTGATAGTCCACCATCACCTGTGCGCCACAATGATTGAGCACGTGCGTCGGTCCGCCTATGGAGTCCAGCACACTGTTCCAGTCGATGTAGCCGGTCATCCAGTGGTTGACACCGTCGATGATATACTGCGCATAGCGGTGTACCGCCGAATACTTCGGATGCCACTCCGGCCACCAGGGTGTTGAGTATGCCCAGTCGGTTGCGTTCTCCCCCCACCAGAATGCGTCGTTGTTAAACCATCCGCTCTCTTGATAGCCTGCATAGTCGCTCACGCCGGGCCAGCCCGGACGGCCGAGGTTGTCAATGCAGCCCTCGGTGTGCATCAGGATCTTGTCGGGATAGAGTGCGTGCAGCGAATCCAGTATCTCGGGGAAGCAGGAGATGGTCGAACCGTACCAGTGCAGTGCAGTACCGGCAGTATATTCGCGGGCCTGCGGATTGCGGTCATAGACAGCCGCTGTATAACGGTCTGCCTCAAAGGTATTCTGGTCAAAGCAGAAAATCTTAACGTCCGGAAAATCCTGTGCCAGTGTCGGACCAAGATACTCACCGATGAACGTAGCCTCGGCTTCGGGCGAGAGGTCCATGCTCTCCCACGAACCGTCATTACCCATCGGTTCGTTCTCCGGCGTCACAGCCCAGAACTCCACACCTGCCTCACGGTACGCCTGCAGGTACTTGGCAAAGTAGCGCGCAAACGCGTCGTAATACTTCGGCAGCAAGGCTCCGCCACGGCGGTTGGCTTTGTCGAAGAAGAGGTTGTTGTCCTTCATCCATGCCGGAGCTGTCCACGGCGAACCCATGAGGCGCCACGTACGGTCAGCCTGACCGGCTTTGATATCCGACACCTCGCGGATGAACTGATACATGTCGAACTCCTCGTCCTTGATCTGCGGATAAGCGGCCCGTCTCCAACCGTCCTGGTGAACGGCAAGCGAGAAGTGCTCCAGCGCTTCATCGCCCGGCACATCGTCGTAGGAGTAGTGGCCCTGCAGGGTAAAGTCACTCGAACCGATGACCGTACGGGTAGCGGAGAAGTTCGAGCCTTCCTCGCCGAACAGTTCATGCAGCACCATCTTGCGCTGCTCGGGTGTCAGACACGCCAGCACGAAAGCGGAACTCTCGGTGATGGATGCACCGAAGCCGTCTATCGTCTGTCGCTCGTCCTTAGGATTGATGGTCACCAGAGCGACCGGTGCTTTGCCTTTGCGGAACGTGATAGCGTCCTGTAGTGCATACTTGTCGCCCGCCTCGCTGGTGAGGCGTACCTCGGTGGTGCTCACGCGGTTACAACCGGTAAGGGCAATCAGAAGAGCAGAGATAATGTAAATATTCTTCATTGTTTTGTAATTTTGCACTTTGGTGGTGTTCGAGATGTCGAGATGACGACATTTCGACAAGTTAATCTATACAGCTGATGTACACGTCAATATTCTTGACTTGACCGTCACGGGCGAAGATGTGTTTCGCTGTGGATTGCGGGATATAGGTGTTCTCATCACTCTCCGACAGGTGGTACGTGAAGCGCGTGCCGCAGTAGGTGAATGACAGCTTGCCGTCCGTGAAATCCTGTTCACGGAGCATCAGCGGATTGATGCGGATAGCGCCGTCCTGCACCTCTATGCCCAGTTCGAACCAGCGGGAGAGTATATCCTCCTTGACCTGACCGGTCATACCCGGCTGTTGTACGCCTGCCATTGCCGGAGTGTGGCTGTACGCATCGAACGGGAACGAGCCGTACTGCTCGGGAGACTTGTGCAGTCCCAGACCTTCCTTGATAGCACGATAATGATCTATGAGCCGCTCTACTCTTTCGGCCCGGATATTCTCACCCACAGCCAGCAACAGTTTGCTGACCATGTGCCAGTAGATGGAGCCGAGACCCTCGTACTTGTAGAACGTGCCGCTACGGCCGGTGAAGGCGTGGTGGTGGAACACCTGTTCGTAGAGGTCCTTGAGTTCGTCAGGCAGGTTATTGGCATTGCGGTACGAAGCATCGAAATGAATACCGCCGTCGCAGTCCTGCTTCAGGACGGAGCCCAGGTATTTCTGTACGACAGGAAGCGTGGCAGCCTCAGCCGGCAGGTTATTCATCTCCAGGAACGCCGGACGGCGGCGTGCCGGATAGAGCATGTAACTCTGCTGATCTTCGCGGTAGAGTGCCGACTTGCGCATAGCGTCCAGCAGGTCGGCAGCCTCTTCGCCGCTCAGCAGACCCGACGAGAGTACGGCCACCTGTCCCTCCAGCATCTCATACAGGTCGGTTATCTCTATACTGTCCTTTGTAAACTTGACGAGGTTGTACGCATTGTACAGTCCGTCAGGACGACGGTTGGCTTCAATCGAGTCTTTCACAAGGATGAGCAGGGCGTCTATGCTGTCCACAATCATCTTGGCGGTCAGTTCGACCTGCTCGCCGCTGAAACCGGCATACGCCGCATTGCGGTACGCCTCGCCGGCACGACCGATAGCGTCCACATACGGACGAACGGACTTCTGCGTGAACTGGTACGTGTCACCGTTCTGTTCCAGATTGCTGATAAACGCCTCCGTCAGGTCAAACAGCATCTTCACCAGTTCGGCATGTACGGCATAGGTCGCATCGCCGGCCTCTGTGAAGAACTGACGGAGCAGCTGCATGTAGCGGTACAGGTAGCATACGGTCACCATCGACGCGCCGTTACCCACAAGCGCATTGTTAGCATCGTTCCATTCGGGACGGAGCGTGTTCATCCAGATACCTGCGCCGGGTATATGGTTGGAGAGCTTGGCAAGCAGTGTGATAAGCAGCTTCTCCACGCCGGTGACGAGCAGCGGCTGGTCGTTCTTGTCCATCATCAGCCGTGCATCCTGACCGTAGTCAGCCAGACGCGACAGGATGCGCTGGTGCGCCTCGTCGTCAAAACGGATGGTGTCTTTCGGATTAGCGACTATCTCCTTATACGACTTGATCCTGTACGGCACAGCCGCAAAGGCAAACTCGCGCTGTGACAGCAGTTCGTTGAGTGCCTTTGGGTCATGGTCGCGGCTGAGCTCCAGCAGCTTGCACAGATAGATAATCTGGTGGTCACCCCAGTAGCCGATGTTCGACCACGGGTCATCAGGATTGATGACCTCCCAGTCTATGCCCTCCGACGTGATGCGGTACGGATTGTAGCCGTCAGCCGTCGTGGCGTTGAGGAACTTGGCGATAATCGCATTGATATATTCGGGATAGGATGCCGACAGTGCCTCCCAGTTCTGGAAGATGTCACGCCAGTTGCCCTGGTAGGCGATGAGCGGCTTGCCGTCCTTGTCCTTGACACGTATGTCGAAACTGTTCCACGGACGCGACGGGTCACCATGGCGGCGCGAGAACGTCAACGGCAGATACTCCATGTACAGGCGGTGCAGCTGATGGTCCATGCAGTCGATGATGCGGTCCTCCAGTTCGTCACGCTTGAGTTGTTCGGGCAGCGACTCCAGGAAGGGCTTGTACTGCTCGTACAGCGCATGATTGAATACCTGAACATGGTGCGCAAAGTCTGCTGCATGCACCAGATAATCGTCTGCATAATAGCCGCCGCGCATCGTATTGAACAGCACGTTGGCAAAGTGGCGGGCATCCTGTGCCTCGTCGCCGGTCACTTGTACACCGTCGTTATGGGCGACGATGGCGCGCAGGTTGGCGGTAGTGGCATGCAAGGCTTCTTGTACTATCTGCTTGTGCTCCGGTTTAGCTATCTCGTGCAGCATGGCGTGCACCGCCGACGCGTCTTTCTCCACATCCATCACTAACATCCACCCCCTGCCCTCACCGGCCTTCATTTCCAAGGCCTTGTGCAGCAGGTACGCGCCCTGCACACCTTTGGATTCCGGCTCAGCCTCTACGGCTCCGCCGTGACGGAAAGAGTCAAGCTGCATGGAAGAGGTCAGCACCGCAAAATCCTCGGCATCAATGCTATAGACCGTATTGCAAGTCAGGCTCTCACTCGGCTCAGCCTTGTCCACCATGATGGCTTCCATACGGAAGAGCGCAAGATGATGATCAACCAGCTCAGTCTTCTTGTAGCCGTCCACCAGCGTCGAATATACATTCTGCGTCTGGCGGTTGACTCCGGAGGGAAGAACATTCTGCACGCCATCGATCAGTTCGAACTCCTGCGGCCGTGAGGATATATTCTCCACATACGACTTACGCACCCAGCCAAAGCGGTCGGCAGGCTGCCAGCTGTAGCGGAAGAGCAGACCGAGAGTGCGGTTCGTTTCCTCGAAAAGGATGGTGTTGCCAATGACAGACTTGCAGATGCGGCGCTCAACGGAATACAACGCATCGTTGTTCACGCCGAACGGTTCCCACACGTACGTCTTTCCTTCTTTATTCAAGCGCACGAGCGTACGCGGGCCTGTGAATGTGTAGTTCTGCGTTATCTTGTCATCCGTGTAGTACGGGAACAGCGCATAGTCCGGACTCCTCCGGCCGCAACTCAGTCCGCCGGTGGACGACAGGTACATCCATAGGTCGGTGTCCGAGGCCAGGGAGATGAAGAACGGTTGCATGGCGTCGTAGTTCTGAATCTCATAGAACTTCTCGCCATTGACAGTTATATATTTGCCTGATGCTTTTTTCATCACTTTATAATTTTTGTCCAATAGTATCAATCCACTACTGAGGTGTTACTGACGTATTGTCGATGCATTGTCGGGGTATTGTCGGGGTATTGTCGGGTCAATCCTAGACAATACTCGATACATTACAGATGTTTTACTGATGTATTCCTGGGGTTTACTCGCATTTTTATGCCTCTATTTTGCTCTGCGGGCCTCCAGTTCGTCTTTCATCTGCTGCATGGTGGCGTTATCCAGATTATAGAACAGCATCACCAGTGCGCACGATGCGTACAGCACACCCGGGATGACGCTCACCAGCAGACGGATACCCATCATCGCCGTATCGCTCTGCATGTCAGCATTCGCAACAAAGTGCGTCACGCTCAGCAGCCATCCGGCAGCAGCAGCACCGATAGCCCAGCCGAGTTTCTGCGCCAGCACGGAAGCGGAGAAGCACAGACCGGTCGTTCTGCGGTTGAACTTCCACTCACCGTAATCGGCTACGTCTGCCAGCATCGTCCACAGCAGCGGCACTGCCGGCGCGTACGCCATCTTGGCTAATATATTGAAGGTATATACGAGCGGCAGGTTGTCGCCTGCAACGAATATCAGCGCAAAGAACACACCCGACACCACCGACGACATAATATACACCATCTTGTTGCCGAACTTCTTTGCCAGCGGCTTGGAAGCCGGCAGGGCTACAATCAGCGCCACCGTACCCAGCACATTGAACAGCTGCACATTCTCGGCGTCATGGATATAATACTTGAAATAATAGGCGATGGCGGCGTTCTGCATGGCGAACATGATAAAGCTGACAATACCCACGCACGTGAGCACGATCCAGGCCTTGTTCATGAACAGGTACTTGAAGTCCTTCCATACGTTGTTGTCCTGCTTCTCGGGTTGAGGCACGCGCTCCTTGGTCGTGCCGAAAGCAATCAGGAAGAAGGCTATCGACAGCACGCCGAACAAACCAACCGTATACTGGTAACCTTGGGCCTGATTGACCACGCCGTCGTTGCCGATAGCGCCCAGCCACTTCACCAGGTACAGCGCCGCGCCGGTAACTACGAACTGACCGATATACGCCGCAATGAAGCGGTAGGTGTTCAGTCCGGCACGCTCGCTGCTGTCATCGGTCATCACGGCCGACAGCGAACTGTAGGGCAGATTGACAAACGCATACGCCGTACGCAGCAGCAAGCAGGTGATCAGGGCGTAGGCGAACTTGCCGTTCAGTCCGAACTCCGGCGTCGTAAATGCCAGCACCGCCAGTATGGCGTACGGCACCGAGCCGAACAGCAGGTACGGACGGAACTTGCCCCAGCGCGATGTTGTGCGGTCGGAGATGATACCTACAACCGGATCCATCACTGCGTCCCATATACTGCCGACGAACATAATCACACCTGCCAGTGCAGGAGACAGACCGTAGATGTCGGTATAAAAAATGAGCAGCCAGAAACCTACCAGGTCCCACACGAAATGCGACGCGGTATCACCCAGACTGTAGCCGAGTTTTTCTTTTATTGATAGTTTCATTTGCTATAAACTTTTATATAATCAACATACATTTTGACAGGTGTACCGTCCTCCGGCAGAGCGGTCACGGGCTCTAACAGCGACGCATCAATCACATCCGAGTACTTCTCGGGGTTGGGCATGTCGGGGAAGAAACCGCCCACCGAGAGGTTCAGCACCAGATAGAACGGATGATTGAAGTAGTGCCCGGGCTCATTCACCTCTTTGCCGCGCAGCGACAGCTCGAAATAAGGCTTTGACTCGGGATACTTGTCCAGGTCGAGGTACATGGCTATCGAGTCTTCCGTCCAGTCGAGAGTGAACAGGTGGAAGTCACCCTGCACAGGGTAGTCCCATGTGTGGAACTGTCCCACATTCGGATAGGCGCCGTTGTTCCAGCTCTCACCCCAGTGGCAAGCTCCGTTGAAGTAGCGGTCCTGAGTACCTTCGGCTATGCCGTTCTTGTGTCCCATTTCGCAGATGTCTATCTCGCCGCACTTGGGCCAAACCACTCTGCCCTGCTTGGCAAGTTCGGCTATACGCTTGTCTATATCATCGCTGTCACCCAGATTGGTGGCGAGGTTGTTGCCCAGCATCCAGAATGCCGGCCACAGACCGTTGGCGGTATAGGGAAAAGCGATACGCGCCTCCACGCGTCCGTACTCCACGGTCACCTTGTCCTGCGTGTTCAGGCGTCCCGAAGTAGCCGGACGATACCCTTGCTTGCCGTCAGCCGTCGTATAATAGTAGTCCTCACGCTGTGCGTTGAGCACCAGGCAGCTCTCGCCTGTCACAGGGTGCTTCTCTATCGTGACATTCTTCGGGGCATAGTACTGCAGTTCGGCATTGCCGCCGCCACGGGCGTTGTCGTCCACGTTCCACCACTCGGCGTTGAGTGCAGGTGCATCGAAGTTGTCCTCCCACACCAGTTGCCACTCGGGCTTCGGAGAACAGGCCGTCAGCAGCACGGCTGAACACAGTATAAACAGCATTTTATTCTTCATGACTTGTACTATTTTTGTATACCCTTGCTATACCTTTGGTATAGGGTTGGTTTAGCGAACAGCGTTACCCAAGATGTCATACATCATGCCGTCACGCATGAGATACAACACACCGTCACGCAGCACTTTCGTTGCCGGTGCTACGCTTTGCAGGATATCCACGGCTGTGGGCTCGGCCTCTATCTGTTCACTGTCCACATTGCTTACGAACGACTCACCGGCGTCACCGCGCTGGTAGATACGGATCCAGTCGATGTACATGGAGCGCGGACCATCAGCTAGAGCGGTAATCTTGTTCACGTCAAATATACCCGGGAAGTTGCCGCCCACAGCAAGGTTGGCAATGATAAAATTCGGCTTGCCGAAAACTATGCTACGGTCGTAGTCGGGATTTTCGTTGGTATTCAGGTCCTGATGGAAATAGGCGTCATACTCAGGATGCTCATCCTTGTCCATATACATGTCGATGGATGAAGGCGTCCAGACCATTGTGAGGATGTGGAAGTCACCTTCCACCGAATACGGCCATGTGACAGAATTAGCTTCACTCCATACGGCATCCCACCTTGAGCCGACATGCATCGCACCGTTGAAGTAACGGTCCTGCGTACCTTTGTTGAACGCATTCTGATGCCCGAGTTCGATAATGTCCGTCTCGCCGCAACGGGGCCAGCCTACCTGGTCGAAGTTGTTGCCCATCTGCCAGAATGCCGGCCACAGGCCATTGGCTGTGTACGGGAACTTGATGCGCGCCTCTATCTTGCCGAAGGTGTAGTAGAGTTTGCCTTTGCTGTTCACGCGACCGGAGGTGCAGCCCTTGCCTTGGTACTGCTCCTTGGTGGCGGTCAGGATGAGACAATGCTTGCCGGAGGCAGGCTCTACGCCCATACTCACGCCTTTCTGACAGTAATATTGCAACTCATTGTTGCCGCCGCCGTCACCGTTGACCTCGATGTTCCAGCATGCAGGCAGTTCGGAGGACGTGAAGTCCATATTCCAAACGAGCTTATACTCTCCGGGTACTTCGGGTGCTTCGCAGGCCGTGTTGGGCTCGGTACGCGGCGTGGCATCGTTGCTGAAAATTACGTCATCAACAAGTAGCACAGCATCCTCGGTTATGTTCTCACGGTCAGCCATGAAGAATATAAAGTCCGCTTGCGCCTTTCCGCTGATATCGAACACAACGTCCTGCCACTCATTAGCAACGATAGCCGTCATCGGTTCGATGTCAAGGTTCTCGCCGTTGTCCGTCACTTTCACATTAGGCTTATGAGTGTTATTACGGTACATGAGGGCGTGAATGTAGTTGTATCCTGTCACTGCCTGCGGGAGATGATAGATGGCACCCGCCCAGTTGTCGCTTCCGGGGGTACGGGTTATCCGTAGGCACTTGCAACTCACATTCAGTCCTTCCTGCAACGGATTAGTCACAATCTCTGAGCTACAGGATACATTGTCCCACTGCTTCGATGAGTTTTCAAAGTCATCCACTGCCACCTGAGCGGCGAGGGGCATTCCTGCCAATAGGAGAAGAATAGTGTAAAGCTTTTTCATAGTTATATCAATTAAATAGCATCCAATGCAAATTGGTATTTCCGGATTTATTCTCTATACGGATATGGTGTTTGCCCTTGATTAGAGCTACCTTTGCTGTAGCTATCTGCCATTGCTCATCTGCACAGCGCGGCAGTTCAATCTCCGTAACGGCTACGCCGTCAATGCTGATTTGCAGTTTGGTTTTTGAGTAGGCCATATAGCACAGATTGATTGCTGTGAGGTTCTTTTCCGCCTCCACTTGATACTCCACCCATTTGCCGGAAGTGAAGTTTGTCATGCACAATGTACGGTAGGCATCATTAGCCGGCAAGAACCGTGGTGAGGCAAGAGCATCCGCATCTGCCAGCGAGCATACGTCGGAACAGGTGTTCATCAGTATATGCTTCTCCGGATTGAGCCATACGCTGTTGTCCAGCGAGCTCAGTCCCTCAAATATCAATCCTTGTGAACTCAGGGTGTAGGGCTCAGTCTTGGTCAGCAGTTGGTTCCAAGGCTTGTTGTCTATACTGCCGTTACCGCGGGCCAGGAACCAGGCATAGCGTTCCACGCGCGAGTCAGACTCCAGCATCAGTATCGTTTCGGACATATAGTTCAGCTGGTCAGCTGCAGAATTGACCGGTGACTCCCACCCGCAGAACTCGGTCATCCAGATCTTCTTGCCATACTTGTCAAAACGGTCAATGAAAGACTTCATCGCACCGGCCGAACCCATATAGCAGTGCAGGGCGATGGCACAAACATCATCCTTTGACACCTCGGGACGGGCAAAGAACTCGTCCAGCCACTTGATCGGATCACTGTATCCCGGCAGGGTGCCGTAATTCATGGCAGGTGACACAAGTTGTAAGCCCACTTCGGCAGCAAAAGCCTTCAGTTCCGGCCATTTCTCCGCAGCCTCAGATGGCGTCATGCGTGCCTGGTCACTGAGGTTGGGCTCGTTGAATGCAAGCAGGTACTTGCACTGCGGATGCGACTGCACAAAGGTGCGGATGCGGTTCTTGTCATACGACGCGTTCCATGCCATCGGCACAAAGTCCATAGTGTAGTTCACAAATTCCGCATCCAGCGTTGAGGACGGGTTGGGGCCCCAGTTGTATACCCATGACACCGCTTTGGACAGCAAGGCCACATCCTCTGTAAAGAACGGGGAAGAGAAACCCACGCCACGCTTGGGTGAACGCGGCAGAACACGTACTGCGTCCGACAAATCATCTTTCGGAGTAACGGGAGTCTGGTTATTGTCAACTATCACCGTACAATTGGCAGATGCCTTTCCGGCTTTGGCAGTTATAGTGGTCACACCCTCGCCTACGGCAGTTATCACGCCGCTGAAAACTGTGGCTACCGTCTCATCTTCCGACAGCCATTCCACTGTTGTTCCTTTGGGGCTTACTGTAGCCTCAACAACGGTATCCTGACCAACTTGCAGTGTAAGCAGCGTGGATGACAACTCAATGCTCTCCGTGGCATCGGGGGTGTTCTTCGACTGGCAGGAGCCAATCACAAAAGCCAGCAGGCATATAGGGATGATACGTTTCATAGCCGGTTAATTTATACTCTTTTTATATACGCGCACCCAGTCCACCTTCATCTGAACAGGGAATATATCCGTATTGATGGAACCTCCCCACGTTCCTCCGAGGGCGAGATTAAGGATGATATAGAACTTGTTGTCGTAACTGGACGAGTTGTAGAACGGCCACTGCTCAAAATCATGCTCGTTAGTCGGTTCGGACGTGAACGCTGTTTCCTCGCCGTCAATCGTGAAGCGAATGGCGTCGCGCGTAAACATGTAGTACTCCAATATCTCTACGCCGTATGTGTGCCAGCTGCCCTCGATGCCGTCAATGTATTTGCGCTCATTCCAGTTGCCGCCCTTCGAGCCGTTCTTCTGACGAGTGTGCAGCGCGTGGGATATCATCGTCGGCTCCGCACCTATGTGCTCCATGATATCTATCTCGCCGCAAGTCGGCCAGCTGCCTTTGTTACCTAACATCCAGAACGCAGGCCATGTGCCCTGACCGGAAGGCAGCCATATGCGTCCTTCCACCTTCACGTAGGCGAACTCATGCTTGCCCTTGGTTTGAATACGGCCTGAGGTATAGTTCTTGCCCAGATACTCCTCTTTGCGTGCCTCGATAATCAAGCAGCCGTCTTCGACACGCAGGTTCTCTGCGCGGTCGGTGTAGTACTGCGCCTCGCCGTTACCGCCGCCGTTGCCGTTCACTTCGATATTCCAGTCGTCAAGGCTGAGCGACGTGCCGTCAAACTCCTCAGCCCAAATCAGCTTGTATTCGCCCTGATACGAACCACCCTGTTGGATGACATATACCGTGCTCTGCGCCTTCTTGCCGCTCGCATCGGTGGCTATAATCTGCGTCTTGCCATCCATGACACCGGTCACCAGACCGCTCTGGTCAACCGTGGCAATCTTCACATCAGCCGACGACCATGTAACCTTTGTTTCCGGTACAACCTTCAATTGCTGCGTTTTCTTGATTTCTATGGTAAAGGACGGTACATCGATCTTGAAGTTGGCACCGCCGCCCACAACGAACACCTCGCACGTGGCGGATGCCGAACCGATGCGTGCCGTTATGGTAGCCTCGCCCTCAGCCTTGGCTGTTACCAGACCGCTCATCACCGATGCCACATTCGCGTCGGAAGATTCCCAAGTGATTGTTCCGCTGCCACCGCTCACCTCGGCTTCTATTATATCAGCATCCCCCACTGCCAACTGCATAACAGTCGGAGTGAGCTTGATTGTTACCGGGGAATCATTACCACTCTTGTTCTCCTTGCACGCCACTAAACTGACGGCCATTGCTATAAGCAGTACAAATTGTTTGATTTTCATATCGTATATTTTTTGTAGTAGAACCATAGGGGGCAACCAAGTCCCCTATGGCAAATGTTAAGCTTATTGAGCTTTCTTGTAGATGAACACTGCATCATATTGCAGGATTGTACCGGTTACGCCACCACTCAGGTAACCGAATACATTTAAGCCCTTAGGGTTATTGTTTCCGTAAACCAAACCTTGGTCTATCAGGGTCTTCATGCTGATTTCAATCTCACCCCAGCTTCCGTCGCGCGTGAAGTCCTTAAGAGGCGAATAAGATGTACCACCGTCAACAAATGCAGTCGAACCGATGCAGAACTTACCCGAGCCGCTCGTTCCGTCCAGGAATACAAGGTGGCTGGCGTTGTCGGTGGATTTCATACCGATGTGCAGATAGTAAGCCTCGGGCTCGTCCATAATAGCAGCCAGTTTGTTCAGCGCATCCAGATCGTCGCAAGCATATGCGCAACCCGACCAGCCTACAGAGGTAACGGTCAGCGATACCCAACCTTCAGCCTCTCCGTAGAAGTTCTTACCGCTGGTCTCACCTGCATTGTAGGTTTGATCCCATACCCAAAGATTCTTCTTGTCATCGTCCGGACGGAAGTCAGCTACAATCTTGTCTGCAATCTGCTCAGCAGCCTTGCCGCCAAGTTGGAATACAAAGTAGTCGCTACCCTTCAGCGACGGATGGTTGATTTCGTCACCGCCCGGGGTGTCTCCACCGGTAACGGTAATCGTAGCCTCAGCTTTTACATCACCAATCTCAGCGGAAATTTTAGCTTCACCTGCTGCTACACCGGTAACAACACCGGCAGCAACGGTTGCGACAGCCTCGTTCGATGATTTCCACACAAGCTCCGAAGCCTTCTCTGCAGGCGTTACGGAAGCGGTCAGCGTAAATGTCTCACCAACGGCTATTTTGCCAACAACTTTGTCCAGAGTAATAACGGTCTCACCTTCCTCATACACGGTCACTTTGCAGCGAGCCGTCTTTGTGTCAGCGGTTGCTACGATATACGCAGTACCAACCTCACGTGCAGTAACAATACCGTCAATTACGGTAGCCACTTTCTCATCAGAACTCTGCCATTTTACATCAGCAGCTCCTTTGGGATCAACGGTAGCCTTGAGTTCAGCCGTCTCACCTTTCTTGATTTGCAGGACTTCCTGATCAAGAGTAATGGATTTAACGGTTACTTGAGGATCCTGATCGGAACTTGAATTTTCCGGGTTGTTCTTGCAACCTACCAGTGCTAACGCTGCCATTGCGATAGCAAAAATTTTGTTTGCTCTCATTTGGTTAAAAATTTAAAGGGTTAATTGTTTATGGTTAACTGTTTGTTGCTTTGCTTAATTGTAATTGGGGTTCTGCTCCATCTTTTCGGGGTTGAGCAGTATTTCGTCGTACGGGATAGGAAGTATCTCGTGCTTGCCTTTCTGGAATCCGTTGCCCAGTGCCACTTGTGCCTTGTATAACTCGTTCTCGCCGGCCTCATAGGCGGTCATCGTCTCATAAGCTATGTTCCAGCGTACGAGGTCAAACCAGCGGTGACCTTCCATCGCCAGCTCGCAACGGCGCTCGTGACGCAAGGTGGTTTCCGTAGCTTCCACCTCACCCAGACCGGCACGCGCGCGTACCTTGTTGATACACTCTTTCGCCGTTCCGGCATCACCTGCTGCCAGACATGCCTCTGCGTACATCAGCAGCACGTCGGCATAACGGATCTGCTTGTTGTTCAGCGGACCGCGGCTCGCATGCAAGCCCCACTGACCGATACCCGTACCCGGGTATGTGTCGCGGTACATGCCGTACTTGTTGTTCAGCAGCTTGTTGCCCAAATAATACTCCACCGACGGAGTCTCAATCATGGCATCGTCCGGCACATAGATAGCCAGCTCGCGGCGCGGGTCACCTGCCTCAAACTCGTCGTACAGGTTCTGCGAGGGATGGTTGAAGCCCCAGCCGCCACCAATCTTGCTTGAACGGCTGCGAACAAGTTGCTGCGTGAACGAACCGGCGGTGAAGCCGAAGCCCTCACCGTAATCACCCCAGGACACCTCTGCATACTGGATCTCGAACACGCTCTCAATGCCGTTCTCGCCATCCACGGTGAAGTTATCCTCCATATTGGTGGCCAGATCGTACTCGCCACTGTCTATCACTTTCTTGCCCCAAGTCTTGGCATCTGCATAGCATTGCGCTGCGCTCTTGCTTAGGCTATAAGTCTGCCAGTAAGGCGAAGCCATGTACAGGTTCACCTTCATCAGCATCGCTTGCGCTGCACCCTGCGTAGCGCGACCAAGGTCGGCTGCATCATATTTGCTCTTCTTCCATAAGCCTTTCTCGGCAATCGTCAGGTCGGCAAGGATCTGAGTGAACACGGCATCAACCGATGCACGGGGTTGCCCCCATTTGTCCGAACTGTCCATCACTTCCAGTACCATGGGTACACCGGCATAAACGCGTAGCAAACGGAAGTAATAATAAGCGCGCAGGAAATACACTTCGCCCAACAGGCGGCTCTTCATCTCTGCCGTAAAGTTCTCGTCAATATCTACCTTCATGCCGTCTATAAACTTCAGTGCCAGGTTGCAACGGGCTATACCCTGATACTGTGCACGGTAGAAGTCACGCAGCAAGGTGTTTCCGGATGTCGTACGCCAGTTCTCAAAGTCGTAGGCATCACTCATATCAATCGTGCTGCCGCCGCCTTTCAGGGCGTCATCACTCATTATGTCGCCGAAGAACCACTCTGAGAAGTACGTACTGTTGTACTCCCACATCAGTGGCACATAGCACGCGGTCACATTCTGAACGGCTGCCTCCGTGGAGGTATAGAAATCCTCCAGCAGGTCTGTACCCGGCTCTATCTCAGTCAAGTAATCTTTGCAGCTTGTCAGGGAAAGTGACAAAGTGGCAAAAGCTAATGTGCAAAGAGCTATTTTCTTAACTATTCGTTTCATAATCTTTTCTCCTTTCAATTTTCATTTTTCACTTCTCAACTTTCCATTAGAAATTGGCGTTCAAGCCGAAGGTGAACGTACGCGACTGCGGATAGTTGCCGTAATCCACACCACCGCCTACCTCAGGATCGTAGCCCGTGTACTTGGTGATGGTGAACAGGTTGCTTGCCGTCACGTAGAAACGCAGACGCGAGCAATGGAACTTCTCCGTAATGTTCTTGGGCAGGGTGTAACCTATCTGTGCGTTCTTGAGGCGCAGATATGCACCGCTCTCCAGGAATCGTGTCGAGTTGGCCATATTGTCGGGGTGTCCAAGCGGGTTTGGTATAGTACCCTTACTGTTCTCGAGTTGGGTGTAATCCACATTGTTGTCCATCATCGAGTTACGTACGGATGCACCGTACTCAACCCACACCTCATCCTTCATGTACGAAGCAAGTGCATTGGCCGAACCGTCACCCTCCAGACGCTCGCGCAGCGCGTTGTAAATCTTGTTGCCCCATATACCTTGGAAGAACAGTTGGATATCCACTCCATAGAAATCAGCACCCAGGTTGATACCATAAGTGAGTTTGGGGAAAGAGTTGCCCAGATTAACGGCATCGTTATCATCTATCAGCCCGTCACCGTTCTGGTCCTTGTATTTGGCATCACCTGCGTGCCAGTCGGTGGAGTTAGGTAAGTAGGCTGCCGCCTCGGCATCGGATGAATATACGCCCAGGTACTCATAGCCCCAGAACGAGTTCAGCGGCATGCCTAAGTCGGTCTTGGTGCGGTCGCCCCACAGCGGCGAACCGCCATTGAGCTTGGTCAGTTCGTTGTGGATGTAACTCAGGTTACCGCCGATGCTGTAGTGCACCTTGCCTACCTGATTCTCGTGGTTAAGGGTAATCTCGACACCTTCGTTACGAATGTTACCTACGTTGCGGACCATAGTGTAACGGTTACCAACGTGCGCAGGAGCGTTCACAGGCAGTAGTGCGTCAAGCGTGTTACGACGGAAGTAGTCAATCGAACCGCTCAACTTGCCGTTCCAGAAACCGAAATCAACACCTGCATCCCACTGCTCGTTGGTCTCCCACTTGCCATCTTTGTCAATCTGCGTGAGCACTGTAGCACCGAAAGCTGCTGCGTCCTGCACATTGCCGAGAGGATAGCCGTAGAACACTTTGTCGCCGGAGCCCATCTCCAACTGGAATGCGTTAGCTGCCACACCGTCATTACCAACCTGACCGTAGCCGACACGGAACTTGATATTATCCAGCCAGTTGAGTTCCAAGCGACGCATGAACGGTTCCTCGCTCAGACGCCATGCAAGCGCCATGGACGGGAAGAAGCCCCACGGGTTCTTGGTGAACTTGCTTGAAGCGTCAGCACGGAAGTTCACGGTTACCATGTATCGGCTGTCATAACTATAGAACGCACGGCCGAGGAACGACAGACGGCGTGTACGATGCACCTCATCACCGCCGAGCTTGTCTTCCGTAGTCTTGCTGGCGAACCAGTTGCTTGGAATAGGATTGAGGATGTTTGCGCCCGATGCGCTCAGCACATACTCGTTGTACTCCGACCAGGTCTGACCGGCCATAATTGAGAAGTTATGCTTGCCAATCTGCTTCGCATACGTCAAGGTCGTCTCCTCCAGCAGGGTGCAGTAGCGTCCCATCAGCGTCGAGAGGAAGTTGTCCTCGCTGTAGTTGTACGAGGTGTACGTATTGGGATACGTAAAGCCTTTGTTGCGGGCTACGTTATAATCAACCGAGAACGAAGGTCTCAGGGTCAACCCTTCTACCGGGGTTATCTCCAGATAGATGTCACCCACGGCGCGTTCGGACTTCGAGCTCGGCTCGGTGTTGTACACCATCTGATAGGGGTTCGTCACGTTCTTGAAGTTCGAACCGGCGGAATAACGGCCGGACAGGTCGTCACCGTCGGCGTTCACCGAACCGTTCGGGTAATATACGGGATCCCACTGGCTCATTGCCAATGCTGCCGACAGTACAGATGCACCCGCCGAACTGCTATTGTTCATCGCGTTACGGCCGCTCTGCACCATGATGTTGAAGTGTTCGCCGATCTTCAGCCACTTGCAGATCTTGAAGTCTGAGTTCAGACGGAGCGTAAAGCGGTTGTAGTTACTGCCGATAATCGTACCGTCCTGACCGAAGTACGACGATGACAAGGCGTAATGGCCCTTGTCGCTGCCGCCGTCAAACGACAGGTTGTAGTTGTGCATGAAAGCGTTCTTATGGAACACCTCGTCCTGCCAGTCGGTCTCCTGCTTGGAGTAGTCGAAATTGGTCGGATAGAACTCCGAGGAGCCTAACTTCCAATCTTTCAGCCACGAAGAAAAACCGTCGTTCAGGTATTGGGCTATCTCGCTCGCACCGTTACGCATGGCACCAATACGCAGCTCAGTCATCACCTGGTCACGGCTGTTCAACAGGTCGAGTTTGCGCCAGCGGTTCTGAAAGCCCCAGTATGCATCAAAGCTGACGTTCACCTTGCCTTCACCACCGGTCTTGGTCGTGATAAGTATCACACCGTTGGCACCACGGCTACCGTAGATGGCAGTAGCGGAAGCGTCTTTCAGAATTTCCATCGAGGCGATGTCACTCGGAGCGAGGAACTTGATGTCACCCGTGATTACTCCGTCGACTACATACAACGGATCGTTGCCGCCCATAGCCGAACCGATACCACGAATACGGATTGTTGCACCTTCACCCGGCTGTCCGCTACCCGTTGACACCGTCACACCGGCGGCACGGCCCTGCAAGGCCTGGTCAATACCTGCAGCCGGAGTCTTGGTCAGCTGCTCAGCCTTAACCGAGGTGATTGCACCCGTCAGGTCGCTCTTCTTCATCGTACCGTAACCGATAGCGACTACCTCGTCCAGCATGACGTTGTCGGGCTGGAGAGTGATACGCATAGGAGAGGCAAGCGCCTTGACCTCCTGGGATTTATAACCCATGTACGAAACAACGAGCACGTCACCTGCATTCGCCTGCAACTCAAAGTTGCCGTCGAAATCCGTGATAGTACCGTTGGTCGTACCTTTCACCATGATATTTGCACCGATAACGGGATCCGGCTCACCTTCCGCCATTACCACACCGGTAATAACGTCCGCATGAACAGCGACCGCTGCAAATACCACTGCACAAAACAAGAGTAGTTTTTTCATGTAGAATATAATTTTGTGTTGTAAGTATTAGATTCTTCGCAAAAGTAGTCAAATTTATACACTTTTGCAAGAAAATATACTTTTTTTTAGTTTTTTACACGTTTTTTTTCATTTTTTACTCAAAAACCCACAATTTGCCCCATTATTGAGTACATTTTTCCGTCCCGTAGGATAAATATCCTACCGTCACGCAACACTTTCTGAATGCTGGATGCAGACTGCTGATTGCTGATTGGTGACTGCTCTGCTGTGACTATCGGATTGCATCTGCCCGAACCGTACACCTCCATCTCCCACAGCGAGGAGCCGTAGC
>Ga0310690_10004878_pt1 | contig 18657 bp, 34 predicted proteins | sample AusTroGonzalo_MG_2_FD_207661 | JGI IMG/M metagenome (GOLD analysis project Ga0310690, IMG submission 207661) | Bovine rumen microbial communities from tropical cattle in Woodstock, Queensland, Australia - Gonzalo_04 (v2) (version 2) | ecosystem: Host-associated > Mammals > Digestive system >...
GACCACGCTATTCTGCTAATTCTGATAAAGCCTAAATTAGGGCTTCTGTTACTGTATTTCCTGCTGCCATTCCGATACTACACGTTGTACGAATAAGGACCCGTGGATCTACATATAATTCATCTGATCCATCTATATTTTTATAAGGAATACCTATATATTGTTGGTTTGTTATATAATCAATTGTATTTTTAATTAAAACCGGAATACCGTTACATATAGTATTATAATAATTATATATTCTCTAACTATTATTTAATACTTCGTCATAAGATAACATTTTTTCATTGGAACGTAAATGATAACCCTTTTCACGCATATTTATATCTATTAATGTGCGATTCCAATAGGGATTTGGCAAAAATATTTGGCCATTACAAAAACGTTCATACATTTCTGCTAGTCCACTTGCCATGCAATATTCTTTATTTACTCCTTTTCCATTAGAGCCACTAATTAAAATATCATCATCATAAAATAAATCAATATGACAATGCCAAGTTGTAGCTTCTGTTTCTTCTAATAAAGAATATTTTAAGGTAAAACCATTTTTTTCAAAAAAATTTGTTATATTCTATATTGTCTATTCAGGACTAATTTCTTTATAATGAGTAGATAAATCTGCCATTGTTTGTCCTCCATTTAATTAATAAAATAATGGCAGCCCCGGTAGGAATCGAACCTACTTCGTTTGCTTCAGAGGCCACGGTTTTAGAGACCGTCTGTCCGCCACGGACCGCGGGGCTATGAAAAATAGGACTGATAGGCTCAGTCCATTAAGCCATCAGAACCTAAATACATTTTCAAAAATGTCAAATAGGGTAGGGATATCATTTGGATCAGAAGTGCTAAAATGATAAGTATGATACTTATCCACGAAGGCGCTCAGTTCTTCTTTATAGGCTTTCTGAGCCGCTACCATAGCCTTACGCGCGACATCTACCTTTTCGGCTGCGGCCTTGCGTTCTGCCATTTCCTTCTCTTTCTTTTCCTTAGCTAGCGCCATTTCACGCTCCTTCTGAATCTTTTCCCGATTTTCCTTCTCTTTCAGTTCAAACTCCGCGCGATTTGCTTCTTCTACGGTGTTATAGAACTTCTGGGTCTTGTCTGAGTATACCTTAATTGCCATAATCATAACCTCCTTATGTTATGAAAATTTATTTAGAAAAGGAGTTCCTTTCCTCCTTATTCTACAATTATTATATCATGAATTTTTACAATTGTCAAATATTAAATTGTAACTGTTGAATGAGTTGATTTAGGTCGATGCCGCGTTCGCGCGCCATTTGCTATGCCATTGTCTATAAACTTGTGCCATTACGTAAAGCAGCCGCAATAGTAGGATTATTCTATAAGATTTGAGAAAGCATAGCCTATGGATTTTTTGAAGCCTAAATTGCTCCCATCATACCTTTTACCTACTCAATTGCTGCTTGGTTCGGTAGTTGCGTTTGCGCTCCGTTTCGCATTTGACTTATTAGACTTGCCATTTATCCATTCCTCCACGGCCGCGAGACGTGCGGCTAAATCATTAGTATCTACTTGTTTTGGTTCTTCATGTAATTTTACATCAAATGCCTGCACACTTTTGTTCCCATTAGTATCTGTTCGTATCCACCAGATAATATCTTGGTCTGCATCTGGCAAATAGATTTCACTATTAGGGCCCATAGGGAATTGCCATGCGGCATTCTATCCATGAATTGGGTCTGCATGATATACAGGAAGTGGTGTATTAAAAGTTCTTGGCTATACATTAGTAAATTGCCAAGAATTATATGGATTGAATTGAGCCTAACCCATCATCATATTATTCTATTGTTGTGGTTGATTCCAACTATTCATCTGTCGGTACCTCCCCATATTTTCTGCCGCATTTTGGGCAGTAATCACATTCACGATAGTTGTTTGCTGCGTCAAAGAAGAATAGAGTTGGTTTTTCTTGTTTCTTCTTCATATCCCAACAATATGGGCATCCAAAATCTAGTATCATTTTAGCACTCCTTCTATTGTATTCAAAGTTGATTTTAAGCTATCACGTATTTTTTCTAATTGGGCTTTTGATACAGAAGCACCCGGTTTAACAGCGGTAAGATAAGATAATTTTACATAACCTTCTTTTTTATTATAGGTGGTTTTTGCCCACTCTCCTTCAATTTCTACCTCAAGTTTAGTGCCATTGGGAATTGACCCAATGACACTACCACTTGGAGTATTTCTAAAATTGAGTGTTCCACCATTAGAAGTATTTACATACATTATCACTGTGCAGATACCTCCCCTTGTGGAACAGAAACAGTTACCGTGGGCGTTTCAGCAGAAGTTTTTTCAATACCGAGTTGTTGTACCTGTGCCTCAATTGCAGCACGAATTACATCTTCATCAAAAGAGATACCTTTCTTATTTAGTTCTTTTTGTGCGAGTTGTAGTGCGTAAGCAAGTTTATCTTTACCCATCTTCGCGCCAAAAATCTTTTCAGCCGCATATACAACAGTCTATGCGATACCTGTTAGTATAGCAATCTGTTCAGCTGTCATATGAGTACGAAGATAAGGTACTACAAATAATCCTATTGCGCCACCAATTAAAATAATAACACCAAGTAAAATTTGAGTAATATTCATGATATTACCTCCTTTTTCTTTTATTATATCATATTTTATTATTATTTGTCAAGTGTTAAAAATGAAAGATTTAGATCTGTGCCAACGCTATCATCAATTAATCGAACATTCAAATTAACAATTTTAGCATTAGTGTCAGGTAACGAATAAATAACTTCATTTTTATCATTTTTAATTATAATAGAAGTAATAGGAATGCCAATTAGTGTTTCTAACTCATCATTATTATACTATTCAAGATGAAAAAAAGCATTGTTAGTAATAGAATTATCATAAACACTAATACTTTTATTAAATGCAGAAATAGTAGCTTCAATAGTAGAATTGAAAATTACTGTACACATAATTATTCCTCCTCAGTTACAACCGGAATTCTAAGTGTTACATTTAAATTAAGATGGTCTTCATCCCAAGTTTCTGAAATAACTTCTATTTCATAATCAAGATTAGAAAGAGTATAAAATATTTCTTCTGTCTAATCATTTATAAAAATAATAGATGTAATGCGATTTGTACCAAGATCATAAATATTACTATTTGCTTCACTAACAGTACCTAAATTGATATTTACATCTGCGCGTATATTACCATCAGAAAAATAAGTATTACGACTAAAACTAGTTAATTGATAAGTATAAGTTGCATTATTATTAAATTTAATAAGTGCCATAAAAATCACCTCACTTTTATCCAAATGCGATCATCGACCGCAATATTACCAGATCCCCAAGTTTTATAATTTGGAATTTCACTAACAATACCCACAATAGCATCAGGATAATTACGTATTTCTTCTCGTGTCATTATGTCAATAGTACCACCCGGCGCCGAACAAACCGCCATCCCAGCATGATACATTTCTCGTGGTAAATAAGTATAAGCTAAAACCCTTCCTGCAATAGCAATTGGAGTGGTAGCTTTTTCAGTTTCACCTTCAGCGAATCCAAAAGTATCCGTTATAATAGATGCCCCGGGAATTAATCGTTGATCAGATATAATTAAATGTCCATCATCCTACTCTTGTACACATGTACCGGGAGGTAATATATCACATTCACGATATTCAGCATAGTCATTCCAAACAGCATTATATACTTTGTTTGCATATAAAGCTCCAGTTGAAGGAATAGCATAAATAGTTGCTATTCTATTAACTGTTGTTGCGCTAGTACTGGATGAACTTGTGGAATATGCTGACAATAATAATGGATAACTACCTTCATTAGTACTAGCAAGAACATTCTATGTAACGTTGTTTACATCGGTATTGCCTGCCATGGCATTAGTAGAACCAGTACCGATTTGTATAATTCCTGCAGTTGTGGTTGAAGCAGTTGGTAAACAAGTGCTTGGTACAGTACCACTTAATTTAGCCGCGGATAAAGTAGAGCTAGAAGTTAAATATCCTGCATCGTTAGTAAAACTACTAACTGCGGTAGGATGACCAGAAACATTTGTCCAAGCGACTCCACCAGCAGTACCAGAACAATTACCAGTTACATTACCATATATTTTCCAGGCCTATGTAGTTGATCCCAAACTATATACGTTATTCTCATTAGGAAGTAAATCAGCACCAAAAGTAATTGTTTTTCCTGAGTATGCCATATTTTCCCTCCTTATGTAACTAGTACATTACCGTTAGAGTCAACAGAAAAATTTAATGTTACTGTTGCTGTACCATTTGGAATAGTTATGTCAAAGGTATTTGTTGCTGTAGCTGTTGTTAAAACTGCGGTAGTTACGCGTGTATTTAACTATATATTAGATGTAACAAAGGTATTAGCAGTAGATAATACAAATTCATTATTCTAATGGCCTAATGTAAAGGTTGCTTGATTATCGGTTAAAGTTCCAGTTGCCATTAGTCATCACCCCTCTGTTACACTATAACCACCTGTATAATAGTTCATTGCGACATATCGTGTTAAAGAATTAGAAGCTTTTGTAGTACCCGCTGCAATCCAACCTGCTGTTTGGCATTTAACTGAACCTGAACTGTCAATACGAATAAATACTTTATTAGTACCCATAACTGCTGTTGTAGTAGCGGTAGCAATTGTAATACCATGAGTATCAGCATTAGTATAAATACTAAATGGATTAGTACCGGACTAGGCAGTATCATTTTTTGTTATTGCTAAATTACTTGCATTATGAGCTAAAGTTCCAGTTGTTAATGAAGCAGTAACAGTACCACCAGTTGTATAACCCGCTGGAATAGTGGCAGTTTGTGATTGCGTAGTAATGGTTATATTTATTGCTCCATTATTTGCCATATCACCATTAACTTGCGCACCATTTAAGAAAGCAGCGTAACCTGATAATATTTGTGCCGCTGCCGCGCCTGTTTTACTATCAGTAAGTGTACTTGTATGAGAGAACGTACCAGTAATATTTTTGATGCGTCCTGCGCTATTTGAGTCTCCTACCCTCATAACTATATTATATTTAATATTTGCTGCGGCAATGCCGGTAGTAGTTACTGCTTTAATCGTCTAGGCACCAGCTATATAATTTCCAGCTGCAATAGTTCGATCAGAAGTGGAGACATTATAAGTTACGGCAGTTATACTAGGAATAGTACCATGTAATAAATTACCTGCTTCATCATAGGCATATTTATCTTGTAAGATATGATTCGCGGCAGCTCCAGCATTAGCGGTAGTAATATCTGGAATGAAACGTCCGATATCAATAGAAACATTGTCGATATACCCTCTACTAATATAAATATACCTGGAATTAGTTACTTCTGGTAAATAATAAGTTCCACCATTAGCTGTAGATGTAAGAGCATCAGTTAAATCTGTATAAGTAACTCCAGATGCAGGAGCATTTAAAAATGTAACTGCTGGAATATTTCCTGCAGAAGCAACATATCCTGCTCCCCAATTAGCATAAGTGGTGGATATTATTTTACTAGTAGCATTTTTAGACCAGGCACGCTATGTGATTGATGTTGTGGGTAGAGTAGCTGTAATAGTACCACCACTATAATATCCTGCGGATAAAGTAACTTTTCCATTTTGTGTTGTAATGGTAGCAGTGTAGTTACCTCGATTTGCCATTGTACCATTAACTTGAGCTCCATCTAAAAATGCTGCATAGCCATCTAAAATTTGTGCTGCTGTCGCACCAGTTTTACTACCAGTGAGAGTACTAGTACTGGAAAATGTACCCGCGACACTATAAATATTTGTATTACCACCCTTAACAACAATAGTTGCACCAGATCGAATATTAGCAGCAGTATATCCTGATGTCGTTGTGGCCGCAACTGTGGTTTTCCCATAATATGGACCCTGCGCGGATGCTTTTGGCTCAATAGAATTAGTTTTCCAAACACCATTGGTCATTATTTCTTGAGCGGTAAGTGTCGCAGTATCTGTACTACTAGCATAAGCAGCAACTTTTACTGTACCATAAGTATTACTACTTGCTGTTACGGTAAATGTTGCGGCTTTATTATTAGGCATTGTAACACCAGTTAAATAAAATGTTGCTGTAGATGTTTTAGTTGTACTAACTGAAGCTGTAGCCATTGTACCAGTCGGTAAATATCCTGCAGTTCCTATGGTTGCTGTAATAGAACCTGAAGCGGTACTACTACCTGACGCCACAATTTTAATACCATTATCTGTACTACTAGTAGTTACATTAGTAGGAGTAATTGCAACAGTAGTGGTTACCGCGACGTTATTACTAACTGAACCGCTACCTTTTGTTACTTTATAAAAAAAGGTAGAATTAGTAGTAGTTGTTGGTAAGGTAGTGCCAGCGGTAATCCACCCACTTTGATCAATCGCAGAACTACCCGAGCCAGTCGCACTAAGTGCTATATAATAATCTGTGCTAGCGGTAGGACGAGCATTGGTAGAACTTAATACCCCATGAATATTAGTAGCACTGGTGCCACCAGCCGTATTGAGCGCAACTGATACTCCCGCGGCGTCTGATGTAGTAATAGCGACAGGAGTATCAACTACTACTGCAATATTTTTATCAACAAATGTATTTTGAGTACTTAATAAAAGACTATACTAACCTGAATTTTCTGTTGTGTGCGAAAAAGTAAACTATGATGTTGTTGATGTTACTGAAGTTGCCATATTTATACCTCCTTATTATATCATATTACCAGTATAAACTGGCACCGTTACATCCGCAGAGCCATCATATACGTAAGTACCTCCTGCTCCGAATGTTAATTTATGCGGTAGAACTACATTACTAATAGCCTACTAAAAATCTTGTATTCGTACGGCATCTGTATCTTTAATAATAAAAGTTCTACCATCTGGAAGTGTAACTGAGCTGATATAATCATTTGCATTATCAGCCATTTAAACTCACCTCCTATTAAAAATTGCATTTATTACCTCATTATAAGCATTATTTGTCTCTTCAATATTGCTTAATTCTTTAGCCATAGATAAGTATCCAACGGCTAATACTTCATTTCCTAAATTAAATTGTGATATACCCATTATTAAATATGGAAAATAACTAGTATTTGCTATAATTGTGCACCATTGATTTTCACCACGGTTTTTAAGCCCTTTTTCACACCAATCACTGGCTTCTTTAAATTTATTTTGTCTATATAGAATTTCAGCCGCGAAAAAATAACAATCGCCGCAGTCCGGAACATATGTTATTCCCTTCTGTAGCACTGCTAAAGCTTCTTCTTCTTTATTAAGAACTCCTAAAATACGTCCTAGGCTAGCATAACATCTTCCTACTTCTATAGGAGATAAACCTTCTTGTTCTGCTATAATTTTTCTATATTCAGTAATAGCCTGTTCATAATGTTCATGAATTTCATATTCAGCCGCGAGCTAAAGATGAATTAGCCAATTTAAAGGTTCTTCTTCTACCTCTTTTTCGCATAATTCAATATAAATTTCTCTATTAGGATTACTTGGATAATGCCATACAGTAATTGGAGCTTTTATACATTCATCATCAAAAAATATTCTATTATCAGCAATATTCATTAATTGTTCATGTACTAAGCCTTTGTAATGCCAAGAATTATTATGTATTCTAAATTCATGAAATTGCTATGTAACTGTTCCAGATACTGGATCAACCTATCTATTATAAGTATATACACCTCTAGAAAATAATGGATGCCAACTATTTTTTATAGCATCTACCCAGTTTTCATCTTTAATAATTTCATCTAAGTCCATCATAAAATATATAGTTGTATCTTCAGGAACCAGCGTTAAACTATAATTACGAGCCTCATCATATCTCCAAGGAGATATAATTTTTTGTTCAATAATTAAATTAGAATATTTTTCCTTAGCTTCCTATAAATATTCCCAAGTTCCATCGGTTGAACCAGTATCTAATATACAAAGATAATCCGCGGATATAAAGCATTCAATAAAGTCTTTTACCTTATTTATTTCATCTTTACAAATACTATATATTGCCAGTTTTATTTTTTCTTTAGTTTGATTCCAATCTAAAGTATTAACTTTGGTCTATATTGTATTAAAAGCATCCTAATAAAATTTTTCTGTATAGGTTTCTTCTGGTGACTTATTAAAAGCTCTCCATGGTTTTCGACCAATAAAATGTATAAAATAACTATTTTCTTCTATATCTTTTATTTGATCTTCCTATATGTAAGGCGCGAATATATCATAATATTTATTTAAATGAAGTTCTGTCTTTTCAAGCCAATCAGAATAAAATAAATTTAATAATTCTTGATCTGCAATACATATCCCTTTATTCCAGTTTTCTAATGAAAAATTCATTATATATTCATATAATTTTTTATATTCTTCTTCATTAGGCTCTATTACTAATATACCTGCATTAAAATGAGGATCTTGAGGCCAAATATTAAAATATTCTCCATCTAGTGCGCTAGTCATATGTGGAGAATTAAACAAATGATCAAGATTTTTTAATACCATAATATCATTATCCAAATATACTATTTTAGTAAAATGGGTCTAAGCCCATAACTATATTTTCGTTAAACATAAGGCCCAATTTTTAGTAAATAATGGATTAATTTTTTTATTATAATCAATTATATCTTGACGTATAATTTTATCTACTGATGTATAATGTAATTCTAACTAATCTAAAACATTTAAAATAGCTGGAGAAACATTAGAAGTTATTAGTACTTCTAATGGATACTCACTCTCAACCGCCTTTAAGCTCTCCTATAACAAAATAATTCCATATATATAACTATCATCTAATAGTATTGTTACATAAGAATAATTATTCATAAACGCCTTTTTCCTCCATTATATAAATTAAGATACAGTAATTGTATCTGAAGCTGTAGTAGCCGTAACAGCAGTAAGAAATGCCGTTGTACTTGTGACGCTAACAGTTCCTTCTGTGCCATTAAAAGTAGCTGTACCAGAAGGAGTAAATGAACCAGAAGAAGTAACTGTTCCCGTGCCTAGATCTATTCCAGTTGGTAAATCCACTGTAAATTGTTCTGCCCAGATAGATGTACCTGTGAAACTGCCACTAGCAGTAATACTACCGACCGTGGCTACTACATCAGCAGTTGTAGAACTAGAAATTGAATTAGCTGAGGTAGAAACTAAATAACTTAATACTAAATTATGATTATCTACACTTGTATAATTAATTCCACCAGTTACTGTCCCCGTAGTAGGAGCGGTGGTAGAAAGTGCGGAAACAACATTGCGCCCAGTAACTTCCACTACTGCTTTTGTTGTACTACCACCAGTTGTAGAAGCATTAACTGCAACCGTACCTTCTGGAGTATAATTCCAATATTTACCTTGATTTGCCAAGGCTGGTGCTGTAGTAGTGCTACTGATTTTTAAATTTGTTGCAGTAGTAGTAAAGCTAGCAGTATTAACAAAAGTACCAGTAACTGTAACTGTATCAGCAGTACCACTGAATGAAACATTACCAGCTGGTGTAAAAGAGCCGCTTGATGTTACTGTAGAACTACTAGAATTAAGACCTGTAAATTTAACGTAGGTTCCTGTTAAATAATCAGTTGTCTTATAAGCTAATGGCCCGAGATTTTCAGCGGAAATATCACCGAATAATTGCCATCCTATTGTACTACCGCCATAAATATATTCCTGCGCTAACATACCACCAGTAGTACTGGTTGTAGTTTTAATAACAATATTTCCTGCTACAGCAGGGACGGCTGTATTATTAATTACAACTGATGTAACAGTAGCTCCATCAATTATATTTGTATCAGTAGTAACACCTAAAAAATCTGAATAACTACTTAAAGTAGTTATAATTTCACGGGCAGCTTGGTCAACAAGCTCATATGTACTACCACTAGGTAATGTAATTTCTTTAATATATAATCCTGTAGGATTTGGAGTCATGGTAGGCATAGTATCCCTCCTTAATTTCTTGTTAATACTAAATTGTGATTATTTACAGTATCTTCACAATTAATTTTATTATTCCAATAAGTACGTTCTGCCGCGGTAATATGTTTAATATTATCATTTATATGATCATTTAACTCAGAGCGAATTGCCGCGGCGACATCATCACCAACAAATGGTAAATCTACTACTGGAGTAGATCCATCTGCGATTTTAATAGCAGGAACCGTAATTGTCGTATTATTATTTGTAATAGTACCATGGTTAGTATAAACTATAATTGTTTCACTAGGAGCAACATAATTATATCGTGCCTACCATTCGGCAGTTGTACCGACAAGAATATTTTTACTAATAATATCTCCTACAACATTCCATTTTGTACCATCATAAATAAAAGTATAAATATTATCAGCAGTAAGCATATTACTACTAATCTATATATTATTATAATATATATCTTTAGCGCCTGTACTATTAACATTTAATGTAGCATTAGCCCCTACCGTGCCTACTTTTATATGTACATAGGCTCCAGAAAATAATTCAAAATTTGTAATGCCTGCGGTCAATGTTGTACTAGTGCCTCCTGCCGTTGCGAATAAAGCGGGTTCAATTAAATACTAATCATCACCATTTATACGTATTGTATGTATATAACTCATATTTTAATTCACCTACCTTATGGAATAACAACAGCCTAAGTAGTAATAGTTAGTGAAGGCGCGGTTCCTCCATTCGTAACATTAGGAATAGAATGAGCAGTATATTCTAAACTTGGTGCGGATCCTACATCTGTAATGTTTGGAATATTTTTATCAGTATATTCTAATGTAGGAGCTGTACCAAATGTAATACTTAAAATTCCATTAGATACGGAAGCAGTTGTTGAAGCGCCAGCTGACCAATTTGTAATTTCATTTGCTGTAATAGTAGCTCCTAAAGTAGGAGTAGATCCAGGATTCCATGATGTAATATTATCCGCAGTAATGGGTTCACCTAATGTTGCGGCAGAACCGGCATTCCAATTTGATGCAGAGCCTATATTAGAAGTATTACTTCTTAGAGCATAGCTACCTTCATCACCAAGTAAAATCCATTCTGAAGATGCGGCATCAACATTCTTATAATATACATATTCTTTATTATCTAATAATATTACATCGCCACTATCATAACTATTATAACTAATAGTTTGAGTTGGTAAAGAACCAGAAACTCTGCCTCGAAAATGCATTGCACCTGTTAAACCACTTAATCCTGCGGTTTTAGCATCGACATAATTCTTTGTCGCTAAACTTAAAGCAGGAGAACTAGTAGTAATATCAGAATTGATCGTAACAGGCCCGGTAAATTCACCACCGGTAATTGGCATAGCGTTATCAGCTTTAGTGCCCTATGCAGCAGTAGCAAATAAAGAAGCATCTACTGAATTATTAACAATCCAATATTTTTCATTAGCTGACACTTCATGATAAGTAAACGCAACTACCGCCCCCGCAGCACAAACAAAGTTACCCTCTACATCAATAGCTGGAGTTGCTCCTACCTATAATTTTGCTGCGGAGGTAAGGCTATTGCCATATTTAAATTTAATATGGATTGTAACACCTTGTGTACATGCGGCAAAATTAGGCCCGATAGTTGAGTTACTTGTATCATTAATTACTTTTGTTGGTGAGCTAGCAACATTAGAGCAAACACCAAATAATGAAGAACCAATTAATATCGGTGTTTCATTATCAATCTAGACTTTTGCTAAATAACTCATGAATTATTCACCCCACTATTTAATACTGAAGTAGAGTGATAATATAATGCCGGCGCAGTGCCGTTAGAAATTTTAAGTATATTATTATTTAATAACGTAGCAGAGGTTGATGTACCTGAACGCCATTCAGAAATAACACTAACTGGTATTTGACTAGTCATGTCACTCCCATTAAGAGTACCTGCGTCTACAAATGGTAAATCTACTACGTTAGTAACACCATCTCCTATCTTTAAACGAGAAAAGGGGTGAGCATTATCAGCTGAATAGATGATAAGCTCACCATTTAGTGGTATGAAACCATTAGAGTTCTCCTTAGGGCCTGCTTTATTCCAATTGGCTTCAGTATCACTTTTCAACTGAATTCTCGTTTTGATGGTATTATTAGCCGTTGCCATAATAACACCTCCTTGGCATCATTCCAGCCAAGTTTAAATGACTGTAGTAGAATTACCACAGTCTAATATAATATATGTATCACTTGTCTATTTTAAATCCTAAACATTTCCTGTAACTGCAATTTTTTCTAACTATAATTTTTTTGATACTTGCGTTACATCCTAAGTACCACCAATTCCATCTGGAACTGTAGCACCCTCTAGTACATTTAAATTTAATGCCGCCTAATCCAAAGTGATGCGAACTTCTTTCGCATTATTAGGCGACCATTCTACATTATTAATATAGATAGATTCAATTTTATTTTCATGTTCCGTATGAGGATCGGGCGTAATAGTTAATACTCGATTTTCATTAGGAATTAATTCGCTTCCATCATAAATAATTTTACTAATTGTATTACGTTCTGCGCCCGTTTCTATCCCCTATAATTTAGTACGGGAAGCACTATCAAATTCAGAAATCTGTAAATTAACAACTTTAGCTACACCAGAAACAGTAGTAGGACGTACTTCATTATCATTTAAATATATATGCTCAATTGTATTAACTTGAGCACCATTAGCAATTCCTTCTAATTTTTGTTTTAATTCAGTAGTAAAATCATTAGAAGAAAGTACTTTTCCTTCAGCCTTATCAACTTTAGTATTAAAAGTTTCGCTTAGACCAGCAATTTTACTCTATTGAATTGCTGCATCAGGATCAATATCTGCATCTTTAATGCTGCCTTTGACCGCGTAGCTTCCTTCATCACCTAGTAATCGCCAACTCGCGCCAGTCCATACAAATTCTTTTGCATCATAAAGTATAACATCGCCCGGCTAAGCAGAAGAAAATTCATATCCACCGATACGAGGATCTACACTACTATTCGGTGTAATTACCACCGCCGCTTCTCCAACGAAATGCATCGCTCCAGTAATCCCAGCGGTTAATTCATCCACATAAGCTTTAATTAGATAATTGGGTACTAAATGATTATTTGCCGCAATAGTATCAGCGATTGGAATTAATTTTACCGGATCGGTACCATTACCAACTAATACGCTATCTTCAGTTAAATTGACACGGCCTGTGCCACCCTATGCTGCGTTAGCTGTTCCTGATATATTTGCAAATGTAGGCTGGGCTCGCTCTACTGATATTATACCATTCGTTTCACTTACACTTGTAACGAATTTATTATCTTGAGCAGTATCATTATTATTTAAATTGCCTAAAAAATAACGAATTTGTTCTGCTGTACGTGAAATTAAAGAACCATAATCAGTTAAATTGGAACGACCAATCCAACTCACTACTGTTGCTAAATCTTCTAAATCAATATAACTACTTGTATCGACAACCCAAGTACTATTTTCATTGTTTTCTTTATATCGTAAATAATATTTATACTAATTTTCATTAGTACCCTATATTAATTGATATATACGAGGAGCAATTGTAACCTCTACATCACTGCCAATTAAATTTTCTACAAAACTTTGTAATCCTTGAATTTCCTATGCAGTATAGGTAGGTTTATATGAAGCTTTTGCCCAGTTATATACATCCGCGGCAACAGCTTGAATCCAAGGTAATTCATAAAAATAATGTTCTCCATCACCAATTTTAATGCCTATCGCTGGTGGAGTATTTTCAGGAGTTATATTAGAAAGACTATCTATTACTCTATTTCTAGGAAAGGTACAAACAGCGGCTTCACCAACCTTAAGAATAATATCGCTATTCATCCATTGGTTATATGTACCATATCGTAACTATATTCTTGTCTCAAGTACATGCTCCGCCATATTACCTCACCTCCTATTAAGCACTACCTCCGTAGAGAACTAATACATCCCCAGTGGGTACGTATAATAAGGAGGTTGAGACTTGATTTAATGTCATAAATCCATCTTGTGTAACATTAATTCGATTAGCTTCAGATGAAGCTTTAACTCCACCTAATCTTGCAGCAGTAGCTACTTCTAATGTAAATCCACCGCTACCACCATCACCAGTAGTACCTACCATATCCCAAGCATTATTAATATACATGTATTCTTCATAATGGTCTCCACTACTAGCAAGAACCATATATAAAGTATTTTCATCTATATCTTGGGATGGAAGTGATTGTACAATTGCACGTTTTAAATGACCAGCATTTTCTATTGCCTAATCAACGTAAGCTTTATTTGCGGCATCAGTATCATTTACAGGCTAATCAAGAATAGTAAGATGGGTAATTGCATCGCCCGAAAGAGCTTGTAATGTTTCTACAATATCCATAAACGATTGGCTAAATGTTAAAGAACCATCTTGCTATTGAGTAAAATATCTGCTATCTAACTTATTTAAATAGGGTAGATGTGCCCAATCTCGGACGCCATCGCCTACTTTAATTAGAAACGTAACATCTTCTAAACCATATTCACCTTCCGCGAGTACTGGATTTCTATCTAACCAATCCTATGCACTATCATGTCTGATTTGCATCGTAACTTTTACGGAATTAGTAGCCATTATGCCCCACCTCCTTGTAATACTGTATTTGTAATAAGCATTGCATTTACTGGAATATATTCTTCATTCCAATAATATAATATGCGTTCTCCTAGGTCAAAGTACAATTTATCCTATTCTCCGACCTGCGGGAAATTATCATACGTATCAAACATAATTTCCCATCTATTTCTTTCAAGATAAGAACCAAAGTAATGATGAAACTCTTCACGAGTCCCAGTATAACCGCTGTTTGCCGCGAGTAAATAGATCTAATCCCCAAGAATACTAAGTCCAATAGACTCCCAAGGATATACAACCTAAAACTCTGCGGTATCAGGAATAGGTGGAATATTTACCCATCCCGTATTTTCTATATTGCTATTCAGCCAAGGATATACCATAGCAAGTCCTGCCGCGCGAGGACGAGGAGGAACAATACGTACATCATATTCTAATAATAAATCACGTGTACGCTATCTATTACTCTTATACATTACGCGTCACCCTCTTTATCACACAAGGTGGAAGGCCGAAAGCAGCATAATATGAGTCAATATCATCATAATGTATAAGATTATCATTTTCATCATATAATGGATCACGCTATATTGCTATATCCCAAACATAACGGTTACCTCTGTCATCCGGTTCTATATTTAGAGTATCTTCAGTCTCAAAATTAAAGGTTAATGTTTCTGCTGTAGCATCTATTTTTTTCTCGCAAACTGTTGTATTTGTAAGTTTATCATATATAGCAAAAACTGCGACATCTCCTTGAGAGACTGTACCCTAAGTTGGGATGGTGAAAGTACCAGTATCCCCTTGTGGTATTATAAGTCTGCGTCCAACTAATCTAATCATTGCAATCACCACCCTAATTTCTTTTTATATTCTTTTTTCATCTTACTAGACTAATCATTTATTTCAACTAAATCATAATTGATCGTTTCTAGCGAGATAAGCTACTTTTCTGCGTTATGAAGCTCTGTACTTACTTCATGTACATAGTTTTCTATTTTTCGTGCCGCATCCATCTCTTTTAATTCAACTAATTCTTTCTACATTTCCTAATATAATTTTTTAGTAGAACGCTCCCATTCTACCCATTTATTCATAAGATCCCGAACTGCACTTTTCTTTGTACCATTATCTACTGCTTGCGTACTATATTTGTACCAAGTAGAAGGAATTATATCAACTTTTTCTATATTATCTAGCTAAATTAATTTAAAATAATGGGTTGCATAATAATGATATAGTCTTCTATAATTATGTGCTTCTTCAAACTAATGATAAGTATGACATTGGGCAAAGCCCCATAAACCTATAAAATCATATGCTTTAGCCATCTCTTCATGGTACGAAATTCCTTGTGCCATATGTGTGGCTAATTTTGTAAAAATTTCTTCAACTGTCATATATGGCACCTCCAAGAAAAGAGGCGGGACTAGGCCCGCCTATATTAACGAATTTGAGTAATAACTACATTGATATGAGCATCACTTAAAGCTGTTGTACCATTGATGAATTGAAGAGTTGTCGGACTAGTTAAACAATTGCAACGGCAATTATTTTGAAGTACACGAACAAATGTTTTAAAACCAAAAGTGCGAGTATCGGTTATTGCGGCAGGAACAAAGGAAGTAATTGCCTGTGGTTGTAATACTCCATTTATCATTAACTGAACAGTTACTTCTGTTGCGGCATCCGGAGTAGCAAAACCATCCATTTCTACTAAATATACACCTGCTTTGTTAAGTTGAATAGTCGCGGGAGCACTTAAATTTTCGGAACATCCCTTATCTACAATAACATTATTAAAAGGAAAGGCTGCGCCTGCTTCTACGGCTAAATTTGAAGAATAAATCTATAACATGGATATTACCTCCTTGTAATAAAAAAATTGGGACGTACTAAGTACGTCCCAAATATGTTCATTTTATGGTGTACTTAATACACTCCTAATTACATATTACACCCTCCACAGAAAGGAGAATTACCAGCATTATAAGTCCAACCATTTGGATAGCGGACAACACCTGCTAGAGCATTTTGTAACTCTAATTGATTAATACGATTCTGCATTGCTTCAAACTTATCAGCTTGGAACATATCTTTGATAGCCTGAGCCTGTGCGACGATGTTAGCATTAGTAGCAGCATCACGCATAGCAGCGTCATAATTGTTTTGCATTAGCTGACGAGTAATTCCGCCACAGCATTCATTCTGGTTAGCTAATAGATTAGCTTGACCAACTGCTAAACCAGCAATATCACGTTGTAATTCGTCATATTTGTCTCCAACATAACCAACTACATCATGATAAACTTGATTGGTAGCCGCAACAGATTGTGCAGTACCAGCAGTTACAGCACCCATGATATCACGAGTTTGTGCCTGTAAGTTCTGAGTATCGAAACCATTCTGGACCTGATCACGAGTAGCATACTGTTCGCCACGACCGCCGTTCCATCCGAAACCACCGCCCATCATAGCGAGAATAGCAAATAACCAAATCATTCCGCCCCAGCCATTGCCGAAGCCGTCTCCATCGCGGTTCATTAGAGCCACATCAGATGCCGATAAACCATTTTCACCCATGGTTATCATCTCCTATTAAAAATTATTGAAGGTGAGATTATATACCACCTTCTATACTTTATGTATTTTATAATAAAAAAAAGTTTACTAGTTTTTTTTAGGGAATAAAAAATAAGGGGCGCTATTTCAGCCACCCCTTATTATCATAGTATCACCACCGGCGCGAAGCAGCAGTCTGATACTATAATTATATTATAACATATGTTATAATAATTTGTCAAATATTAGATTTGTATCCATCCATAAATTTCAGGACCCCAGACATTATTATCAATTGTACTTTCATATACTTTACCATCCCACATAACCCTATCTCCTTTCATATAAGGATTAGTGCTATTAGGCTGTTCCCATTCAGGAATAACATTTTCATCTGGGATTAGGACTTTAGCCCATAGACTCTACGCAGCAATAGGAGTCCAATCAACTTGTGGAATATGTTCCTATAAACATTTATATAATATTCCATCATATAGGACTCGCGCGCCAACTTCATACTTTACTTCGTTAGCATTCCAAGTAGGAAATAGATTTACTGCTTCTAATGCATCAGCATCAGATAAAGAAATTGCCGCTTTCTCTATATATGGACGGAGTTTACGCGCTAATTCAAGTAATGTCATAGTTAATCAACTCCTAATAAGATTTTTGCGGCCTATAACTGTTCCTATAATGTATTTATCTACTAAGTCTAACGAAGTAAATATTCATCTTTTGTAATAATTTCACAATCATATTCATAACCTTCCATTACCCTGTCATCAACTTCTTCTCTATAGGGAGTAATATTAGAAGCAATAGCAACCTAATTTGAAGTAATTTCTACTTCTTGTGGTCTGACTTTACTACGTACTTTCATATTTATCACCCTCCCATATAAGTAGTCCATTTTTCAACATTAGCATCATATATTTCATTCTTGGTAGGAATATATAGAAGTTTCGCACCATAATTTGGACGAGAAGTATTATTGGCGGCACGGTCTGTGGCATAATAGAATGGTCCACATTCCTCATTATATTGATATGACCCACCAGTTGCGACGGCAGATACTCCTTTTAGATTGGCATTTATCCAAATACCATCACCAATAGGCCATAAACTTGATGCTTCATCATTTGAACATTCGGCAGGCATATACACCCAGTCATATTCTTCATTGCCATAGCCCATAGCATTAACCCAACCACTAGTATTTGGAAGAGTAAATCCTACGCTAGCATAATCGCCATTTATTTCTCCATATCCATAATTAAATGAATTACAAATATAAGGAATGCCACCTTTCTAATTACCATCGCCAACAATACTGACTCCGGCTACCATAGACCATAAATTACCCCAGGGATTTTCCATCCCACGGTAGCTAATCGCGCGTTGACCTGATTCAGTT
>Ga0310690_10004879_pt1 | contig 18653 bp, 15 predicted proteins | sample AusTroGonzalo_MG_2_FD_207661 | JGI IMG/M metagenome (GOLD analysis project Ga0310690, IMG submission 207661) | Bovine rumen microbial communities from tropical cattle in Woodstock, Queensland, Australia - Gonzalo_04 (v2) (version 2) | ecosystem: Host-associated > Mammals > Digestive system >...
TTTAGCTGGATTCTTCGCTGACGCTCAGAATGACGCAAAAGGAAGTATTTAACAATGAACAAAACACAAGAAACATTATATCAGCGTGCTTTATGGGTTTGGGGCAAAGAACCTCAAATGCTTCAGGTGATTGAAGAAATGAGCGAGCTTATCAAAGAAATTTTGAAAAACGTCAATCGCAAAAAAGACAACGTCGCCGAAATTGTTGAAGAAACGGCCGATGTTGAAATTATGCTTGAACAACTCAAATGTTGCTATAATATCAAAGACAAAGTTGAGGCATATAAAAAAGACAAGCTTAAAACAATCGAAGAAAGGCTTAATCTATGGGAAAAAACGCATGACAAATAAAACGATACTCGACATTAAAAATTTATACGCAAACGCCGGTGATAAGGAAATTATCAAAGGTTTGAACTTAATCATCAACGAAGGTGAAGTTCACGCCATTATGGGTCCGAACGGCGGCGGAAAGTCAACTTTGGCCAATGTTTTAAGCGGCAAAGGCGGCTACACACCGACATCGGGCAGCGTTTTTTTTAAGGGCAAAGATTTGTTTTCACTTAATGTGGAACAACGCGCCAACGAAGGTCTTTTCCTTTTGATGCAATATCCGATTGAAATTGAAGGTGTCGCCTTTATAACGTTTTTAAAACACGCCCTAAACGCCAAACGCACATACGAGGGCCAAAAAGAGATTGATATGCCCTCGTTTATGCGTCTTGTGCGCGATGAAGCCGACCGACTTTTTATCAGCTCTGATATGCTCAAACGCTCAATCAATGCCGGTTTTTCGGGCGGCGAAAAAAAGAAGATGGAAACGCTTCAAATGAAAATTTTACAGCCCACTCTTGCCGTTTTGGACGAAGCCGATTCCGGCCTTGACATTGATGCCTTAAAAGTTGTTTCCGGCGGCATTAACAGCCTGCGCGACGGAAAGCGCGCCTTTTTGATTATCACCCACCATCAAGATTTGCTTGATCAGATTGAGCCCGATTTTGTGCACGTTTTTGCAGGCGGCCGCATTGTCAAATCCGGCGATAAGAATTTGGCCTTGCAGCTTGAAGCTCAAGGGTATGCTGACTTTATCAAGGGTGAAAAATGCTGAAATTGCCCGAAAACATAACCCTTAAAGAAACGCACATTCCCGCGCTTGAGGCCCTGCGCCAAAAGGGCAAAGCCGCTTTTTCGGGCCTGCCTTCCTTAAAAGATGAGGCTTTCAAATATACCCCCGTTCAAAGTGTTTTAACAGATGAGATGTTTCAGACAAACCCTTGCTGCGACAATTTTGACGGTTGCGCTTGCACGCAAAAACAGCTTGATTTTGAAGCACACCGGTTTTTCTTTTGTGACGGCACGTTGCACGAGCATTTTCATCCCATGCAAGGAATGGAAGTTTTGCCTTTGTCGGAGGCTTTAGAAAATCACGAAGCTTCCGGACATATCAACAAATTTGACGCTTTGAAACACCCGTTTACCGCCTTAAACCTTTCCTGTTTGGAACAAGGGCTGTTTTTGCGCATTTTTCAAACCCCGTCAAATCCGATTGTGTTGTTTTATCAAGCAAAGCAAAGCGGTTTGAAAAACATTTATAATGTGATTTTGCTTGAAAAAGGCGTATCAGCTGAAATTGTGGAAATTTTTGAAGGTCAAAACGAGGCATATTTCACAAATGTCGTCAATGAAATTTTTGTTGCAAAAGAAGCAAGCTTAAAGCACTATAAGCTTCAAAACGAGGCCTTAAATGCGGTGCATATGGCTTTTAATCGCGTGGAAGTGAAATCAAAAGGTTGTTATGAAAGCTGTGTTTTTCAAAAAGGAGGCAAACTTGCACGCCACGAGCTTGACGTTTGTTTGCTTGAAGAAAACGCATCGGCCTTTTTGAACGCCGCATACAAAATTAAGGGCAACACACTTGCCGACACAACAACAAACATCGCCCACTTAAAGCCTTTCACGGCATCTGACCAACTCATTAAGGGCGTGGTTGATGAAAATGCGCGCGGTGTTTTTCAGGGCAAAATTTGTGTGGCGCAAAATGCCGTTCAAACAAAAGGTTACCAGCTTCATAAGGCTCTTCTGCTTTCAGACGGTGCGGGGGTTGACGTTAAGCCCGAGCTTGAAATTTTTGCAGATGATGTCAAATGTTCGCACGGCGCAACCTGCGGCGATTTAAATAAAGATGAATTGTTTTATTTAAAATCGCGCGGAATTTGCGAAAACAAGGCGCGTGAAATGCTGACAGATGCTTTCTTGAAAACCGTTTTTGAGGGCATTTCAAACCCAGACATTAAAAATCTGTTTGAAAATTTTTAACGATTTTGCCCTCAAGGGCGCTATAACAACTTTATGAGCGCAAATCCGCCGATAAGCAAAAGAAAAAACGCCACGGAAAGCCAACCCAAATTTTTTTCGATAAATATTTTCATCGGTGCACCGTATTTTTTTAAGAGCCAAGCCACAACAAAAAACCGTCCGCCGCGCGCCAAAACGGAAGCAACCGAAAAAACACCCAAATTGAGGTGAACCACACCGCTTGCAATTGTGATGATTTTATACGGAAAAGGCGTTAAACCGGCGCCGAAAACAATCCACGCACCATATTTGTGATATTGCTGTTCAAATGTTTGAAATTTTTGCAAATAGCCGTAAAAAGAAAGAAGCGGCTCGGCAATTAAATCAAAGAAAAACACACCGATAGCATATCCGAAATAGCCGCCCAAAACACTTGCAATTGTCGCCAGAGACGCAATGCGCCAAGCTTTATACGGCGTTGCTAAAATCATCGGAATTAGCATAATATCAGGCGGAATCGGAAAAAACGAACTTTCGGCAAAAGCCACCGCAAAAAGCGCAAGCATCGCGCCGTTGCCTTTAGAAAGTTCCATCATCTTGTCATAAATTTTACGAATAAATTTCATCTTTCTTCTTTCAATGACAAGACTATAAAAAGAAGATGAAAAAATAGCAAGCAAAAACTTTTAAAAGCGGTTTTTTGCTTTAGATGAGCCTCTTTGCCATAAAAGTTCGGAGAACGGTTCAGATGGAGTGAAAAACAAAGCGACCAAAATTTTAGTTTACATAAAAGTAAATGAATTTTGGTCGTCTGCAGTTTTTTGCTCTAGATGAGCCGTTATACGAACTTTTAACTTATGCGGCCGTGGCAATGCTTATACTTCTTCCCGCTGCCGCACGGACAAGGATCGTTTCGGGCGACTTTGCCCCATGTGGACGGATCGGTCGGGGAAACGTCGCCTTTGCCATATTGAAAAGTTTTTTGCGGCTCGGAAGGTGTTTTTTCCCGCGCTAAAACATTTTCCGGCGTTTCGTGCACCGCATTCATCTTCATGTTTTGCCGGCGTTCGGCTGATTGTTGCGCCTGATCGTTTGAACCTGTTTTAATGACCGTGCGGCATGTAACAACCGTAACCTGCTCTTTTAAAACTTCAAGCAAATCCGAAAACATATTAAACGCTTCTTTTTTATATTCGTTTAACGGATCTTTTTGTCCGTATGCACGCAAAACAATCGTGTGGCGCATCTGATCGAGCGTTGCAATATGTTCTTTCCACAAAAAATCAAGCGTTTGCAGCAAAATGCTTTTATCAACCATTTTAACCAAATCTTGAGGCAAATCTTGATTTTTAAGCTTCAGATTTTTCTCAACTTCCGCAAGAATTTTTTCCGTCAGCGATTGTGAAGACATATTGTCCTCATTACCCCAACTTTGAATGGAAAGAGCAAAGCCTGTCATCTTCAAAAGCTCTTGCTCTAAAGCATCTAAACGCCACTGCGATTTATCCGAACCGGCGGGCACATAGTTTTCTATCACACCAGATAGGCACTCGCTACGCATTTGCTCAACGCTTTCTGAAACATCATCTGTTTCCATCAGCTTTTTGCGCTCGGCATAAATCACTTTGCGTTGCTCGTTCATCACATCGTCGTATTTTAAAAGATTCTTTCTGATATCAAAGTTGCGCTCTTCAACCTTTTGCTGCGCTTTTTCCAAAGCTTTCGAAATCCACGGATGGATAAGCGCTTCGCCCTCGGGAAGCCCCAAACGATGCAAAACGGCCGACATACGCTCCGAGCCGAAAATACGCATCAAATCATCTTCAAGCGACAAGAAAAACTTTGATGTGCCAGGGTCGCCCTGACGCCCCGAACGACCGCGCAACTGATTGTCAATGCGGCGGCTTTCGTGGCGTTCTGTGCCCAAAATATAAAGGCCTCCTGCTTCAAGCACTTTTTGCTTGTTTTCTTCAACCTCTGCTTTAATTTTTTGCCTTAACGCCTCAATCTGCTCGGGCGTTTCATCGCCTTTGAGAACAGATTTAAGCTTCATATCCGGATTACCGCCAAGCTGAATATCCGTGCCGCGGCCTGCCATATTTGTTGAAATTGTAACGGCACCCAACACGCCTGCTTGCGCAACGATGGCCGCTTCACGTTCGTGATGACGCGCGTTCAAAACTTCAAAAGCCACATTCGGCGCCGCTTTTGAAAGCAAATCGGCCACAATTTCCGATTTTTCAACCGATGTCGTACCAACCAAAACAGGCTGCCCGCGTTTGTGGCAATCTAAAATCGTTGCAATAATTGCCTGATATTTTTCTTTTTCCGTGCGATAAATCTCATCATGCTCATCTTTTCTGATAACGGGCTTGTTGGTCGGAATTTCCACACAAGGCAGATTATAAATGTCCATAAATTCCGCTTCCTCAGTCATGGCGGTGCCCGTCATACCCGACAGCTTGGGATATATTCTGAAATAATTTTGAAATGTGATTGAAGCAAGCGTCTGATTTTCGGAAGCAATTGCCACTCCTTCTTTGGCTTCTAAGGCCTGATGCAAACCGTCGGAATAGCGGCGCCCCTCCATCACGCGCCCCGTAAATTCGTCAACAATAACGACCTTACCGTCTTTAACAATATAGTCCACATCACGCGAAAACATTTTATGCGCACGCAAAGCTTGGTTTACATGATGAACCAAATTTACGTTTGAAATGTCATACAAACTGCCTTCTTTAATCAACCCCACATCTTTTAAAAGCTGCTCGACATGGCTCATTCCCGCCTCGGTTAACGTAACGGTTTTTTGCTTTTCGTCTTTTTCATAATCTGTTTCAAAAAGCTTTGGTATAATACCGTTAACCGTAATGTAGCGCTCTGAAGAATCTTCGGCCGCACCCGAAATAATCAGCGGTGTTCTGGCCTCGTCAATCAAAATTGAATCGACCTCATCAACAATGGCAAAATTAAACTCACGCTGAACGCGGTCAGACAAAGAAAATTTCATATTGTCGCGCAAATAGTCAAATCCGAGCTCATTGTTTGTTGCGTATAAAATGTCGCAGTTATAAGCTTCACGCCGTTCATCATCATTTTTTTCATGAACGATGTAACCGACACTTAATCCCAAAAAGCGATATACCTGCCCCATCCACTCGGCATCGCGTTTTGCCAAATAGTCATTCACGGTTACGATGTGCACGCCCTTGCCCGAAAGCGCGTTCAAATATGCGGCAAGCGTTGCGACAAGTGTTTTGCCTTCACCGGTTTTCATTTCGGCAATCATACCTTTGTGGAGCACAATCCCTCCGACAAGCTGAACATCATAATGACGTTGAAAAAGCGTGCGTTTGGCCGCTTCTCTGACCGCGGCAAACGCCTCGGGCAACAGCTCATCAAGTGTTTCGCCTTTTGCAATCCGCTCTTTGAAAAACGCCGTTTTTGCCTTAAGTTCATCATCGGAAAGCTTTGAAAACTCAGGCTCCAACGCGTTTATTTTTTCAACCGTCTTAAATTGTTTTTTCACAAACCTGTCATTAGCGCTTCCAAAAAGAGCGCGGGCAATTTTATTTAACATATTTTTAACCTTACATTCGTTATAATACTTAACATTTAGTGTGGAATAAAACTAAAGTCAATACTCTCAAGCAAACTTATAAACCAAACTTGAAAAAATACTTTGCAAACGAAGAAAAATTGTTTATATTTGCAAACAGAAACGGAACCATTTTTTTAGGAGATATCAAATGAAGAAAAAATATATTTTTGCGGGTGTCGTTGTCCTTTTGGCGGGCGCCGCGGCGTTTTATGCATTCAAAGTTAATGCCCAGAAAAACATCGGTGTTGCCGCAAAAGTAAACGGTGAGATTATCAGCGTTGAAGAAATCCGCAAAGGTTATACGAACAATCCTCAAATTGCGGCGCAAATTCCTTTTAATGACTTTTATGACAGAGCTCTTGACATTTTTGTAAACGGAAAATTGCTTTATCAGGCGGCTCAAAATGCGCAGGTTGAAAACACGGAAGAATATCAAGACCAGTTCAAAACAATGAAAGAAGATTTAACGCGCAAAGTTTATCTGGAAAAAATCGTTGCTGCGGGAATCACCGACGAAGAAATTCAAAAGCTCTACAATGATGAATATTTAAGCAAGTTTGAAAGCAAGAGAGAATTTGGCGTGAAGCATATTATGCTTGACAACGAAGAAACCGCGGCGGAAGTTCTTGAAAAATTAAACGAAGGTGCTGATTTTGACACCCTTGCCAAGGAATACACCAAAGACACAACCGTTGATTTGGGCTATGTGAACGACGATTTGGGTATTCCGGAGTTCATTCAAGCCGTGCAAACCTTGAAAAAAGGCCAATACACCAAAGCTCCGGTCAAAACGCAATTCGGCTATCACATCATTTGGTTAAACGATGTTCGCGATTCACAGCCTGTTGCTTTGGCAGAGCTTGAGCCTCAAATCAGAGATTTGCTTGCCCAGAAGATTATTGCCGAAACGCTTGACAGCCTTTATAAAAACGCTCAAATTGAAAAGTTTGACTTAAAAGGCAACTTAATACCGGCGGCAAAATAGAAATTGTGTTTCAAAAAAGCAAAAGAGTCGCGTGTGTTTCAGGCCCGCGGCTCTTTATTTTAAAAATAAAGTGAACCGAATTTGAGGCTTCTACGTTTTATATTGTTGTTAGGAGAATTTTGACATGACAAATATAGACGATTTATTAAGGCAGGCAAAGCCGCTTTATTTAAGACGCAAGCGAAACCGTCGTTTAGCGGCGGGTGCGTCGGCAGTTTTGGCTTGTTCGTTTGCCTTTATTTTAACGTTTAACGCACCCCAAAAAATTCAAAGCCCGATATATGATGTTTATGTAAATGAAATTTATCAGGCTGAAACAGGCTCGATTATTGAAGATTTGGGGTTGCCGACAGATGAATTCGGTTTGCTTTTGGTTTAAGAAATGAAAAACATTATTTTAGAAAACAAAAAATATGTTAAGGCCGTCATTTATAAGTTTTTAGGGCGTGATGACGACGACTTGGAGCAACAGGTTTACATTAAAACGTGGCAAAATATGGCAAACTATAAGCCTCAAGGCAAATTCAAACAATGGATTTGCACCATTGCGGCCAATGTTTGCCGCGATTACTTTCGCTCTAAAACATATCATCAAAGCAAAGCCGAAATTTGCAGCGATGAGGTTTTGGCAAACGCCGCCGTCAAACCGGCCGCCGAAGAAAGGATTGATCGCAAAAAACGTCAAAAAATCGTCTTAAAAGCTGTTGATGAACTTCCTAAAATTTATCGCGAGGTGATTGTGCTTTCATCTTTTGAAGAATATTCCATCGAAGAAATTTCAAAACGCTTGAAAATCCCCGAAGGAACAGTTAAATCAAGATTGCACCACGCCCGTGAAACCTTAAAAACGAACTTAACTTTTTTACTTGGAGAAAATCAATGAAACACACCTTTTTATCTTTAATGCTTGCAAGCAGTGTTCTTGGTGGCGGCTTAATGTGCGCAAACCCTGCCGGCGCGCAGGATATACCCGCCCAAATACCGACGGCCGAACGCCAATTTGATCATGCGCAAATGCGTCAAAAAATAGCCGACAAAATCGCCAAAGATTTGAATTTAACCGATGAGCAGCAGCAACAGGCAAAGCAAATCCGCGAGGAGGGCAGAAAAGAAATTGAGCCTTTAATGAAGGAAATGAAAGAACTTCGCAAAAAAATGGACGCCAAGCGCCGTGCCAACATGGAAGAGTTTGAAAAAATTTTAACGCCCGAGCAAAAGGCAAAATTTGAAGAAATGAAGAAAAACGCCCCAAAGCCACACTTTGATAAGATGCGCGACAAAAAGGGACCTCACAAACATTTCATGATGCCCCGCAGCGAAGGTTTTGAAAGCACTGCTTCACAGCCCGAAGCGCCTCAAGATGCAGAATAAAAAAAATATATAAACTTGTCCTTTATAAAAACGAACCGCCGGCTTAAAACCGGCGGTTTGCTTTGGCACATGCACATGTTATTTTACGGCTCAAACTCTTGGTCGCACATCTCATTTGCCAAACTGCTTGTATTCAAACACTTGTTTGGCGCAATATTATATACAGGCCTACAAGCCGAAACGTTTGAAAGATACAAACTGCAAAAATGTGCAACGGCACTCTCACACGAATTGCCCGACTGCCCTATTGCGTTATACGCATTAACAACTTGTTGCGGACACGAAGTCGGAATGGAAGAATCTATTTTACAAATGGTTTCCATGACTTCACCCTCGCAATAGCAAGTGTTATTTGCGCCTTGGCTCCATCCGCCGGCCACGTTGCATACACATCCGTTTCCGGAACGGATATAACCGTGCATTTCATCACACAAAAAGTTAGAACAATAGTCGTGTGCACAACAATCTCGATCGTCTATAAGAGCTCCTGTGATAAGCCCAACCGAATACGGATGTTCAGCTTTTGAGCAGCTGCCGTCCCAACATGTTGTAGACGGATTTGAACCAAAAGTATCAGATGTGCAATATTCCGACCAGTGCACTAATTTACAATCTGCTAGAGTATTATACCTATTGTAAGAATCTGTACATCTTTCACACTGTGTGCACAAAACCGAATAACCATGCGCACTCAATCGTCCGACGTCTGAATACACACCTGTTCCGCTGCATGGTGTGGATTGCCAACCCGAAGCACAACCGCTCGGTTTGTAACAATCATTGCCGTAGGAAGTGTAATTATAAAACGACACTTTATCGCCGCCTGTTACACAACCTGATTTACAGCCTGAAGGCACCCAGCACCATACGCCTTGAAAATTCTGCGATCGGCAAGAAACGCAATCGTTTTCACATTCTGCTTGTGTGGCATGTGGTGATCCCGGAACGTCAGCACACGTCATAGGCGTTGGCTCAACGCATTGATTTCCTTGCTTTATCCATCCTTCCCGACACGCAAAATCTTCATATTTTAACGCACCGTTTGAACAATCGGTGTTCACAACCTGACACGAATTCACTCCATAAGAATTATATGGAAGATTGCTTTCAGTGTAGCTGTATCCCGTGCAAGGCTCCGGCGTGCATGATGAAGTCGGCACACACGCATTGCCCGATCGCTCATAACCATTGTTACAAGCAAAATCTGCATATTTCAATGCGCCGTTTGAACAATCGGTGTTCACAACCTGACACGAATTCACACCATAAGAATTATATGGAAGATTGCTTTCAGTGTAGCTGTATCCCGTGCAGGACTCCGGTGTGCATGGTGATTGTATCAATCGACACTCGTTTCCAATCTTGACATATCCTTCATTGCATTCAAACCCCAAGTGCCACGTGCTGCCCATTGTGCAATCAGGATAAGTAATCTGACAACTACCTGTTGACGTTGCATTGTTCGGAATGGACTGAACAGTATATCCGTAGCACAAATCATACTCACATGTTTCTTTTGGTTGGCAAGAATTCCCAACCTGAGTATACCCCGTGTTGCAGACAAAATCCAAATACTTTATAGGACCTGTCGAACAGTTTTTATATTTAATTTGGCAACTGTCTGTCGCGGTTGAATTTTCAGGAATGGAAGACAAATTATAGCCTGTGCACGGATCATCATAACATTCCGTTATTTCCACGCACGTAGTGCCTGATTTTCTATAACCCTCTTCGCAGTCAAATTCCATAACCCTTGGGTGATAAGTGCAGTTTTCCGTAACCCTCATGCACCACTCCGTAACCAACATGTGAGCTTTTAATGTTGTTGAACCGGGACAGTCATTTGGCGTGCATGAACATTCATAACACGTTTTCAGCATCGGACCCAAATTCACAAGATGCTCCGTTTCATCATCCGGATTGTTGCAATGGCCTGACTGATAGCCATAATCCGAACACGTTTTCGCAACGCAGAGCAAATTTTTCTTTTTATACCCTTCATCGCATTCAAAGTCATTGTAATAAACATCGCCGTAAACGCATTCGCCATTCACTTCCGAAACTTTTTGGCACGAATCACCGGCAAGCGTGCCGTATGTCGGAGCTTGCAACAAATTATATCCAACACAAGGGTTAATTTCGCATGCTCCCGAATGAGTTTCACACTTAACGCAATCCATACTTTCAAGCCGATACCTCTCGGAAACATACCCGTTCTCACACTCCGGCTCGGTATGGCTACCGGGTGCGGTGTATATTTTCTTATAAGGCGGATGACAATCTTTTGCGTAATAGCACGTCAAATTACCGTAAGAAATTGAATCAACTTCAAAAACTGTTTCGTTAAAATTGTTTTGAGGCCTTGAGCCGAACACACTGCTGCATTCAATTGTGTAACATATGGGATCATATGATGCTTCAGCATAGTTAAAAAGCTCAGATCCATTGCCGATCATCATTTGCGAAACTTCATTTTCAGCGCACTCTTCCGGATTTGCCGGTGTCGGCGGAATCGGCGGGGTTGGCTCTCCGCCGCCCGATGAACCGTATCCGCTCAAGCAGCTTCCATCACCGCCGAAAATGTGGGGTAAAAAACAAACGCGCGCACTCGCCGTTGCAACGGCAAAAACACACGCGAAAAATAAGATTACGAAAATCCTACGCATAAACATGGCTCCCTTCATAAAAATTATAATTGGTTTTATAGTATCATAAAAACCCTCAAGCGTCAAGATATTTTTATCAGGGGACGCATGTTCTGACTTTTAAAATCAATTTTTTATTGCAACACTCGATTTTCAAGATGTTCTTGTTTGTGCGACGGATCTAAATAAATATCATCACTTAAACGTGCATATTTAAAAACTTCTTCGGCAAAAGCCTTTTTTGCAATATAAGTCAAAAAAAGCGGCGTTTCCAGTTTGAGTTTTCCGAGCGTTTCTTCCAAAGCTTCAAACGTGTCGTAAATGGTTGTTACAAACATAATGTTTTCTTCAAGCGCATTGTTTTTGTTTTCTTTTTTGGTTTTAAGCATTATCAAGCCTTTTTTATTAAAAAATAATGTGTGATGTTTCACAACATATTTTCAAAACAAAAAAAATAAAGATGATAACAAAGCTATCTTGACAAGCCGTTTTTTATAAGCCTTGTGTTTTTACATCAAATGCGGGGGAAAAATGCTTTCTTTGTGGTGCAGTTTAAGATTCGAATCGACATGAAAATATTCTTTGTTGGCCCATTTTTTTATCAAAACATCAATCAGCTCTTCGTCCACAATCCCCTCCTCGCGCGAGGGAAAACGCTTGATGAGGTCTTGATATATATAATTTGCAACATTAACCTTCATTTTTATCTCCTTGGCGAAAACGATATAATCTTTGATGCATAAAAATAAAGCAGGCCTCAACTAAAGTCTATGTTCATAAGTTGCATTTTCTGCTATTTTCCCTGTTTTTAGCGCCATCTCAAACTTGTTTTAATGTTTTGCACAAAAAACCCCCGATGAACTTGTGTCATTCGGGGGTTGTTTCTAGAACAGGCGAACATACAAGCCGTCTTCGCCAATTTTAAAGAGGCTTGAAATTCCTGTCACTTTACACGCTGTCCGCGGATCAGAGAAAATGATATCGCCGCTTTCGATTTCAACCGTAAACCAATCGCCTTTGTTCTTGTTCACGTCAAAGAGCTTTTCAATGCTCTTATTGGCGATGTGATAAAGGGCGAACAGGCCGTCTCTGCGGCGAACCTCAAGCAACACGCTTTTTTTGGTTTGATAAAAAGCCACAAAATCGCCCAGTGTTTCGAAACCTTTTTCAAGGCTAAACGTTAAAAGCAAATCGTCGCCCAAAACGAGCAACGCGTGGTCATCGGAAAAGCCCAACACCTTCGGTGTGGCATGCACCATTTCCTGACATTGATTGCAAAAGACGAAAAATCCGCCTTTATAGAGGAACGCCGGTGTTTTGGCCGTACCGAAGTTCACCACTTCGTCATAAGCCACATCATCAAAATCGTTTTCTCCGCGCTGCCAAAGCCGGCACGTTCCGTCTCTTTGAATTTCGACAACATGGTCGTCGCGGAAAGCCGTAAACTCCTTTAAGGTCAGAGCAAACGAGGTTGCTTCAAACAGGCTTTTGATGAGCGGATGTTCCTTTTGACAGATGGTCAAAGTTGTCAGTTCTCTTGCAAACCGTTCGCTGATTGGTGCAATCGGCATGGTTTTTGAGAGAAACTCTTGGTGACTGTTCGGGCAGCCCGCACTGATGGTGTAAACTTCCACCTCACGTGCATGAATTCTCATTTTCATAATTAAAAAAAAATTAAGGTTAATTATAGCTTTATGCAACAGATTCTATCATTGTCAAAACTTTTGTCAAGGATTTATTTTGCAAAAAGCATATTTTTTTATTGACAAGGCAAAAAAGTGATGTATATATGCTGCTTGAAATGATGCCGACATAGCTCAGTTGGTAGAGCAACTGATTTGTAATCAGTGGGTCGGGAGTTCAAGTCTCTCTGTCGGCACCAATAAAAGAAGCCACCTTCACGGTGGCTTTTTTGTATTGCTCTCAAGAGAAGGTATTGAACTTTCGGCCCACTTGGATCGGGGCGAGCAAAAGACTGCTCTTAAACGAGCAGTCTTTTTTTTTCGCAGCGCTAGCTTATGTTTTGCTTACAAGGAGCGATGGCACCGTGCCGCAAGCATTACATAAGCTGTGCTAGTTGTATTTTAAAGCTCATCTCTACTTTGTTCACACATCACAGCTTCAAGCTTATCTACCGTGCAGCCTGAACTTTTAATCTCAGGATATAATGCTTTACATTTATTGTAATTTTCTGTGTAAAGCGTGCAAAATGCGGTGATGGCAGCGCGACACGAATTATAGTGCAAACTCCAATTCATAATTGCAGCATAAGCATCCGTAACTGTTTTTGGACACACGGTTTCATTTACAATGACGCATTCTCCTAATTCATTCACAGCATTACCTTTACCGCAATAGCATGTTCCATCTGCATTCTGAGACCAGCCTGCCGCCGTGTTGCAGACGCAAGTCTCATTGGGTTTTGTGCCCGATTTGATATAGCCTTTGCTGTTGTCGCACAAAAAGCCATTACACATGCTCTTTTTGGTGCCGTTGACTGTAGTTAAACAGCAATCTCTGTCATCATATTCCGCACCCCTAACGCCGTTTTCTTCATACGTGAAATCGTCTCTTTCGCAAGAACCATTCCAACAAGTTGCCGTCATCGGGCTGGTGCCCTCAGTCGTGGATGAACAATTCCAATAATCTTTTTCGCAGGCAAGCTGAGAAGAATATGTGCACGTGTCGCATTGTGTGCACTTGGTTGACAAGCTGTGGGCAGATTTCCACCCTGTTGTAGAATATCCGCTGCAAGTACTTGATTGCCAACCTGAAGCGCACCCATTCACTGTATAACATTTTTTGGAGTTATATGTGTATGAATTATATGAATAGAAGCTTTGAAGCGTAATGCCTGTCAAACAGCTCGACGAACATCCGACAGGCTTAAAGCAACCTGTTGCATTGTCCCTTGAGCAATCGGCACAAGTGTTCGCGCTTTCGCATGCGCTTTCAGAATCCCACTGTCCTATATCAGCGCATGTTGTGCAGCTTCCAGTCGGGGCCTTATAACACGTTTTTGTGCTGTCTCCCGAATCTATTGTTGTTGAAGCACAGGTTTGCGAATCACACTCTTTGCCCGTGCATTCTGTATATGGATAATCACCCGCGCAGTCTTTAGCAACTTTATTATAATAACAAGGACCTCCATTTACCGTATCTTCGCTGTATGTCCAACCGTTGCCGGGCTTGTTTGTTGTGCCACCCGAGTGAACCTCCGAACAACTCTTTGCTGAAATGTTATAATAGCAAGGTCCATCGCTCACCGTGTTGTCCGTGCTGTATGTATAGTAAGAACTGTCCGGCTGATTCTTTGTGCCGTCGGTCGGGTGCTCGCTTGCACACGTTTTTGCCACGTTGCAATCACCGCTCGGGGCACTGTAACATTTTTCATAGCTTAACGTCGACCCGTTACGACGCAAATATTTATATCCAGATGAGCAGGTTTGCGAATCACACTCTTTATTACAGCCATCATAAGGATAATCACTAAAATATCCGCACGAGGTGATTGCCGTGCATTCGTAGCAGGTTTTAGAACTTGAACCGAGTTTTGTGTTTTCATGTTTTGTTTCAACATAGCCGCTACTGCACGATGTGGCTTTCCAATCGTAATCCCCACAGGTCATTGCTGCGCAACTGCCTGAACTTTCTTTGTATCCGTCTTTGCATGAAGTTATTTTATATTTTGTATCACCCAGTGTGCAATCCGCATTTTGAATTTGGCAATCATCGCAGTTTGCGCCTGTCGGACAAGACGAACGACTGAAGTCTGAGCATGATCTTGTTTCGCAAGTGCTAACCGTCGGTTCCTCAGGTGTCAATTCAATGCAAGAGCTGCCGGATCTTGTATATCCCGAATTGCATTCCCATCCTTCATACCAGTCTCCACCATCTATACATGAAGTCCCGGAAACATATTTGTAGCGACACGCCTCGCTCGTCCAGTGTGAATTTGCAGGTTTTGTGTAGGTGTCATATCCGTAACACGGATTTGTGTCACAGCTGACAGTGCAACTTCCGGAAGGTGCCGTAAAGCACGTTTTTGTGCCTGAACCTACGGCTTGTGGGGCAGAAGAACATGTTTGCGAATCGCACTCTTTGTTTGTGCATGAATCGTATATATAAGGACTGTAATCACCGCACGTTTTTTGGACACAGCCTGAACCCGATTTTTTATAACCCGTGTTGCAGGTCCACTCCGTACAGCGCTCTGTGCCTGTGTTGCAAGAAGCATCAACTGGTGTGCATGTTTTTGAACACGTTGCGTTGTTAGGAACGGAAACTTCTGCACCGCACGTAACGACATCGCAGGTTTGCGCACCGGTGCAAACGCAGTTATAACAATATTTATCGCCTGATCTGCCGTTGGTGGAAAGCCCGATAGACCATGTGCCGTTGCATGTGCCTGTGCTTGCGCATTTTGAAGCTTCGGTGGCATAAGCCCCTTGGCACTCTTTTGCAACGCACGTTGTGCCTTGAGGTTCATACCCCTCATTGCATTTAAATTTATAAAGCAAATCGCCGTTGCTGCAGTCGCTGTTAACCACCTGACACGGTGCACCGTCAAGGCTTCCGTTTGCCGGCGCGCTTTTAACCGTATAACCTGCACAGCTGTTTGCTGTCGGACAGTCTGTCGGTTCATCGCATTGATAGCACGTTAAACTGTCAAGATCATATCTTGAAACGGACGCGCCATCAGAACATTCCCTTTTATAAGGCTCGCGGCAACCTGTGGCATAATGACACGTCACCCCGCCGTATGTTGCCGAAGAAATTGTAAAAACACTTGTGTTGAGCAATTGGGGAGAAGATGTTGAACCATAAAGACCGCTACACCCGACGATATAACATCCCGCGCCATAGGCTGTTTCATAATAAGCAAATAATCCGGTGTGTTCACCCGTTAAAAACTCGGAAACAGCGTTTGGTCCGCAGGGATTATTCGGATCGGGTTCATCACCACCGCCCCCGTTGTCATTCGTATCATCACTGCCACCACTGATTCCAATCAGGCAATCATTGTCGCCGCCAAAGACGTTTGGCAAAAAACAAACCTTTGCACTTGCGGAAACGGCCGCAAGAAAACACATCAAAAACAAGACAATTGAGAGTTTGCGCATCATATCAAGTCCCCCGTAAAAACTTCCATCAGTTGGACATATTGTAACACAATCTGTTGCCCGATGCAACTTTTTTTATCTTAAAAGCGCATTTAAACACAAAAAAAGACGGTTTCTTCAAACCGTCATTTTGTTGGTAGGGGTGAGGAGACTTGAACTCCTACTCGCAAAGCGAACAAGATTTTGAGTCTAGCGCGTCTACCAGTTCCGCCACACCCCCGTCGTGTGAGCAATATTTATATGATTTAATTTTGTTCGTCAACACTTTTTTTATAATTTTAGTTTATTTTTTTGTTTCATTGTGGTATAATGCGCGCAAAAGTTGCGAACTAAAAGGGTTTTGATTAAATTGGACACGTTAGAAAATCAGGCAAATCGTTTGTATGATCAGCAAAAATACCCAGAGGCTTTGGATATTTATCTTTCGCTTTTAAAAAAATATCCGAAAGCCGAAAAATATTCCATGTATTGCGGCAACTGTTTTGACGCCATCGGGCAAACGGGGGAAGCCGCACGATACTATAAAAAAGCTTCAAAACTGAACCCCGTTTCACCTAATGCTCTTTTGGCGCTTTCAAACCTATATTATCAAAGAGAAGATTATGCCAACGCTGAAAAATTTGCACACATGGTTTTGCAAAAATTCAAAAACGACACGTCAGCTTTGCTGATTCTGGGCAACTGCGCCTATTGCAAGGCAGATTTTGAAACAGCTCTTTCGTTTTATGAAAAGGTCTGCGCCATCAATCCGTCAAGCTATATCGGCCTGATTAACATGGCAAACACGTCGTTTGACTTGGGGAAATATGTGAAAGCGATTGATTTTGCTTTTAAGGCGCTTGAAATATATCCGGCAAGCGTTGATGCTTATATTATTGCCGGCAACTCGTATATGGAACTCTCAAAAACCGAAAAAGCAGAAAAAAACCTTTTGAAAGCCTTAAATTTTAAAAGCGACAATCCGTGGATTTATAACTCTTTGAGCCGACTTTATCAAAAGGCAGAAGATTGGGAAAATGCCTTAAATTTCGGTTGGAAGGCGGTTCTGTTTGCCGGCGACGCAGCAGATGACCAACACATCAATTTCGGTTATTTGCTTTATGAATGTATTGATGAAAAAAAATCGGATCTGGCGCTTGAATATGCAAGAAAATGGCTTGAAGCTTTCGAAAAAAACAAACTGGTTGCCTATATGGCCAACTCCATTTTGGAAGATAAAAAAATCAAAACGGCCGAACCCGAATATCTTGTGCGCATTTTCGACACTTTCGCAACCGATTTTGATGAAACGTTGCATGGGCTGGAATATCTGGTTCCGCAACATATCGCCGAAATGGTTCAAAAACACCATAAAAAAGAGTTTTTCAAACGCATAAACTGTCTTGATTTGGGTTGCGGCACAGGGCTTTGTGCGCAGATGATTAAAGACATGATCGGCTGGAGTGCCATAACGGGTGTCGATTTGTCTCCGAAAATGCTTGAAAAAGCAAGGCAAAAAGGTGTTTACAACCACCTTGAGCAAGCCGAAATCGTTAATTTTTTGAACACAACCGACAAAACATATCAGCTTGTGGTTGCCGGCGATGTGCTCACTTATTTTGGCGATTTAAAGCCGCTTTTCGAAGGTGTCGCAAAAGTTCTCTCTCTCGGCGGCCTTTTCGTTTTCAGTATTTGCGAAAATAATTTGAATAAAGATGATTATTGCATCACCCCCGCCGCACGATTTGTTCATTCAACCAACTACATCTTAAAACAGCTAAAAAAACGCGGTTATAACAAACTTGATATGATTTATAAACCCTTGCGCAATGAGGGAGACAAAGTTGTATATGGCTACATCTTTGCCGCTCAGAAAGTGATGATTGTTGAAAAATAAGCCATAAGCTCTGATGTTTGTCTTCTCATGCGGAACATTTTACACCGGAACTTATGTTTTTTTACACAATTACAAACAATGTCTTGCAAAGTTTCTTAATCTGTTTTACACTCAAAGAAGATGTGTGATACACATATTCAGACCTGTTGAGGTCGGAGCCTTGATAAGCTCTAGATTGTTCGGTGAACGGGATTTTCATCGTTACGCTATGGTGCAATTTTATTGCTCAAGCTAAAAATAATCCCAGATCAAAATGGTCTGGGTGCTTCAAGCGGATGTCCAAAAGCTGTGTTTAATATGCGGCTTGAAAGGCTTGGAGGGTCATTTAACAATCTATGATTTATCAACTCTCCAGACCACTTTAGTGTGGTTTTTTTTGTGCATCACATACTTTGTTTAAACACCAAAGGAGAGAAACCATGCCAAAAATTTCCGTTATCATCCCCGTTTATAACACCGAACAGTTTTTAAAACGTTGTTTAGATTCTTTATCAGCACAAACATTTTCAGATTTCGAAGCAATATGCGTTGACGATGGGTCAACAGACAACAGCCTGAAAATTTTGCGAAAATACGCTCTCAAAGACAAACGCTTTCATGTTTTTTTTGGACCGAACAAAGGCACTTCCACAGCGCGGAACATCGGTTTGCAAAAAGCTGTCGGAGAGTATATATTCTTTTTGGATTCTGATGACTATTTGCCCAAACAATCTCTCGAAATTTTTCTTAAAGTCGCTTATCTATCCTCAGTCGATGT
>Ga0310690_10004881_pt1 | contig 18644 bp, 35 predicted proteins | sample AusTroGonzalo_MG_2_FD_207661 | JGI IMG/M metagenome (GOLD analysis project Ga0310690, IMG submission 207661) | Bovine rumen microbial communities from tropical cattle in Woodstock, Queensland, Australia - Gonzalo_04 (v2) (version 2) | ecosystem: Host-associated > Mammals > Digestive system >...
ATGGGGAGAAAGTATTACTACAATAGGAAACATTATGAGCGATAAATGGTTCAACATTGAGAGTTTTTTCAAAGAATATGAGGTGAAAGAATGAGCATCGTAATTCACGGAGTGAATATGCCAAAAGAGGGAAGAACTACTATTGAAATAGGTTCTGATGGTGCTGCTTATACTGTAACAAAGAGAATGAGAGCAATAGATTCTGAAGCACTCATAGCTAAAATTATGAATAAGATGCGCCGATATAATTACGACGAGAAAAAGATACTTGTTTTGGCGAGTGTGATTGATATGATAGACGAGCTTCCGACTATTGATGCGCGAAAGAAAGGCCATTGGATTTCTGCGGCAGAATTTGAGGAATGTTCCGTATGCCACGGGACGAACCTAAAAGAATTCCAAATGGCACATGGAAAAGCTATCAGATGGATTAAGGGTAATTTTTGTCCAAATTGTGGAGCAGATATGAGGGAGGAAAAAGATGCTCCTATAATCATAGAGGCGGAAGAGAAAGAATAAATTATATTATTAAAGTTTTAGGAGTTGGAGTCTAGGCATACTGGGCGCCGGCTTCTTTTAATTTGATTTTTTCTAAAAATTTTGCTATAATATATATAGAAAAAGAAAGAAAGGAAGATTGAAATGGTATCAGTAGAGAAAGAAGTAAATAAAGAAATTGCGCGCGTAAGAATTGAGCATGGTGAAGAGTTTATTACTGGTTTTTGTCTGCTGAATGCCTTCAGTCTTTTGTTGGGACCGAGGAAAGAGCGACCTGAAAGTGTTGATAAAGCCAGGTGCTTCTTAAAGCACACAAAAGATAACTAAGAAAGGAAGATATTATGAATACTGACAGAAGTGGTATCGCGCCGAGGAAGCCTTTCACGAGAGAGGAACTCGTAAAGATTTTTGATGAGCACTGCGCCAGCGAGTATAAGCGTTGGTCAAATCCTTTTTGGGGCGATGAGGCGCGCCGTGGATGCGATCGTAAGCTTAGAGAGTTTGACGAGGGTGAGGCAGTTGAAGTAGAGTCTTCTGAATATATTGAAAATGATTACTCTTATGCCGATGTGCTGATGAGTGATGGAACTGTAAGGACGGTGTTTTATGGATACTGGGATTGAAAAAAATGATGTGTATGGATATACGCTAACCTCTTTTACATCTGAAGAAGATAGATGCGAGAAAGGCATAGTGTTCGCGCCAAATTTTGCAGAGGCAATGCGAAAGATTTGTGACGCGTATGGAGACGATAGCATAGATATGGTTCGTATTTGGTTGTTTGGATTGGGCGGCAGCCTTATTGAGTTGAGTGAGATTGCGGAAGATAAGAACTTTACAGAGGAAAAGTGGTTGCAAAATGAGGAAGTAAACCCTTCAGTTTGAGGGTCTGGCGCCACGAAAGGAGAAATTTTATGAGAATTATTTTGCGAACTGAAACACTTGTCGTTGAAGAAAGAGAGACTCAGCTTACTCAGGAGCTTTGTGATGAATTCAATAAGCACATTAAATGTATGTATGACCAAGAGATTGAACCGATTACTATTTCTGATGTAGTTCTTTTTGAGAATAGTAAGCCTTCAAAGCTTGATCAAAGGCTTAATGTAAAAGGTTATCATGATACTGATTATCGTGTGCCTCTTAGTAGTTTTTGGCTGGAATGGATCGAAGAGGAGCTTTGGGATATTGAGGCGAATGAAATTGAACGGGAATGTGAGGATCAGGAGACTTACCTAGCTCTATAAGAAGTTTTATGGGCGCCGCACCAATAAAAACTAAGGGTCAGGCGCCCAGTAAGCCAAATTTTTCTAGAAAATCCTGAAAATTTCGGGTCTCAAATTTTTATTGAACTCATTGAGAAAAGTGACATATAATATGTAAGCAGAACTTCTAATATAATATATATAGCCTAACCCCTTAAATTGAAAAAAATGAAACCGCCACGGCCTTTTTCGCGGAGCGAAAAAGTCGTGGCGGCAGTACGAAAAACGGGATAGGGGCCGAGCCTTAGCCGGGTTTGTGCCCGAAGGGCACTAACTCGGCGCGGCCCCGGATCGGGACGCAGAGCTTAGAGCAGGGAGAGAGCATAGGGAGTATCGACTGCGTCGACGCCAGACTAGTATAGGGAACATAAAAGAGAGACCTTGCCGCAGGGCGGCAAAGCCAGACTTGTATAGGGGGGCGTAAAGGTAGGGGCGTAAGCACAGGGCGCGAAAAATGGGAATGGAGGACGAGACGAAAAACGGATGACGCCAGACTGGTCTGGCGTATACTTAGCTTTCTATGTGAAAGGGGGGTTGTCTCGACCGATGCAGGGGCAGCTTTATATGGCTATACATAGGGAGCTTAGAATTTTCGGAAAAATCGGGTTTCGGTTTAATGGGTAATGGGTACTTGGTCCAAAAATTTCCAAAAAGTCAAAATTTTTAGGTAAAATTTTGCAAAAATTGGGTATAAATATATATTAATAGTCTGGCTTACATATTAAATGTCGTTTTTTCTGAAAAAATCTCGAAAAAATTGAGGAAAAATTTGAAAAATTCTGAAATTTTTGCTATAATATATATAGAAAAGATGAAGAAAGGAGATTTCAAATGAGTTCTTATATGGAATTTTTCATCAAAGATGAAAATCGTCTTATTTTTATCGGTGCTTTCCCGCATTTCTACCCAGTTTACCAGGCATTTGGACCTGCACCGTATGGAAAGCTGGCGCGGTTGGATACGGTTCATATCAGCAAAGTAACTGAAAAGCTGCGCGAAGAAATTCAACAGCTGAATGAAGACCGAGCTGATCTGGTCAAGGAAGAAAAGAATATCTGGGCGACCAGCAATCCTCTTTCTGAAAAGCGCGAAACTGCAGCTCAGGTGCGCGACTCCATAGCTGAGATTGACCAGCTGATCACTGATAAGAAATTTGCATTTGATTTCGCTTGTACTCTGAATATCATGAATGAACATTTGGAGGTCTATGAAGGTTCGAGTGAAGCGGTGCGCGCCGCTCGACTGTACTATGGTATTGATGTAGAACTTGAGAATTCCAAAGAAGAAAAAATTTGAAAAATCCCGAAAATCCTGTTATAATATATATAGAAAATGAGAGAGGAAATCAACTAAACCTCTCCTCACAAAAAACTTAACTAAGGGTCGCGACCTACGCGAGAAATGGAGAATATCATGACGAAGAGAGAACTGTACACGGCTATTGTTAACGGCACCGAGATCACCGAAGAGATGCGCGCCTTCGCTGGCAAACTGATTGAGGGTCTGGACCACACCAACGAACTGCGCAAGGCTTCCGCTGCGAAGAATGCGGCTGAGAAGGAGACCAAGAAGGCTCCGAAGCGCGAAGCCATCTTCGCCTGCATCACCGATGAGCCGAAGACTGCGACCACCCTGATTGCTGAAGCGGGCCTCGAGATGAAGCCTCAGGCGATCCCTTCGCTCCTGAAGCCCCTCATGGAGACTGGTTTCGTGGCGAAGACCGAGATCAAGGTTCCTGATAAGGGCAAGCAGGTCGGTTACGTCCGTGCCTAAGCACGAAAGGAATAATGAGGAGAGAGCGAAAGCTCTCTCCTTCCTTTTACAGCTGCGCGAAAAATTTGAAATTTCAGGAAAATTATGTTATAATAAAATGGGAAATAGTTGCAGCTGAAGAAATTTCGCAGCTGCTAAAATTTGACGGCGCCGGCGCAGCTGATACAGCTGCAGCTGCCATGAAAATTTGACAAGTAGAGCGCAGCTGCCAAGTCGCAGCTGCGCCAAAATTTGAATTATGGGAAAATTTGATATGCGACGTCTGCGCGCGAAAATTCAGAAGAAAGAAATTTTGAAAAAGAAAAAATTTGCAAGTCGGGAAATTTAGACGTCATACGTCTAAATCAGTCGAAAAAAATTGGAGCGACTTAGTCGCCCCACACATCCTTTCTCATTTTTTTGTGTTGTGCCATACACTTGGCGAAGATTTCTTTTTCTATCAGTACATCTTCAAGTCCTGTATGGTCTTCCGTGAAGTCATTATCGCCTGAGATATACTTGTAAAGGATTTCGGCGGTCGCCCTCACTTTTCCGCTTTTCATACAGTATCCGTTCTTCTTGCAGAATCTTTCATAGGTTTTCTGCTTGCAGATGGTGTCTTGCGCCATTTTCAGGGTGTCCCAAAGCGGGATGCCGTAGGGAAGGAAGTAACGCATCTTTGATTTCGTGACATAGCGGAGGGTGTAGTTCGTGGAGCGATAGTCAAAGCGTGCGTTGTGGGCGATAATCGCTTTTACATTGTACTTTCGGCATAGGTCGGCGATATAGGCGCGAGCGGTGAAGATGGAGACGATTTTGCGAAGACCGAGAGCAAGCTGGGCTTCATACATCGGCCGCTTTTCAGCGTAGTAGGCGGTGTCAAAAAGCTTGCGGTCAGCGCAGAAGACATCATAAATGATGAAGGAGAAAGTCTCTTCAACATTTCCCTTGCGGTCGTGAATAGCTCCGCCCAGGTCATACATCATAGGGTCTTCAAGGGTGTTTGCGGTTTCGGTGTCAATCGTGAGATAATAGGTTTTGCGCTTGTCCATATTTCGGACTCCTTTCTGCTATAAGGGGTTCGGCTTCCCTCCCCGAATGCATACATAGTATATCATATTTTCGGGAAAATGTCAACACTCAATTTTTTGTGGATTTAGACGTCATACGTCTAAATCGGTGGAAGGAAAAAGGCGGATTACTCCGCCTTCTCCTTTTCCGCCTTGGCTTTCGCTTTGGCTTCGCGCGCCGCCTTGTCGCGCTCAATCTTCTTTGCCTTTGCGGCCTTGGCGGCTTCGGCCTTCTTCGCCTTTTCCGTCAGCTTGAAGGCGTAGTCCGTAGCGGCGGAGTAGCCGTCATAAGCTTCGCCCTCCCGAGTGCCAGTCGGCACCTTGAGCGTGATGACCACGAAGGTCTCATTGCCATTACCGTCCACACACGGAACCGCAAGCTCGTTTGAGCCGACAACAAGGACTTCATCGTCCACGGACTCGAGAAGGGACTTCACGCGGTCAACATACCGCGCGCGGAGGGCTTCGTTTAGTTTGCGCTGAGAATCTGCCATAGGAACACGACCTTTCTTTATTTGATGACTTATTATACCACGGATTTCGGGAAATGTCAAGGGGTATTTTTCGGTAGATTTAGACGTCATACGTCTAAATCACGATTTAGGAGAAAAAATCTCCTAAGTCGTTTTTAGATTTGCTTGTAAAGTTTTGGTAACTTGCACATCAGACCTTCTGCTTTAGATAACTTATATCCGCATCTTTTAGTAAGAACTTTTGTATAAACGCGCAAGCGCCGCTCGTCAAGACCGTCAACATAGATATAAGTTTTTTTCCCATTTGCGTGATTATGGATTTCTTGCTCGATTTCGTTAAGTGCCTCTAAGCCAACGATGAGAGTTTTTATAGAAGGATTTTTATTTGTGGAAGTGGGTTTTCTCCATGCATTAGAGTCTATCATTCTCCAGTAAGTAATATTCTGAGGAAAAACGCCTGCTTCTATGTACCAGCGCCCAAATTCATACTTACACGCGCCCATAATTAGGGCTTGTCCATATCCATTTTCAAGGGGTTTTACAACATAATACTTGTCTTTGCCAATCCATCCAGTTTCCATTATCTTTCCCTCACTTTCTGAATATAGTATATCATACTTTATAGGAAATGTCAACACTTATTTTTTAGTGGATTTAGACGTAATACGTCTAAATCCACAAAAAGAGAAAAGGCGGTCAGACCGCCTTCAATTCTCCGATGATGTTGTGAACATTAAACGCTTTACCTTTCCAAGACTTGCGGTTCTTTTCTTCATCGTCAAAGAGGTAACCGCTTCTTCCGTTCTCTTTTGGTGTTCCGTAGTTTACGATGTCGATATGATTGAAGTTTACGCTTCTAAGGTGCTTTTTCAACCATTCGCGCTTCGCCGTTGCGACCGCTTCGTTATAAGCAGGTGTGCCGTTTTTACTTGTCCACGAGATAATCCCGATTTCGTTTCCTTCGGCTTGCAGGCGGTTGAGCAGGCGCGCCAGGCTCTGCATATTTACGAGAGGCTTCGCTTCCTTATAAGGAGAGGGGTCGCTTGCTTCAAGTTTCGGAAGCCAATCTTTTACTCCGTAGAGGTCGGCGATTGTGCCGTCCATATCAAACCAAATCTGCATTTTTTCGTCCTTCTTTCTTTCTTTCTATGGTCTTATTATAGCAGAAAATTAAGTGAAAGTCAAGTATTATTTTTCGGCAGACTTAGACGTTATACGTCTAAATAAGTCGGGGTCGTTAAACCTCGACAAATTCAACTTTGATGGTGTTGTATGGACGATAATACATAGTGTAGATTTGGCTCATAAGATGGTATTCATCTTCGGCGGTGAGGGTATGTTTTTCAATTCTGATGTAGTCCATTTCGTAGAAACTTTCTTTCGTTTCAACAGTTACGATTGCCTTTTTCATTTTTTTCTCCCCTTTCTTTTATGGTCTTATTATACTACTTTTCTTCTGACTTGTCAACTCCAAATTTAGACGTAATACGTCTAAAGGGGTCGGCGCGGATTACTCCGCGCTCCACGCGATTTTCCACTCCTTTCCCATCACAAGTTCCCACTTTTCTGTGATATTAGTGAATTCGCGCCTTGCGTATTCCGCCGCTTCCGCGCACTCTTCGGCAGTTAGTGATGGAAATTTTGACATCATTCCGTATTTCGCAAAGACATACACAAGAGTAAGTTTCTGCATCATATCCTCGGCAAATTCGCGTGGCATCATCATTTCTTCATTCATTTTTTACACCCCTTTATACAGAAGAATCAGAAAATAAATATTCAACACCATACTTGCGATATGCATTAACATTCCGTTGATATGCCTATCACTCGTCAAGTCTTTCACAAGACCGAAGACCGCAATTCCCAGACCAAACCACGAGATTGAAAGTCCGAAAATCATAATTAAAACGACATTTACAATCATAGCAAGCGCGCGAAGGTCGTTCCATTCAAATTTGTATTTGCTCTCAATGTTGAAGAAGGTTTTGATTCGCTCCATTTTGGGGACTCCTTTCTTTTTTCTAAGACTATTATATCACATAATGGAAAAAAGTCAAGAAAAATTCTTAAAGAGGCTTAGACGCATTACGTCTAAGGGGGTTTGATACCTATTAAGGTATCAAGTTCCGCCTTTTATTCTGGTGGAATTATAGATACGCGATAAACATTAGTGTTGCCAAACATTGAAGGCTTCAACAAAATGGGGAGGATTTCAGACAATTCTGTTGGGTCAAGAGGGTCAGAAATGAGGATTATTCCGTTGTCGGCATATTTTTCTGCCTCTAAATCATCAATTTCAATACGAAGCTCCATTTTTATTTCTCCTTTCTTTTTTTAATGGTGGAACGGGGGAGATTTGAACTCCAATCGAAGCACTTTTGTATGCTTCTTTCACAATCACCTTTCAGTTTACCGTGACGGCTACCCTGATGCCGTATCCCGTCCCTTGTTTACGAGAATAGTATACCATAGAAATCTTGATTTGTCAATCCCTTTTGGGAAAAATTTTTAGACGTTAAACGTCTAAATTTCCAGAAAGGAAAAAGCGGATTACTCCGCTTTTTCCTTCCCCTCTCGCTCGGCTTTCGCTTTCGCCTTCTCCTCTCTCATTTTTTTGTCGCGCTCAATCTTCTTCGCTTTTGCTTCGGCGCGCTCTTTCGCCTTGCGTTCACGCTCGGCGCATTCAAACGCATAATTCTGCGCTTCTGCGTATCCGTCATACGGAGTCCCATCACGAGAACCCTTCGGGATTTTGAAGGTCATCACAATGTAACCTTCTTCACCGCTTTCGTTGACTACGGGAATGCAAAACTCCTGCGACCCCGTAGCAAGGACATCGTACTTCGATGCCTCAAACATCGAACGGACTGCGCCCATAAACTGCGTGCGGATAGCATCAAACTCTTTTGCCATATTTCCAACTCCTTTCTATGGTCTTATTATAGCACATTTCTTTTAGGAAGTCAAGTACTTTTTTCCCTTTTTTCTAAATTTATTATATCATAATTTTTAGAAAATTTCAAATTTTTTAATTTTTGGTTGTTTAGACGTAATACGTCTAAATCCCATCAGTTAGCATATGCTAACTCGCGCAGAAAAATAAGAGGGTCGCGCCCTCTTATCTTAAAGTGATTTTTGTTTTGTCTTTTGAAATTCTGATATCCGTGAACGGGAAAGAGAAAGTTTCTTTTTCTCTTGTGTTGACTTCTAAAACGCGCTCAACTTTTCTTTTGACGCTTCGCATCACGGGATATTCAATTCCAAACTTCGCGCCGTAGTTGACCGCAACCGAAAGAATATCGGCTTCTATGCTTGCGTCAGAAAGTGCGGTATGTTCTTCGATGAATTCTGTATTGCCTACGATGAAACGGAAAACGGTTTCTGCGGTTGTGCTATAATTTCCCGTTTCGGTATAATATCCGTTTTTGTCGCAGAAGGCGCGGAACTCATCGTTCACAATAAAGTTATGAACATAACCACGAATATCATAAACGGGAATTTCATCAAAAGGATTAAGGCATTTGAACCAGTCGCAATTATAGGAAAAGACTTTTTCATCAAAAGAAGAGTTATACGCATACGCACATTCTACGGAAAAGTTTTTGAAGTCTCTGCGCATCTGCGCACAGATATAACCGAACTTTTCCATAACGCAACGGCGCGAACGCATACGCGCGATATAAATGGGTCGCTTCTCTGCGTAATACGCGGTCGTGAAAAGCGGAAGATTATGCCAAATCTGCTCTACAACATAATCTCTTTCCACGAAAATTTCGCCGCTTTCGCTTCTAATAGTATAACCGATATTATAGCAAAACGGCTTTTCAAGAGAGGTTGTTTCGGTATCAAATACTACAAAATTCATAAGGGCAAGTCCTTTCTATTTGATAGTTAAAGTATAACACAAAGAAATAAAAAAGTCAATACCTTTTTTGGGAAAATTTTGCGGAAGGCGGCGGGACTTAGACGTAATACGTCTAAATTCTTCAAAAAGAAAAAGGTGGGAGTTATTCCTCACCTCTTACTTTTATTACCTCACCTTTTTCATTGAAAGTGATGTATGCGTATCCACAATAAGATTCACAGTCCTCAACATACCATTCATTTTCATTTCGGTCATCATAGATGGAGAGAACACCATTATCGGCGAGTGCCCTGATTAGTTCTTTTGCGGTTAAAGGGGTATTAGACATTTTTGTATTTCCTTTCTAACTTTTCAATTTTTTCTTTCTTTGTGGGAGTCTTGCGCTCGTAGTATCCATACCACATTTTTCTGCGCGCCTTGCGCTCCTGCGCTTCTTTGTTCTTCTGAGTCATTTTTCACCTCTCAAATCCAACACAATAATTAAAGTTAGTATTCCGAAGAACCAAATCCAAAACAGAATTGGAGTCATTTTTTCTTCCCTCACTTTCTATGAAAATTATACCATATAAAAGTCACTTTGTCAACTGCTTCTTTGATTTTTCTGAAAACTTTTTTAGACGTAATACGTCTAACCCATTCGCAAAAGAAGAAGGGACTTAAAGTCCCTTCGCTTTTTTCACGATGAGCAGTGCCAAAAGAAGCAAAGCCATAATTCCGAAACTAATCCAGAGCGGAGCAAGTACCCACACCCACGACCACGAAATAACTCCGGTCAGCTTCAAAACAATAAAAATAAGTTGAAGGACTCCTCCGGCGCTCATTCCGCCACCATAGCTTTTCTTTTCCATTTTTCTATCTCCTTTTTAATTATTTTGGAAAGAGGGTCAAGGGGAAGGTCTATTATCATTTCATACCTAACCTTGTGTTCTGTCACTCGGCGCCGTTATTCTCGGCTCTCTCCCCTTGACAAGTATATTGTACCACAAAAGTTTCGGGAAGTCAACAGTTTTTTTCAAGGGGAATTAGACGTTAAACGTCTAAATTTCCGAAAAAGAAGAGAGGGGACTTGCGTCCCCTTGGTCGTTTACCGCACCACGCGGTAAGCCTTGACCTTGCCCTTCTTCGGAACCTTCACTTCCTCGGAGGCGAGAAGTCCGTTCTCCGTCATCTGACGAAGCAGAGCCGAAGCCTTGTACGTGGTGATGCCGATAGCACCGCCGACCTCGGTAGAGGTGGTCGCGCCCTTGTCGGCGAGGTAGTCCAGAATCCGCGCCTTGATAGGCTCGTTGGCGACAGCCGTCTTGGAAGGCGTAGCCGCTCTCTTGGCGTTGCGCTCGTCAAGCTTGACGATAGCGTCCTTGGCGTAGGCGGTCAGCTCTTCGCTGATGTTGGCGGAGATAACGGAGTTGAGGAATTCACGAGTAGTCATATAGACCTTCTTTCTCCTACACTATGCAGTAGGCGCAAAGTTTTTATTTACAGAGGGTGAGTTACTTTCTCTCTCCCTTTCTGTACTTTTATTATAGCACACCTTGTGCCGTTTGTCAATCCCTTTTTTTAGATTTCCGAAAAAATTTTTTCGGAGGAAAGAGGGTCAAGGGGAGATTTGGAGTATTGGGAAGGAAGGTTTTGTTCTCTCCCCTTGACGAGTATATGATACCATATTTTGCGGAAAATGTCAACACTTATTTTTCGGGGAACTTAGACGTAATACGTCTAAAATAGGGTAAAAAGAAAAGAGGGAATTATTTCCCTCTCTTGCAATACCATTTGGAAATTTTTTCAAAAGCTTCGTCAACGGTGAGGCGCGTTACATCGTCCTCATCCCAAGGGCAAGCCATGGATTCGACATCGCCGATCGCACTACCATACGAGCCCTCATGACAAATGAGGTCGCCATCATTCCACGGGAATTGAATTTGTAGTCCGTCATAAAGTATATTGACGGAGCAAGGGATACCGCGTTCAACCAAAGCGTTGGCAAGGGTCAGAATCGGCTGTGCGTATTTGGGATTAATCATCATTTTTATTTACCCTCTTTCTTTTCTGTTTCTGGGAATATTGTACCACATTTCGCGCCTGTTGTCAATCCCTTTTTTATTTTTTGAGAAAAAGATTTAGACGCTTAACGTCTAAAACGGAGCAAAAGAAAAGGGGACTTTTAGTCCCCTTCTCCGTTGATTTCTTCAAGAAGAATATCGCCTGTTACCGCAACAAAGATGACTTGTGCTTTCCAAGCTTCAACAACCATAACCTCAGCTTCAAGCAGGGATTCCGGTATCGCTTCCAGCTCACGTTCGCGTTCGTCCCATAGAATATCTTCCGTAGGGTCAGAAGGTCCGTCCCACCACCCGACAATAAACAGGGAGTCAAAGGACAATTCAATAATATCACGCAGTTTCATATGGTCATCTCCTCTTCATTTTCTGAACATATTATATCATAAGAAAAACCAAATGTCAAGTCCCCCTTTTAGACGTAATACGTCTAAATCCGCCTTAGAAAGAAATGGGTTCAGATTTGAACCCATTTCGGTTCGCGCCAGTCATCACTTGCGCGCCGGAAGATTTCCCAAGTGTCGTGTTTGACACAGAAGGTCAAACCATTGTAGTGGAAGATGAAATCACCATAGAAGTTGACTTGCACATCGCAAAAATGTTCGATGCCTTTTGCGCGGAGTGCTTCGCACGCCTTTTCTAAGTCTTGAATGAATCCGACAAACATTTTTTAGACCCCTTTCCTTTTTGTAATTATATTATAGCATAAAAATTTTGGGAAGTCAACCCATATTTTTTATTTTCTTAGACGTAATACGTCTAACTTTTCCGAAAAACGCGCGGGACTTAATATTCATCAAGTCCCGACGCTTCGGCTTCTTCTTCGGTAAGTATATGCCAAAACCGAACTTTTCCAAAAAGGTCTTCCGCTATGGCACGAGCTATCCGGTAGCTGTCAGCTTCTACAATAAACTCTTCGCCTTCGTTCTCTCCCGCAACGCACTCAAACAGATAGTGTCTCATTGTAGCTTCTCCTTTCACAGCATAAACAGGCTTACAGCGGCGAGACCAGCGCACAGCGCACTCAGGATGGCGAAAGCACCTTTTTTCGTATCGGCGAGAATTGCGAAAAATACGGTCAGAAGACAGAGAACGCAGAAGACGATAATCACGGGAACAACCTCTTTTCTTTTTCTTTTGTGATTATATTATACCATAAAATTTTGGGAATGTCAATACCCTAATTTAGACGTAACACGTCTAATTTTCGGATTTTTTAAAAAATTTTGGGGTTAGCAATAAACTAACCCCATATTTTTCCAATTTAGGATTGAAATCTGTTTATGTTCGCGGCCGATTTTCAGAGCTTCCTTTTTTGTGGAAATTCTCCGGCTCTTATCCACGTAATAGATGCCGCCGGAATACCACAGCCCGCAGTCGCCGCCGTAGCGCTTGACAGCTTCCATAGCTTCCCGAGCCGTGGCGCACTCGACGCCTTCCGTAGCTACCTGGTAGCCGGTTTTGTAGGTGATTTTTCTGCCCGCGCGCAGAGTAAGACCGTCGTTTTCGGCAAGTTTAAGAATTGAACGAATGTTAATCATTGATACGACCCTCTTTCCTTTTTTCTAAGACTATTATAGCACACTTTTCCGGTTTTGTCAACACCCTATTTCAGACGTAATACGTCTAACTGGGGGTAGAAAGAGGAATTAATTCCTCTTCCCTTCCCAAACCAGTGTAAGTTTTCTTCCATTTTTCTGAAAAATTCTGTATTCACGGGAAGGCTGGGGACGACTTGACTTCATGTTGATTTGTCGTTCAACCATTTCAATGCAGCGCTGGAGCGTAGCTCCAGATGCAACCCAGGTTTCCCAGCGTCCGCTAATCAGCTCAGGACGCGGAAAATCCGCGGGAATAGTATCGACCAAATCGCGACTCTTGATGCAGTAACCTAACATAGCAACCTCCAAAAGGCGGACGCCCTGCGTCGTCCCCGACCCTCTAAGTATATGATAGCACAATACCGCCAGAAAGTCAACCCCCGATTTAGACGTATTACGTCTAATTATCGAGTTTGCACTTGCAAACTCGCACGGTCGTAGTCTTTCGGCGGTGCCTTCAACCGCCCTTCTTGGCGGTCTTTGTGGCCAGTCCCACAGAGAGGGAAGACCGTTCTCTCTCTCTTTCTGTGGATATTATACCACACTTTTTTCGGGAAGTCAAGAAAAAATTTTTCAGTGAGTTAGACGTTGAACGTCTAAATTTCCAAAAAAAAGAAGAGGACTCAAAAGTCCTCTTCAAAAAATTTTTTCATGTCTTCCGTATCCATGACGATAACATAACCGCAAGGTTTGGAATAACCTAAAACATAATAGGTATCTTCCCCAAACATCAATGCGGCGGCTTGCGTGTCTCTAAGAGTCTCAAACTCACCTTTAATTTCACGGGTAGGATCAACAATGAGAAGGTAGTAGTCAAAACGCATGATAGGCACCTCTTTCCTTTATTATGGTACTATTATACCACAGAAATTTTGGGAATGCAATAGGAAAATATTTTTTTCGTTAGACGCCGAACGTCTAATTTTCGGAAAATTTTAGGAAAAAAACCCCCTTTCTTTTTCAAGAAGGGGGAAAATTTTCAAAAATTCCTATAAGTTTTTAAGACTTCGCCCGTTGTGTTGTCAACAATGTCAACCGTTATATTACCGCTTGTTCTATCAACGACATTAAAAGCAATAATATTGGCGGCGAAAAGTGAATTACTTATCCAATAGAGTGTTGAAGTAGTGGCAGTGTGTGCATAAATGTTGTACATAGTGGCAACCCCTTTCCTTATTGTGATTACATTATAGCACCTTTCTTTTGACTTGTCAACCCCTTAATTTAGACGTTAAACGTCTAAATCTGCGCGGGAAGGAAGGGGACTTTCGTCCCCTTCCGTTTTGTTTATTCTTTCCAGATTTCAAATCGGACTTCATTCGGAGTGTACCAGTGCCAACCTTTGGCAAGATAGCGGCGGATTTCCCGATCCTGTTCGCTCCAATCTTCGTATCCGTAGTCCTCGGGGATTTTGCCGTCCGCGCGCAACTCAATTTCAAGCGCGCTCAGAATTGCAAAAAGGTGTTCGCTTTCAAAAAGCTCATCGGTGATATTGTTGCTCATCTTGTACATTGTCGTGGTCTCCCTTCCCTTTGATGGTTTTATTATAGCACAAGTCGCCGAATATGTCAACACTTTTTTTCGGTTGGATTTAGACGTAATACGTCTAACTCGTGGATCACGATCCAAAGATCGTGACCGCATCGTCCGCGTCAATGACGTGGACGGCAACCCGGGTGACCGGGTCGCTCCACACGCGGCGCGCGCGGCGGACAGCTTGCACGCGGGCGCGGCGGATGGCGCGAGTCACGCCGTGGGCGGTGCGGCAGGCGACCTGCACCTCGCGGACCTCGAGGACTTCGTCCCCGGCGAAAAGGGTGACGCGAACGGCATAGTTATACATAGATAGACCAACCTTCCCGGGAGGTTTCCTCCCTGATTTCTGAGACTATTATACCACGGCGGCGACAATTTGTCAACCCCTTTTTGAAAATTTTTTTCTTTTGTTTTAGACGTAGTACGTCTAAAAACAAAACGCAAGCATCAAAGCTTGCGTTCCTTTACCACCTTGTCAATTTCGTCTTCATAACAGAGAGCCTGCAACTCCCAACCGCCGAACCTCGGCATCCAGTCCGCTGGCATCTCATAGAGTTCTCCGCTGTAAGTGCTCCGCCAAATCGCTACCTTCTTGCGTTCCATTGTGTTTACTTTCCTTTCCTTTGATGGCTCTATTATAACACAAGAGGCGCGGTTTGTCAAGCCCCAATTTGAAATTGATTTAGACGTGAGGCGGCGGAGCCTCGACCCAGCTCCAGCTGCCCAGCTGCAGCTGACACAGCTGCCTGGACGCCGGACGGCCGGGAATTAGACGTACGGCAGAGGGCAGATTCAGACGTAATACGTCTAAATCCGTCGTCGCCGGAGGATCCGCAGCGCGAAACACGCGGACGCGTGGAAAACCGCTTTACCGCGACGCAGTGCTAAAGCACACGATGAGACACGCGGACGCGTGGAAAAGATGCATAATTATACAATCGTATGTATAAAAAATCTTTTTCTCATAAGGCAAAAAAGGACTTGCAATCCCTTTTTCATTGTGCTATAATCATAAGTAGCAAGGGGCAATCCCTTGACTATATAGCCCGTTAAAGACGGGGGAAAGAGGTCAAGAAATGACAAATACTAACGAAATGCTTAGGACGATGGAAATCCTCGGACGGCTTGCCGAGATTATGAAAAACGGGACGGCCGAGGAAAAACGGCGAGCGGAAATTTGCTATCGCTATCTTGAGAACGAAAAAGACTCCGGCCGTTTTGGAAGGATAGAGGAAATGCTTTCTGCTCGTTCTAAGTCTCGTAAAAGTGCCGTGAGTCGTTACGGCGAAAACGACAATTACATCAAGGTCGATGGAAAGTATGTTGCTTGTGAGTGCAAAACTAACGGCGGGCGGATTGCTAACCTCTACACATTGAAGGCCCCCCGTTTTGTCATTTACACTCTTGACTTGACCGTTGCACATAAGGACGGAACAACCGAGAGACGGCAGGCGAAAAAGGTTATTGAAACGGGGCTTTTCCTTTTGTTCCTTTCCCGTTATAAACTCATCAAGTCAACAAATGGAAAAAACCCCGAGCCTGCTATTCAATGCAGTAGCAAAAAACTCTATACCGCTTTACTCAATTATCCGATTGACTATATAAAGGATTATGAGTATACCGAAACAGATTTTCATTGTTTGACGCTTGATATCTAACAAGCGAAAACGGGGAAGACGGGAAGACTTGAAGTCTTCCCGTTTTCCTATTCCCCCCCTATATTTTAGGATTTTGGTTAGCATATGCTAACTCATCTGGGCGCCCTCGTACATTTTCCTTACGAAATAAAATTTCCATTTTCATTTTCCTTACGAAATAAAATTTTCAACTCTAAAATTTGACTTTTACTCCAAATTCGTGTATACTAGACCTGTAAAAAGAAAGCTTAAAGCTGGCATCAACGCCCGGCACTAGAGGAGGACTCGTCAATGCCCCAAAACCGCTTAAACCTAAACTTTAAACTTGATCTGCGTAGCGAACGTCTAAACTACGTCCGATCCTATTTGCCTACGCTTCGCTTTGAACCCACATCCGAAGAACTAGACCTTATCGCTAAGTATATATTGTGGGGCAAAAATGACATATCTGAGCGAGACGGTGTCGCGCGCCTCAAAAACGACGGCGTCGAACTAGAGTCGCGCCGCAACGAGTGGAACCGTTCTGCGCAGCTAGAGTCCTTAGACGAACTCCTTGAAACGCCTGGCTTCAACGAAGCAATACTAGATCGCCCGGTCACACGAAAAGTGCGCGAGACTTTTAGTCGGTCGGCCGCGAGGAAAACTGCACCGTCCTCTGTTCTGTCCGCATTGGAGTCCCTCTGGCGCTCAATCGATACGACCGAACTCGAAACTTCGTTTTACGACCTCGCGCACGCAAAACGCACAAGCCCAATCCGCCCCCAACTCCTCTCACGTTTCACACCCTCCGAAATCGACTCAATCCGTACGCAGGCTGCATCTCTCACGCCCTTCAAGTATCTAAAGTTAAGACACGAACTAGTCGAACTACGTCAACAGCAGTATACGCTCAAAGATACCTATTCCCAATCAGTCGGCGCATTCTTGACGCCCGAACCCATAGTTCATTCATACACGACAATCGAACACATTGCGCCCCTAGATTTTATTGCGCCGGCGCCCTCTAAACTTTTCAAGTCTATCTTTAATACAGAACGGTTCTGCGCTCCAGACGACTTTTCCGATAAAGACCTCAAACAAATCAGTAAAATTTTGTGGACGGCGCCTTCGGCGCCGGACCACAGATTCATCGACTTTACGTGTTCAGACCACCTCAATGCACTCTACACCCTTAAACACGACCTAGAAGACCTCGTCAAGTCCGAAACCCTTCCAATCGACTCTAATCTAGAATCTCTTTTAAAGGTCTTAGAATGTTATGAGTCCTTGGCGCGCCTTGAACCAATTCATTTAAGGATTTTAGAGTTGAAGTCGAAACGCTTTATGAACCAACAAATTTCGGATGACTTAAAGGAAAACTTCGGAAAATTATATCATCCAAATTATATCTCTACTTTGTACTGGAAGAAGTGCATCGGAGAAATCGCAGAGGCCGCAAAACGACACAGACTTGTCGTAGAGAACTTATGTTTCCCTGAGAACTTTAAGCAGTGTAAAGATTGCGGCGAGGTTTTATTACTGGATGAAGTTAATTTTGTCAAGAGAAGTAGATCTAAAGATGGCTTTAGTCCAAGGTGTAAGCGTTGTGAGAAGGTTAAACGTGATGCCCGCTCTTAAGCCAGACTCGTTTAGACTTGTTTGGCGAACAGGGCGCGCGAGGCATCAATTCTAAGAATCAAAGGAGTTAGAATGAGAAAAATTAAAGTTGATAAGTCTTTAATGGACAAGTTTATATTTGAGATCGCGCGCATAAAAGACCCGGTGATCTTTTTAGGAGTTGCGCGCGTCCTTAAGGTGCGCGCGGTAGGAGACGACAAAGAAACAAAAGATTTTAATGAGTTGTTTCAAGAAGTTTTAGAGGCCTTTAAGAACTCTTCTAAAACTCGGCAAAAAGAACTCTTATCTATATTAAAAAATGCGAATCGTGCGCCAGCACCAAAAAGAGGTGGGTTAAATGGCAATAATACCGAACATACCGAAGAAGCAGTTTCAGACGAAGACGTGCGCCCGGTGCCATCTTCAGAAGACAATTGAGGACTTCGCGCAAACCCACTCTCCTTTTTATGATGATGGCCATATTCCATTCTGCAATTCTTGCGCCAACGAGTACCTGCGCGAGCACGATTATTCTTGGGACTCTCTTGATAAACTCTGTCAATATGCTGGAATTCCTTGGATTGTAAAGGAATGGGTACGGTTAGAAGAACTTAATGGAAAAGAAAATACATGGTCCGTCTATGCAAAAGTTTTTGCGGCCGATACCTATCAATCTCTCGGATGGGCCGACTATAATGCTCAATACATCAAATTGCGCGAGGCTGGCATGATTGAGGAAGAGATTCCACTTCTCAACGAAGATAAACTAAAGCAATTGCGCCGCACCTGGGGTTCAAACTACGACGAAGAAGAACTAAACTACCTCGAAGAACTCTACAAAGGTCTTCTTGTATCTCAGAACATCAACGGTGACCTCCAAGTAGACCAGGCGCGCAAGATCTGCAAATTCTCACTTGAAATTGATAGTAGAATCCGCGCCGGAGACAAAGACGTGGACAAGTTTTTATCCTCTTATGACAAGTTAGTGAAAATCGCAGAATTCACTCCTAAGAATACGAAAAATGCGGCTGACTTTGATTCATTTGCAGAAGTCGGGCGTTGGCTTGAGAAAAGAGGCCACCAAAACAAGTTCTATGATGATGTAACACGTGATGTCGTTGATGAGACTTTAAAGAATATAGAGGCTTATAACCAAAGACTCTATATAAACGAAGGTGGAATTGGAGACGAAATTTCTGCGCGCATCAAGGCGCTGAATTCTGCTAATGAACTTGAAAAAGAAACGAATTTCTATGGCGTTGCAGAAGAATTCGACGAAGACCGCTACGAAAAT
>Ga0310690_10004882_pt1 | contig 18642 bp, 33 predicted proteins | sample AusTroGonzalo_MG_2_FD_207661 | JGI IMG/M metagenome (GOLD analysis project Ga0310690, IMG submission 207661) | Bovine rumen microbial communities from tropical cattle in Woodstock, Queensland, Australia - Gonzalo_04 (v2) (version 2) | ecosystem: Host-associated > Mammals > Digestive system >...
CTTTGATTCTTTTAGCTACATCCATAATGGCATTTCTCCAATCGCTATAATAATGGTATTTTACACATTAACATATTTTGGGCATAATTGCAAGTAAAAAAATTAAAATCAACAAAAAAACTTGCAAAAAAGCAAAAATATCTATTGACAATACCCGAAAGATATGTTATATTAAACTTGCAATAACGCAAGTACAAAATTTTTAGAAAGGAGTAAAAATTCATGGTAAACGTTAACAAATTAAGAGCCAATATGGTTGAACGTGGTATGAATGTAGATTCTTTATCCGCGGAAACAGGCATTCCCAAGGATCGTTTGTACAGACGTTTCAAGAATCCCGAGGAGATAACTATTGAAGAAGCGGATGCTATCATATCGGCCTTAAAGACTGATTGTAATGGCGCAATTTCTATTTTTTTTACCCAGTTACTTGCATAAACGCAAGTCAAAACAAAGGAAGGAGGCAAGGATGGAGAAACTGCTTAGCTGCAAGGAAATCTCCGAAAAGTTCGGATTGAATGTTACCGTAGTCCGGAACATGTGCCATGCCAGAGGACAGAAATTTGCATTCCGTTTGGTGGAGCCGAGCGGCAAGTTTTATATCGATCCGGTAAGATTTCAGGATTACTTAGAAAGGAAGAGGGCAATATGAAGCACATTCATTTGGCGGATATTATCGGAACTGTCTCGTTATTTGGAATCCTGATATCTATGCTGATGCTCATAGGTACAGCCGGGGCCATCGATTGCGATACGGTCACCTTGGCAGAGGGCATAAAAAAAGGATCTATCTGGATCGTAATCATGATTTGTTCCGTTATCGGAATAATCCACGAAGAAAAGGACGATGGCAAGTACGACAGATTGTGAGGTGGTCATTTTTGGTCAGTATGAAGACTTACAGATCCCGAAACGGATGGCTACAGAACCGGACGGGGATCGGGGGCTCCGAAGCTGCTGCCATATTAGGACTGAATCCTTATCTTAACAATGTGGAATTATGGGAAAGACTGACAGGACGGGCAGTAGCCGAGGACATAAGCAAGAAACCGTATGTTCTTTACGGCACCAAGGCTGAGAAGCATCTCCGGGAACTGTTCAAACTTGACTTCCCGGAATACAAGGTGAGCTACAAAGCAAACAATGTCTGGATAAACGATAAATATCCTTTTGCTCATGCGTCCCTGGATGGATGGCTTGAGGACCAGGACGGCAGGAAGGGAGTTTGGGAGTGCAAGACAACGAACATTCTCCAGAGCATGCAGAAAGAGAAATGGCAAGAGAAAATTCCGGACAATTATTACGTACAGTGCCTCTGGTACATGGCAATTATTGAGGCAGACTTCTGTGTTTTAAAAGCGCAGCTAAAGTCGGAATTTAAGAACGAGATCTATTTGCAGACAAAACATTATAAGTTTGAAAGGTCGGAGGTTGAGGAAGATATCAAGTATCTCATGGAAACGGCAGCAGAGTTCTGGAGATATGTTGAAAAGGACGAAAGACCACCACTCAGACTACCGGACTTTTGAATATAAAAAAATCTTTTTTAGGAGGTTATTTATGGAACTGAAGGTAAAATCACTCACACTTCCGGAGGCTATTGAGTTCAACTTTGACGAACTCAAGACAGAGATTTCCGAGAGAACATCCGCGTATATCGGGATAGTTTACACGGACGATCAGATGAAGGAAGCAAAGCAGGATGTGGCTATGCTCCGCAAGTTTACAAAGGCACTGTCAGACGAGCGCATCAGGGTTAAGAAGGAAATCATGAAGCCGTATGATGCATTTGAAGCAAAGGTCAAGGAGCTGTCAAGCATCGTTGACAAGGCAATCGTTGATATTGATGCACAGATCAAGACTTATGATGCCATCAAGCAGGATGAAAAGAAGGCCAATATTGAGGAAATGTTCAAGAATATGCTTTTTCCGGATTTTGTTGCTATTGATCGCCTCTGGAACCCGAAGTGGCTCAATGCGACATTTTCCATGAAGCAGGTCGAAGAGGAACTTCTCAGCCAGAAGAACAGGATCATCAGCGAATGCCAGACGTTGGCATCACTTCCGAGCTATTCGCATGAGGCTGTGCACTTTTACCAGAAAACATTAAGCATCGAGCAGGCACTTGGCAAGGTTAGGGAACTGACGGAAGCAGAAGCAGCCAAGCAGAGGGCTCTTGAGGCTGAGGCCAAGCGCAAGGCAGCAGAAGAGGAAGCCAGGAAGAAGGCTCTTGAAGAAGCACAGCAGAAGGCAGTTGACGAGACCTTCGCACCGGTACCGGAAGAGACGAAGGCAGAAATAAAAGAAGAGCCGGTGATTGCAGCACCCGCTCCTCATGAAGAAAGTAAATGGGTAGCATTTGAAGCCCTGCTGACTAAAGACCAGGCAATCGCACTCAAAAACTTTTTCGACAACAATCATATCACATTCAGACCTATAAAGTAAAGGAGAATAAATCATGGCAGTTACAAATTCATTAACAAAAGCATCACAGAAGATGGGCATGACAGCCTATTTAAATCAGGACGCAGTACGTCAGCAGGTTAATTCTATCGTGGGAAGTAAGAGAGGTACTTCCTTCATCACATCAGTAGTATCGGCAGTGCAGGCAACACCCGCTCTTCAGGAATGCACAAATACATCTATTTTATCTGCCGCTTTATTAGGTGAGTCTTTAAATTTATCACCTTCCGCTGCATTAGGTCAGTTTTGGATTATACCCTACAACAACAAGAAAAAAGGTGTAAAGGAGGCACAGTTCCAGCTTGGAGCAAACGGATATAAGCAGCTCGCAATGAGGACGGGACAGTATAAAGATATAGATTTTATCGTTATACATGAAGGGGAATATAAAGGACGCGATAAGTTTACCGGGAAACAGCTCTTTGAGTTTATCCAGGATGATGACGAGCGCGAAGCACTTCCGGTTTCAGGATACCTTGCATATTTTGAGTTAAACAATGGATTCAGAAAGGCGGTTTACTGGACCAAGAACAAGATGGAAAAACACGCCAGTCAGTATTCGCAGGCATTTGATCTTGAGTCGTACAGAAAACTTCAGGCAGGACAGATACCGCAGACGGATTTATGGAAGTATTCCTCATACTGGTACTCCAATTTTGATGGTATGGCAGAAAAGACGCTTATAAAGCATTTACTTTCAAAGTATGGAATACTTTCGACAGAGATGATTCAGGCAACAGACGCTGATGGTGCGGTTATAAATGATGATGGTACAAAGAACTACGTGGAAATCGAAACGGTTGAAAATGTTCCGGCACCTGCAAAGGAAGAAAAGGCAGCAGCTCCGGAAGCACCCGTTGAGGATCCTGCGGCAGCTCTTTTCGGAGGTAAGTAATGGCCTGGCGTAACTACCGTCTCCCGTCTTCGATCAGGGGAAACAAGTATCACAATCAGAAAGTAAGTGTTGACGGTGAGAACTTCGACTCCAGAAAAGAGGCGTCCCGCTGGCTTGAGCTTCAGCTTTTGCAGAAGGCCGGAAAGATATCTGATCTGGAGCGCCAGAAGAAGTTTGTTCTGGTACCGGCACAATATGAACCGGACATCATTGGACCGAGAGGCGGCAGGAAAAAGGGAAAGCTTATAGAGCATGAAGTGGCATACTTTGCAGACTTTTGTTACATGGAAGACGGAAAGCTTGTAGTTGAAGATACGAAGTCTGAGGCTACACGTACCAAGGATTACATCATTAAGCGTAAGCTAATGCTTTGGATTCATGAAATAAAAATTATTGAAGTATAAAATCACATTTTATCCCACCCCGGAGGGACGAGGGTACAAGGAGAATATATTATGCAGAGAGAAATTGGAATAATCTATTTAACAGATGATTTATCAATATTTAAGACCTTAATAGGAAACAGAGATGTCAAGGATAGCAGAAAACAGACTTTAGTAGAGAGCATCGATAAACATGGCTACATAAATACGCCTATTATCGTTAATGAGAAATTTGAGGTAATTGATGGGCAAGGAAGGCTCGCCGCTTGTAAAGAATTGGGCAAACCGATTGCATATACCATTATTCCCAATATAGGAATTAACGAGTGCATGGTTTTAAACATGAATACAAAAAATTGGTCTATGTTTGACTACATTAAGAGTTATGCCAATATGGGAAATCTAAATTATAAAAGATTAAGCAAGCTTGCAAGTATGGGGTTCGGGATCAGAACGTATATGTTTGCAAACAGTCTTTACGGAGGAAGCAGCCATGCTGAAATTATCATAAAAGAAGGTAAGGTTATTTGTAGTGAGGAATGTTATAAAAAAGCGAAGACTGCTTTGGAATACCTTCAGGAGGTTAAGCCGTTTACAGACAATGTGCCTGGAAGAAGAGCAGATTTGGAGTCGGCTGTACTGTTTGCCTATGAAGATGCCGTTTGTGATAACGCCAGATTAAAAGATAGCTTGTCAAGATACTATAACAACATTGGAAATATTATAAATCTGACTAGCGCCATGGATGAGCTGTCAAACATATACAACAGGAATCTTAAGGGAAAGGTAAGGCTATATCTCAAGGAAGATTTCGACAGATTTAGACATTGAGTGGGTATCGGATCAGGGAGGTTCAAAGATGATTCCATATGGAGACAACGAATACATAAAGCTATTCCGCAAGATGGTTAATTGGGAATGGTATACAGATGTCAATACTAAGGTATTGTTTCTGCACTGTCTCCTGAGAGCTAACTGGAAGGATGGAAGCTGGAAAGGAATAGCATACAAAAGAGGGCAGTTTATTACTTCCCTGAATACTTTAGCTGTTGAAACAGGATTGACCTTTTCGCAAGTAAGGACTGCGTTACATAACTTGATAAGGACAGGTGAGGTCGCAAGTTTATCGCAAGGTAGAAACCGCATAATTACAGTGATTTCGTATGATTCGTATCAAGTTGTTGACAAGATCATCGCACCTTCTTCGCAAGATGATGACAAGATCATCGCAAGGTCATCGCAACAGTATAAGAATAATAAAGAAGATAAAGAAGATAAAGAAGTAAAGAAAGAGAGTAGTCGCTTCGCTCCCCCGTCACTGGAGGATGTCAGGGCTTACTGTTCGGAAAGAAACAACAGCGTTGATCCGCAGAGGTTTATAGATTTTTACGAATCCAAAGGCTGGATGGTCGGAAAGAACAGAATGAAGGACTGGAAGGCAGCAGTACGTACCTGGGAGCAGAGAGACAACGGCAAGAACAAGAAGGAGGATGATATAAGTGCAAGGCAGCGTGAAAACTACGGCAGCCACTGGACAGACCACATCTTCGACACGTAAGTGTGAACAGTGCGGCGGTACCGGAATGTATATCTTCCAGCAGAAAGCTTCAGAATATGCCAAAGAGACCAAGAGGGATCACATATACGGTGACAAAGATCCGTTGATCTGGGTAGGCCGTAAGTGTCCTTATTGTAACGGCGGACATGCTGAAATGGTAACACTTGTAAAGAAAACTTCTGAAATCCCGTCAAGCTTCTACGATAAGCGGATAAGTGATTTCGATTGGAACGTCTATGTGAAGGATGATGGCACCATCGAGAACACCAAGGATAAGCAGAGAGCTGTGCAGTCATTTATTGACCAGTATGAAATCTGGGAGGATAAGAATGTCGGCCTTTACATCTGCGGTAAGATCAAGGGCTCCGGAAAGACCTTACTGGCATCCTGCATCTGTAATGAGCTCATGGCTACAAGAGCAATCAGGACACGGTTCGTCAGAGCTTCGGAACTGATAGATATATCCCAGAGCGGTGATAAGAACTCTTACGAAGAGAGCAAGCGGAATCCTATGAAACTGCTTTATGAATGTAAGTTCCTTGTCATAGATGATCTTGGTCAGAAAAATACCGGCGGGGAATGGCTGGAGGATATTCTTTTCAAGCTGCTTGATTACCGGATGACCAACAAGCGTATGACAGTGATCACATCGAATCTTGAACTGAAGGAGCTGCCGTTTAATGAGCGGATCATAGACAGACTTGACAAGATATGCGTGCCGATGCACCTTCCGGAGATATGTGTGAGAACAAAGGAAGCAAGGAATAACCGCACGGAGCTGTTCAGGGAGCTTGGGCTCATCAAAGAAAAAAAGGAGGAAGACAATGGGAAGAATAACACAGCGGGATAGAGTCCTGGCGTATATAAAAGATTTTGGAAGTATTACTTCTTGGGAAGCATACAAGGATCTCGGTGTTACCCAGCTTGGGACGCGCATTTGGGAGCTGAAGAAGCTCGGGTACGTTTTTACAAAGCAGCGAGTGAATGTCAAGAACCGCTACGGGGATCCGTCACATTACGACATGTACATGCTTGTAGAAGCGAATGGATGATCAGGAGGTGAGCGTATGGATAACTTTAATATGATGCGAGTACAGCGCGGAGAATGGGAAAAGAGAGAAATCACAAAGGGACATATCATATGGCAGTGCTCGGAGTGCGGGAATGTAGACAATCCGCAGAAAACGGTCTGTTCCTGCTGCCGGGCGGTGATGGAGAAGGAGGTAGAGAATGACAACGGAAATAATACATTGTAAAGATTGTAAATATCGTGATTATTGGGGAGATTGTAATAAATGGTCTAAGGAATTAGATGCACATAAAAGTTATCCATTGGATGAAAATATGTTTTGTGGATTCGCTGAAAAAAAGCATCTGAAGGAGGCAGGGAATAAGGGGGATAAAGAACAAGCAAAACAGATGATAGAAGGTTTTACTCAATTTATGAGAACTCTATGGAACAATCCAAATCTGACAGTTCCTGATGATATGGCTGAAAAGTTTGGCATAGCGGATGAGTTTAGGGAGAAAAGACCAAAGAAGGAGGCAGAAAGTGAGGACACATGACAGATTTTGTAAATAAAGCCATAGCAGGGATAGTGCTGCTGATGATCTTATCCGGCATCATCACATCACCGGAGCAGCTTATAGGAGATGTTGACGCATGGGAGCTGAAATGTCTGTCCGGTGCCATGGATTGTGAGAATGGCAGCAATGGTGATGAGTGCCTGTTACTGACCGGATCTGTGGTATTGAATCGCAGGAACTCTCCCAAATGGGACGGAGACACGATCGAGGAGGTAATACTTGCGAGGGATTACGGATACCTGCAATATGCAAGCAGCACAAGAAACGCATTCAGGACACGGAAGGCACCGGAGCACACGGTACTCCTTGCAAAGTATCTCCTGCTTTATGGTCCGGTTTGTCCTGAGAACGTAGTCTACCAAGGCACAAGGAAGAACGGCTCCGGAGTATACAAGGCACTGAGCAACCTGCCGGGGCAAAGGTGCACGGAATATTTTTGTTACGAGTAATACATCCCTTCGGGGAATAATATATCGCAGTCACTATAGGGCATTGCACAAGAGGGGCGGTCGTAAAGGCTGCCCCGGGAAGGAGAAAACAAAGTAAATGGGTAAGTTAAGTAAAGAAGAGGCGGCACGCTTCCAGGGAGCGGCATGGGCGCTGAGAATGGTCGAGGAAAAAGGACTCGAAGCAGCGCAGAAGGATCTCGAACAGAGAGGCATCCGGAATATGCCGCTCGCATGTAGCAAAGCTGACGTACATAAATTTGAACTTTACGAGAAAAAGAACACGCTGGCAACGGTGCTGATGATGGCCTGCATGACACTTCACGATGAATACGGCTTCGGCTTTGACAGGATGAACCGCTTTATAAACAGATTCAACACAAAGACGGAATGCCTTGTCGACGGATATGTCAACTGGAAGGATATGCAGGAAACGATAAGGCAGGAAACGGGGCTGCTGATACCGTTACCGGATGCTTTTATGGAGGGATGAGATGGACATAAGCAAAATGACATATGAAGAAGCAAAGCCGCATATCATCAAGAGCATGAACAAATTTATAGCGTTAGGCTGGATTAAGATTGTCGGAAAGGATAAAAACGGAGATCCTGTTTATGAACCAACAAAATACTTTCCGTTTGAACTTCTTGAACTTGCGAAGGAGAAATAATATGCAGGGGCAAATGACGATATTTGACATTCATAACGGCAAAAGGAAGCCATACGACTATAGATGCATGAGGTACATAGGGCAAAAGGTACATTTGATGGCTGCACCGGATAAAATCTTCACGGTAAAGAAAATCGAGCCGTATTACACGATCGTGACCGATGATGAAGACGGGTGTGAGTGGGTAGGAACACCGACAACAATGTGGCCGGTAAATAAGGACGAAAAGGAGAATTAAAAATGGGATGGATAATACCTGAAGACAGGATGCCACCGGAAGGATTAGAGGTTTTACTGGAAGTATCCGGACTTACAACCGCACCGTATAACATGGTATGGGATCATGGATTCTGTATCGGAGCCTGGATAGTTCCGCATGACAGGAACGGAAAGCCAGCAGAGGAAGGTCACTGGTTTTTAACTGATGCCAACGAAAACAACTATCACATCATAGATCCGACAGTACATGCATGGATGCCACTGCCGAGACACTTCGCAGCACCGGAGAAAGGCTTCAGCTACGAAGAGGATCTAATGGAACATGCCATGTTTGAAAAGGATCCTGAGTGGCTATACCAGGGCGACGCAGTTTATGAACAAATGACGATTGAAGAATGGATGGAGGAAAACAATGCAGATAATACATAAGCTTTACAGAGAAGACATTATCAAGATACTGGAAGAGAAGTACGGCATCACGACAGACAAGATCACGGTAGCAAGGGATAAGCTGACCGAGGACATATTCTTGGTAGAGGTTCCGCCGGAGGTAAAGAAGCTCGAAGCGGAAAAAGTACAAAAAGATGTACGAATCGTACACAAAGATGAACAGAAAGTACATCAAAATGAACCGGATCCTAATTATGACAGATACGAAGACGATAAGCTTGCTGAGGATTTGGCAGCAGGAAAGACCGTACCCGGCATATGCAGGGAGTACGGCTTCGATAAAAGAGCAGAATATAAATTATACAAAAGAGCACAAAGGCTCAGATCGGAGGCTGCCAGTTTCAGCTCAGGACGATGAGAGCGTATTGAAGCGACTGAAACATGTGAATGTTCATAGGGTAGAAAACCACATCACATACTATAGCTGTCCGGTATGTGGCAAGGAGTTCAGTACTATGATGTGCTCAGGCTGGGGATGGAGCATCCGGAAGCATAACCTCAAGTTTTGCACATACGGATGCATGAGACGGGCTGAGAAGCTTCTTGGCATAGGACAAGAAAAGGAGAAAAAGAAAGCATGATAGAGATAGAAAGGATTGGCGGCGGGTACACACTCGCCGCTATAGAAAAGATCATAGTTGAGTGCGAAGAGATCCAGCACTCGCAGGAATCAGCTTATACGAAAGAGCGGGCAAAAGTAAACGCATATAAAAAGATAAAGGATCTGATCGGAATAGAGGTGGCAGAATCATGATAGAGGTAGCATCAATAAGCCTGCTGATCGGGTGGGTTATGGTATCGGCGACGCTTGTCCTGGGAACCATCTTCAAGGGCATAGCATGGAGCTTTAAAGAGTTAAGGAGGCGCGTATGAAGATAGACGAGTACACGATAGCATACAACGCAGGGAAGTCTGACGCAAAGGACGAGTACAAGACACGGATATGTAACATATACACGGAACTGCTCAAAGCCTTTGAGGGCGATAAGGCAGCACTCAAGAAGATAGATGTAATATTCGAGAAACCGACGGAGGAGGTAAAGAATGGCATCAGCTGAGATATTGCTGCAAAAAATATCTGACAAAGAAAAGTATGGCAACGCACTTAATGTTTTAGCGCTCCAACTTTGTAGAATAGAAACGGACGGCAAGAAGATGTCATGGCAAAAGCGTAAACTTATAGGAGCGTTGATCATAGCTTGCGAAGTATTGAAGGATAAACTTGACGAACTGGAGGCGGCAGCAAATGACGATTGAAGAAGCAATGGAGGTATTGAAGCAAGATTTACCTTGCGAGAACGATACAGACTTAACAGAGGCTAAGTCAATAGCAATCAAGAGCCTTGAAGCTGATAGAACGATAGAAAAGACGTTATATGCAATTCGTGAAGAAATGCAATACATAAAAGTTGCTGAACAGCAGATATATGGTGCGAATAGTTGGAGATTTACAAATGCAATCGAAGATATAATCGACAAGCATCTGGAGGAGGTAGAGAATGAAGCAGACTGAAAAGGATAACCTAATCGCAGAGATCAGCAAGAAGGTAACAAAGAGCGGCATCCCGATAAACGTCAGGACAGGAGGGAACGAAGAAGCTGCCGAGTGGGTAGCCGGACTGCTTACCAAGGCCATAGAGGTAGACGAGCCGATCGGAGTCAAGCCCGGAGTGGATTACGATTTCTGTCCCAGATGTGGCGGGACAATCGGCAACAGCGCCTATTACTGTAAAAACTGCGGTGCATATATAAGGGCGGTGATCCATGGTTGAGAAAGAAACAGTTGACAAAAGAGCCGAAAGTATTCTATAATGGTAGTAAGACCATAGTAAAGCATTGCGGAAATGTTATTGCGATATGCGATAACGGGGAGATATTGGTTCACTGCCGACATTGCCGACAATGGATAAATGTGAATAACTTAGACAAGAAGCTTAAGTAATGTGTAAAAGCCGTCAGAGACATAGCTCAGTTTATGTCCCGGATGGCTTTTTGTTTTTGCAGGAGATTTTATGGAAAAAGAAGTGTTTGAACGGTCGGATAAGTGGGCTGAGCTGGCACAGACTGTGATTGATAAGCATCCGGATATCCAGTGGCTTCGGACTATGAACATCCGTATTGATTACGTCACGTCCAGCAAGGCGAAAACGGCGAGTGGGGACAGGAGCATACATGCCCAGTGCAAGCGCATTGATGAATTTCATCAGATTTACTGTCCTTATGATTTCGTGATCATATTCTATCTGCCGAATATCGGGCATATGAATGATGATCAGAAAAAAATCCTTCTTTACCATGAGCTGCTTCACATAGATTACCACGAAACCAAGGATGGCGAGATCACGTACTGCTGCCGTCCGCATGATATTGAGGATTTTAAGAAGATAATTGCCGAGTATGGCATGGACTGGGCAGAATAAGGAGATTACATGGCAAAAGGGAAGTACGAAGAATGGTTACGTCCCGACAATCTGTTAAGAATTGAAGGTTGGGCGAGGGACGGCTTAACTGATGAACAGATAGCCAAGAATATTGGAATTAGCAAAGACACATTTTACAAATGGAAAAGCAGATTTGCTGACTTTTCTGACGCCTTAAAAAAGACCAAAGATGTAGTTGACCGTGAAGTTGAGAACGCGCTGCTTAAGTCAGCAAAGGGCTATGACGTTGAGGAGACGGTGGAAGAGCTGCGATTCAACAAGAAAACCGGTGAATATGAACTTAAAGTCACAAAACGGACTCGAAGACATATTCCACCATCACAGGTGGCACAGATCTTCTGGCTTAAGAACCGCAAGGCCAAGGAGTGGCGTGAGCATCAGGAGGTTGAAGTTAATATTGACGCTCTGAACAGAGCTGCTGAGATTCTGGGAGGTATTGAGAGTGTCATTGACGATTAAGCAGCGGGAATATCTCCTGTCTTGTAATCATAGATGGTCTGTGAAGGTTGGTGCTACCGGTAGCGGTAAATCTTTCGTTGATTATGCAGCCACTATCCCTAAGAGGATCATGGCCTGCAAGGGTGAAGGGCGAATCGTTCTCCTGGGGAATACCAGAGGCACGCTGGAACGAAACATCCTTGATCCTATGCGTGAGCTGTGGACGCCAGATCTGGTTGGGAATATCCGGTCGGACAATACGGTATATATCTTCGGCAAGAAGGTTTATGCCCTGGGAGCTGACAACAAGAAGCATACTTCAAGGATTCAGGGTATGACTATCGAGTACTGTTACGGGGATGAGGTCACCACTTGGAGCCAGGAAGTATTCCAGATGCTGAAATCCCGTCTCAGGTGTGATCATTCTCATTTTGACGGTACATGTAACCCGGACAGTCCGAACCATTGGTTCAAGAAGTTCCTTGAATCTGACGCGGATATTTATTTACAGAATTACATCATAGATGATGGCGTGCTCCCGCCGTATGTTGTTGAGGAGCTGAAAAAGGAATATGCCGGAACGGTATATTATGACAGGTACATACTCGGTAAGTGGGCTCTGGCGGAAGGATTGATATATCCGATGTATCAAAGAGCGTTGGTTGATTCGTTGCCGGAGAGTCCCGCTACCGATTATGTAATTTCCATAGACTACGGTACTATGAATGCGTTTGCAGCGATCCTGTGGGGCAAGCATGGCAGCACATGGTATGCCCAGAAGGAATATTACTATTCCGGACGTGATACGGGTATCCAAAAGACCGACGAGGAGTACGCGAAGGATCTTGACAACTGGATCGCGGATGTCTGGGAGGAGTACAAAGAGAAATATTATGGTGCCGGTAAGATTCCGACGATCATAGATCCTTCGGCCGCATCGTTTATTGCCTTGCTGAAGAAGCGCGAATGGTGCAAGGTCCGGACGGCGGACAATGCGATGAGTGACGGTATAAGGGAGACTGCTGTTTGTATGCAAATGGGATACATAAAGATATTACGTTCGGCTATGCCTTGTCTGGTAAAAGAGCTGGGCGGCTATGTCTGGGACGAGGAGAGCCAGGACGAGAAGCCGGTGAAAGAAGATGATCACGCATGTGACAGCACCAGATATTTTTGTAAAACAATGAAGCTTGCTGCGAAGAACCGTCAGCGAAGTCTTTAGTGATATATGAGGAGGATATTATGGTTACCTATCAGGATTTTTTAACTGCTCCCGACAGGACGGCTTTTGTCAAGTCCTGCATCGAGAAGCACAAAGCATCATCCCTTTATCAGACTGCTTTACTTGCTGACGAATATGACCGTCATGAGAACAGGACGATAAAGAGATACCAGAAGGTCATTCATGATCTTACCGGAGCAGCTATCCCGGATATATGGGGAGCGAATTATAAGATGGCGAGCAGGTTCTTTTCAAGGTTCATCGCGCAGGAGAATCAGTATCTGCTTGGGAACGGCATTACATGGAATGAGCCATCTACAGAGAAGAAGCTGGGCAAGAATTTTGATACAAAAATGCAGAAGCTGGGGCGCATGGCTTTGAGCGGCGGTGTGTCATTCGGGTTCTGGAATATGGATCACCTGGAGCCGTTCTCGGTGCTTGAATTTGCACCCTTGTATGATGAGGAAAACGGTGCGCTGATGGCAGGTGTCAGATGGTGGCAGATTGACCCAAGTAAGCCGTTAAGGGCTACTCTTTACGAGGTGGACGGATATACGGAGTACCAGTGGGATAAGGACCATTCCGGAGGATTCATCCTTTATGACAAGAGGGCATACAAGCTGAACAAGAAGGAATCCGTGGTGGATGGTGTAATTTATAACGGTGAGAACTATCCTGCATTCCCGATAGTGCCTTTATGGGGCAATCCCCACCGTCAGAGCGAGATCGTAGGGCTTCAGGAACAGATAGACTGCTATGATCTTATCAAATCCGGATATGCCAACAATGTAGATGAAGGTTCCCTGATATACTGGACGCTTAATGGTGCAGGTGGCATGGATAATGTGGATCTGGCAGAGTTTGTCAAAAAGATGAAGACTCTTCATGCAGCCACAATGGATGATGGGGTGAATGCTGAATCTCATCAGCTTGAAGCACCCTATGAGAGCCGTGAAGCATTACTGAAAAAGCTGAGGTCAGACCTTTACGAAGATGCCATGGCTCTTGATACACAGAACATCGCTTCAGGAGCTGTTACGGCTACGCAGATCAAGGCAGCCTACGAGCCCTTGAACAGCAAGACAGATGAATATGAATACTGCGTATGCGAGTTCCTGGAAGGGCTGTTGAAAATCGCAGGGATAGAGGATGAGCCGACATTCACACGGTCCGTGCTTGTTAATACCCAGGAGGAGATTCAGACACTTGCACAGGTTACGCAATATCTGGATGATGAATACATCACACGCAAGATACTCAACTTACTTGGTGACGGTGACAGTGCTGAGGATGTACTTAAGCGCATGGCCGCAAACGAGCTTGACAGGGGCGGGAACGATGATTCAGAGGACGATTCTGCTACTGATGAAGAATAACGGCGATATGGGCAATTTATGAAGCATAGGAGCATATTATGAAAAGAGATATAGCAGATGAAGAGACCGAAAAGGTCTTAAAGGAAATTGAAAACCAAATATCAAAAGAATATGCTCAGGCTGAGAAGGAAGTCGCAAAGAAGCTGGATGATTATCTCAAGAAGTTTGAGGTAAAGGATGAGTTGAAACGGAAAGCGCTTGCAAATGGACTTATAACCGAGAAAGAATATAAGCAGTGGCGCGTGGGACAGATCATGATCGGCCAGAGATGGACGGAGATGCGGAATGCTTTGGCTCAGGATCTCACGAATGCCGATAAGATAGCCCGGAGCATAGCTTTTGAGCATATGCCGTATGTTTATGCTATAAATCATGATTATAGCACGTTTTTAATTGAAAAAGCTTCTTTACTTGATACCTCATATACCCTCTATGACCGGCATGCCATGGAGCAGTTGGTAAAGGATACGGATACCTTTATTCCTGCTCCGGGCAGGAAGGTCAGCAGGGACATTAAAGAGGGTAAGGCTTTGGCTTGGAATAACAAGCTGGTGCAGTCTGCCATGATGCAAAGCCTTTTGCAGGGGGAAGCTATACCGGATATCGCCACAAAGCTTGCCAAGACCGTAGGCGACTCGGACCGTAAGGCTGCTATCCGTAATGCCAGGACACTGACTACTGGTATCGAGAATGCCGGAAGGATTGCAAGCTATAAGCAGGCAAACGAAATGGGCATAGAAACCCGTAAACAGTGGCTTGCTACGCTCGACGATAGGACAAGGCACTGGCACGCATCTCTTGACGGTGAGACCGTGGATTATGACCAGCCTTTTGAGAATGAGCTGGGCGAGATCATGTTCCCCGGTGATCCTGCTGCCGATCCCGGGAATATATTTAACTGCCGGTGCACGCTAATCCCGTCCATAAAGGGCTTCGAGCGTGATGTGTCTGACTTGAGTCTGCGGCATGATGACCATCTGAAAGACATGACCTATGACGAGTGGAAGGCGGGGAAGTATGAGCAGACTTCTGATCCGATTACTAAGCAGGATACGGTGTCGGAGATTATGAAGGAAAAATATATTGATGAGTATATAGAAGAAGGTAAATCCGTTGTTGAAGAAGGTAGCAATGTTGAGAAAATTCTCTTTAGCCCTGCGGAAACAATAGAAGAAGCTCAACAATATGCTGAAAAATATATCGAAGCTAATTTTATGGATAAAACATTTAAAGGAAAAGCAGATTTTAAAGGAATGTCTGTTGAAAATGCGAACGCAATTAACAGAGCACTTACAAACGTATATGAACAGTTCCCAGATATGGAGAAAATATCTGGTATTAAAGTTGTATCGCCTACTTCAGCAGCAGGGAAGAAGGCTTTTAAGGATGGAGCAGATGCTTTGTTTGCATATGATCCAATCCAGCATGGAATATATGTAAACGGTAATGTATTAAAGAATGCCGATACCCTTAACAAATATATTAAGGATTCAGAAGAAGCTTGGAACATTGTTATAAATAATCTTGATACGCTAAAAGGAAGTCAGCGAGAACTGGCTGAAAGATATTTGAATGCTGGGCGTAGTCTTGTTGATGGAGAAACTGTTGAGGGATTATTTACCCATGAAATGGGGCACCATGTTGAATGGACTATGCTTGATGCTAAAACCAATAATGCAATCGGTAGTAAGATGAGTGAATATGCATCCAATATTTCAGGGTATGCTACGGCAAGTAAATCTGAATATTTAGCGGAAAGCTTTACTGCCTATATGAAGGGCGAAAGAGATATACTTGATCCTCAGTTTGTAGGTTATTTAGATTCAAAAAATATTATTGCAAATTTAGGAAATGATGGTATAATAAAGACAGTAACCAAGCTAAGTGATGGTGAACCAATCAATCCTATGCCTAGGAAAAAATATGAAGCTATGAAGGCTGGTTTAGCAAAGCAAGGAATTACTGTTTATCAAGCCAAAGGGGAAGAAGCTCGGTATTTGATTGAAGGTTTAGGTGCCGAAGCAAATTATGACCATAAATATATTATGCATTTAGGAGAAGTTCCTTCGGCATCGGCTATGTTTGAAGAAACTATTCACGCTACTCAAGCGAAAATATACGGAGAATTACCGGGGTTTGATAATGCAGAGCTGTGTGCACGTGAAGTAGCTGCTAATCGAATGTTGTTAAAACATTCAAAGGAATATGGTTTTGATGAAGTTGATTTTGAAGATATTAAAAGAAACTTAGAACGCTGGGAAAACGAATTTTTGAAGGAAGTGGGTGTTCCTTATGAAGAAAGTGATTATAAAAGGGAGATATAATACATCGTTAGGGAAAATAATACAAGTTCTTTTTGTGGATGGTATTATAAAAAATGGAGAAAATGTAATAGGTGATGATGGCATTATTTATAATGTTAAACATGTTATTATGCCAACACGTCCTGGAAACAATACTTTTGGAATAGTTTACGAAACATAAGCATCCTTCGGGGTGCTTTTTCTGAAAGGAGGTAGCTTGTGGGAATAGAAGTAAACATCACTGATAACTCCGATCTGATTGAGCAGGCCACGGATGAAGCTATCGCACGTGCTCTGGAAGCTATCGGACTTCAGGCGGAAGGTTATGCCAAGATGAAGTGTCCGGTTGATACCGGAAGGCTCCGGAATAGCATTACACATACCTATGATGCAGCTGAGCAGAAGGCCTATGTTGGCACCAATGTCGAGTACGCTCCGTATGTGGAGTACGGCACGTCCAAGACCAAAGCTCAGCCATTCATCAAACCTGCGGTAGCCAATCACGGTGATGAGTATAAACGGATTGCGGAGAATTTTTTGAAAAATGGTTGACATCCGGAAAACAATATGATACATTTGTAGTATAAAAACAGAATAAAGACACCAAGTAGTCTAAGTAATATGAAAAGACCGGTGATCAAGCTTTTAGGAGCTTGACGCTGGTCTTTTTTGTCTTTTTCTGGGAAAAAATATTCTAATTTGCAAAGAAAAGCGAACCGCAGGAGAGGAGAATACAATGGCTTTATCACGTAAGATGCTCAAAGCAATGGGCATAGAAGACGAAAAGATTGACCAGATCATTGAGGCACACTCAGACACCGTGGACGCTCTCAAAGAAGAGAGAGACAAGTACAAGGTTGAGGCTGAAAAGGTGCCCGGCATCAAGAAGGAACTTGATGAGCTTAAGGAGGCTGCCGAAAAGAACGAAGGCAAGAATCCTTATAAGGTCAAGTATGAAGCGCTGAAGGAAGAGTTTGAGACATTCAAGGCCGATACAGAGAAGGCTGCTTCAAAGGCGGCTAAAGAGAATGCATATAAGGCTATCCTGAAGGAGTCAGGAATCCTTGAGAAGCATATAGATAAGGTCTTGAAGGTTTCTGATCTGGACAGCATCGAGCTTGACAAAGACGGAAAGATTAAAGATGTAGATGCGCTTAAGAAGTCCATCAAAGAGGAATGGGATGATTTCATTCCGCAGGATAAGGGTACTCGCGGTGCGAATACATCGACGCCGCCTTCCAATACCGGAGGCAGCAAAATGTCTAAGGAAGAGATCTTTAAGATTAAGGATACCGCCGAGAGACAGAAAGCAATGTTGGAAAACAAAGAATTATTTTTAACATGAGAAAAGGAGGGCTAATATGGCTCCATTAAGCAATTTAACAGACGCAGCAGCCATGAAGAAGATCCGTGAAGTTGACTTCGTAAGTCAGTTCACTCATGGCAGCCTGGCAAAGCTCATTGAGGTGCTGGGCGTTACTCGTAAGATTCCTATGATGGAAGGCACTACATTGTATGTGTACTCCATGACCGGAACTCTCCAGGATGGTGGAGTTGCCGAGGGTGAGATTATCCCGTTATCAAAGATCGAGCAGGTGAAGACACCTATTGGTGAGATCACTCTCAACAAGTGGAGAAAGGCTGTTTCAGCCGAGGCTATTATGAAGTCCGGATCAGAAACAGCAGTCCGTGAGACAGATGCAAAGCTTGTAAGCCTTGTACAGAACGGAATCAGAACAGACCTGTTTGGATTCCTTAACGGAACAATCGCAGGTGCCGGCTCTGTATCCGGAAACGGACTTCAGGCAGCTCTTGCAGCAGCATGGGGACAGCTCCAGGTAAGATTTGAGGATGATACAGCAGAGGCTGTTTACTTCCTTAATCCTCTTGATGTAGCTGACTACCTTGCAGGAGCAAACATCACAGTTCAGACCGCATTCGGAATGAACTATATCGAGAACTTCCTCGGTCTTGGTACCGTGATCCTTTCTTCGAGGGTTACCGCAGGTTCATTTGTTGCTACTGCAAAGCAGAACATCATTATGTACTACCTCAACATGAACGGCGATGTAGCTAATGAGTTCAAGCTTACCACAGATGAACTTGGATACATCGGTATCAATTCCGGTTACCAGAACAATGAGCGTGCTCAGATCGAATCACTTGTTATGGATGGTATCCAGTTCATGG
>Ga0310690_10004883_pt1 | contig 18635 bp, 22 predicted proteins | sample AusTroGonzalo_MG_2_FD_207661 | JGI IMG/M metagenome (GOLD analysis project Ga0310690, IMG submission 207661) | Bovine rumen microbial communities from tropical cattle in Woodstock, Queensland, Australia - Gonzalo_04 (v2) (version 2) | ecosystem: Host-associated > Mammals > Digestive system >...
TGATACTCGTGACTGATCCTGAGAAAAGAAGGGGGTGTAAATTTGGCTGATTTATCCAAAGAAAAGCGGATTAAGGCAGAGTATGCCAGGATGAGGAAATTGTTCGCGACGATGCCGGAAAATGAGCTGAATTTCTGCGACCCTCTGTTGCAAAATGCGGCTTTCATGTTTGCTACACTTCAGGATCTGCAAGCTGCGATCAACGCGAACGGCGTGACGGACGTTTACCAGAACGGAGCAAACCAGTCCGGGACGAAAGCCTCCGCGGATCTGCAAGCGTACAATTCACTTGCTAAGGTTTACAACGCGCTGATGGATAAGCTGAGCGCGAAGCTGCCGAAAGAGGTCCGGCAGAGCAAACTGGCGGCGATGATGAATGAGTAAGAAGGCTGCCGGCGAGGATTACATCCTGACCTATTACCAGCGGATCACGGACGACACCGAAACCGCGGGCCACTGGATCCGCGACTGGTACGCGCTGATCGTTGACGGACTCCAGGCAAAGCGGTTCTTCTTTGATAAGAAGAAGGCGTCGAAGGCGATCCGGTTCTGCGAGAACTTCTGTCGGCATCATGAAGGTCCGCTGGCTCCGGGGCTGATCAAGCTGGAACTGTGGCAGAAGGCGCTGCTGAGCGTGATCTTCGGGATCCTGGACGAAAACGGGGACCGGCAGTTCCGGGAAGTGTTCATTGAGATTGGACGGAAAAACGGTAAAACGCTCTTGGCCGCTGCGATCGCGTCGTACATGATGTACATGGATGGCGAGTATGGCGCCCGGCTGTATTTCGTTGCGCCGAAACTGGACCAGAGCCGGCTGTGTTTCAACGCCTTCCAGCAGATGATCCAGAAGGAGCCGGAGCTTAGTGATATCACTAAGAAGCGCCGGACGGACATTTATGTGGCCGCCAGCAATTCCTCCGCGCAGCCGCTGGCCTTCAGTTACCAGAAGTCGGACGGCCTGAACCCGTCGCTGACGGTATGCGACGAGATCAGCAGCTGGGCCGGCGATCCGGGCCTCAAACAATACGAGGTCCTGAAGAGCGCCCTGGGCGCCCGGAGACAGCCGCTGCTGCTGAGTATCAGCACCGCCGGCTATGCCAGGGACGGCATTTTCGACGAGATCTTCCGCCGGTCGACGGCGGTGATCATGGGCACGAGCAAGGAAACACGGCTCGCGCCTTTTTTGTACCAGATCGACGACGTCGACAAGTGGAACGACATCAACGAGCTGAAGAAGGCGAACCCGAACCTGGGCGTGTCCGTCAGTGTGGATTACATGCTGGAAGAGATCGCGGTGGCGGAGGGGTCGCTGAGTAAAAAGGTTGAGTTCCTGACCAAGTACGCGAACGTCCCGCAGAACAGCAGCTGCGCCTGGCTGACCGCGCAGGACGTGAAGAAGTGCTTCGGCGGATCCATGACGCTGAACGACCTCCGGCACTCCTACGCGCTGGGCGGGATCGACCTGAGCCTGGCGGTGGACCTGACGGCGGCGGTGATCGTGGTCGAGAAGGACGAGATCAGCTGGTTCGCGGTGCAGTTCTTCATGCCGGAGAACAAGGTGGCGGAGGCCACGGCGCGGGACGGTCTGCCGTACGACATATACCGGCAGCGGGGACTGCTCACGGTCTGCGGGGAGAACACGGTGGACTACCACGCGGTGCACGAGTGGTTCCGGACCTTAGAGCGTGATTACGAGATCCTGCCGCTGAAGGTGGGCTTCGACAGGTATTCGGCTGCCTACTTAGTGCAAGACATGTCCCAGGACGGCTTCAGCATGGAATCCGTCAGCCAGGGCAGCAACCTGACGGGCGTGCTGATCGACATGGAAGGCATGATCAAGGATGGCCGGCTGCGGTGCATCGGGGACAACGACCTGATGAAGATCCACATGCTGGACGCGGCCCTGAAGTTTGAGGACGGGACGAACCGGCGGAGGCTGATCAAGATGAGCCCGAAGGCCCACATCGACGGCATGGCGGCGCTGAGTGACGCGATCTGCATGAGACACAACTATTACGAAGAGCTGGCGGCCCAGCTGAGCAACAAGAGGTGAAGACAATGGGACTGTTTGAGTCGATCTTCGGTCGGAAGAAGGCGGAACCGCAGAGCGTCGGATACCAGACGCTGACGGCATACCAGCCGGCGTTCCGAACCTGGGGCGGCCAGATCTACGAAAGCGACCTGGTGAGATCCGCGGTCGACGCGATTGCCAGGCACGCGGCAAAACTCCAGTACAGCGTGCAGGGAACCGCCCGGCAGAAGATGTACACAGCGACAAAGGCAGCGCCGAATCCGTGGATGACGTGGAGCCAGTTCATGGAACGGTGCTCGAACATCTACGAGATCCAGAACAATCTGTTCATCGTTCCACTGCTGGACGAATACGGCGAGGTGGCCGGCTTCTTCCCTGCCCTGCCCAGTGAGTGCGAAGTGATCGACGTCGACGGGCAGCCGTGGCTGAAATTCACGTTTATCCGCGGGCAGAAAAAGAGTGTCCCGCTCAGCCGCGTCGGGCTGGTGGTCAAACACCAGTTGAGGGATGACTTCTTCGGCGAAAAGAACACCGCGCTGAACGCCACGATGGAACTGATCAGCATGGTCAACCAGGGCATTGAGGAAGGCGTTAAGAACAGCGCGACGTTCCGGTTCATGGCGCAGCTGACGAGCAAGACTTTTGACGAGGACCTCAGGCGCGAGCGGGAGCGGTTCGACAAAAATAACTTCCAGCAGGGATCCGGCGGTCTGCTGCTGTTCGGGAACCAGTTCTCCAACATCCAGCAGATCCGGCAGGACGGATACAAGGTCGACCCGGAGCAGATGAAGCTGATCCAGGCGTCGGTCATGGATTTCTTTGGGGTCGGGGCAAAGGTGATCCGGAATGAGGCGGTCGGAGATGATCTGGACGCCTTTTTTAATGGCAAGATCGAGCCTTTCGCGATCAAGCTGAGCGACGCGATGACGCGGATGGTATTCACGCAGCGCGAGATCAACGGCGGGAACAGGATCGTGTTCACGTCCAACCGGCTCCAGTACATGGCGGTCGGCTCGAAGATCCAGATGGCCCAGCAGCTGGGCGACCGCGGGATCCTGACGATCGACGAGATCCGCGAGCTGTTCAACTATGCCCCGCTGCCGGACGGCACCGGAGAACATATCCCGATCCGCGGCGAGTATTACTTCGCGGATGAAGGCAAGGAGGAAGAGAGCAATGACGAATGACCGCGAGTGCAGGGCGTTCGCCTTCGATGTGAGGGCGGAACAGAACGAGGACCACGGCACATACATCACTGGCACGCCGATTGTGTTCGGCCAGACGACGGATATGGGCTGGTACGAGGAAAGCATCGACCGGGATGCCCTGAAGGACACGGACCTGAAAGACGTCCGCTTCCTGGTCGGACACAACACCAGCATGATCCCGCTGGCGAGGAGCCGGAACAACAACGAGAACAGCACCATGCAGATGTCCGTCACGGACGAAGGCATGGACATCCGCGTGGATCTGGATACAGAGAACAACGCGGAGGCGAGAGCGCTTTATTCCGCGGTGAAGAGGGGCGACATGTCCGGAATGTCGTTCATGTTCACCGTCGATAAAGATAGCTGGACTGACATCGACACAGAGTACCCGAAGCGGACAATCATATCGATCCGCAAGGTGTACGAGGTGAGCGCGGTGGCTTTCCCGGCATACGAAGGCACGAGCATCCAGGCCGCGGCCGAAGGCGACACGCTGGACAGCGTGAAAGCCTCGCTGGAGAGCGCAAGGCAGCAGCTGGCGGAAGAACGTGCCGCACAGGCTGAACAGGAACGCCGGACGGCGCTGCTGGAACGGCTGAAAAAACTCACGGAGGTGTCAGACGATGAAGTTTGACGAACTGAACGTCGAGCAGCTGGAAGCCAGGCTGGCGGAGCTGACCGACGAGACCAGCGAAGAGAAGCGGGACGCGCTGGACAACGATGCCCTGGAGGCTCGCATCAATGAGATGGAAGCCATCAAGGCCGAACTGGAAGCCCGCAAACTGGCCGCCGCGGAAGAAGCGCGGAAGGCCGAAGAGGTCGCTCAGAAGAGCGGCGAACCGATTATTGAAACGGAGGATCGCAAAATGTACGACATTTCCACTGCCGAATACCGTGATCTGTGGATCCGGAACCTTCAGGGCAACCTGAATGAAGACGAGAAGCGTGCCTATGCTTCCAACACCACCAACGCCGTGCCGGTCCTGGTGAGTGACAAGTTCTTCGAGAAAATGAAGAAGCTCGCTCCCATGCTCTCCGAAATCACCCTGCTGCGCGTTGCCGGCGCGATCAAGTTCGTTGCCGAAGGCACCCGCAACAGCGCGGACGCGAAGCACACCGAGAACAGCGCCAACAGCCCCGCGGCTGACACGACCGTTTACGTCCAGCTGGGCGGCTATGAGTTCCTTAAGATCATCCAGATCTCCCGGACCGCGAAGCTCATGAGCATCGACGCCTTCGAGGGCTGGCTGGTCGACATGCTGGCCGGCGATATCGCCCGCAGCATTGATGACTACATCATCAACGATGAGACCAACGGCATCGCCGCCCTGACCTGGACCAGCAACACCAACCAGATCGTGGCCGCGACTCCCGCCTATGCGGATGTGTGCAGCCTGATCGGCCTTCTGCCCGCTGCCTATGACGCGGAAGCGAAGTTCCTGGTCAACAAGAAGACCCTGTACACCAAGATCGCCACGATCGTGGACAGCACCGGCAATCCCATTTTCGTTCCGGACACCGTTTCCGGCATCGGCGGCCGCCTGATGGGTTATCCCGTCGTTGTGGATGACTATGTCACCTCCGACAACGGCGCCCTGTACCTGGGCCGCTTCACCGACGTCGTCGGCAATCTGTCCGAGGACATTCATGTGGACGCTGACGAAAGCGCCGGCTTCACCGCGAACAGCATCATGTACCGCGGCGTGGCCGTGTTCGATTCCAAGCCCGCGAAGGGCGACGCGATCGTGCGCCTGGTCACCACCACGGCCTAATTCCGGTCTGACGGCGACGGCCTTCAGATAGCCGGGGCGTGTTTTGATCCTTTTCACGCCCCGGCACTTTTTTCAAAAGGATCAGAAAGGATCAGAACATGAAGACGATGATTGCCATCCCTTGCATGGACACCATGCCCTATGAGTTCGTTGAGAGCCTGTACCGGATGAAAACGGTCGGGCAGATCCGTCCGGCCTTCCTCAGCGGTTCGCTGGTCTACAAGGCACGGACAGACCTGGCACTGCTGGCGCTGCACGAAAAAGCGGACTATGTTCTCTGGATCGACAGTGACATGATCTTCGCGCCGGATCTGATGGTCAACCTGATGGAAGACATGAAGACCTGCGACATGGTCGCCGGCATCTGCCACATGCGGCGTCCGCCGTTCAACCCGGTGTTGTATTCCAGGCTCCGGATGGGCGTCACGCCGGACGAAAACGAACACCAGAAGCTTCTGGACTACCCGGACGACCTGTTCACGGTCGAGGGCTGCGGGTTCGGATGCGTGATGATGAAGACGGAGATTATCCAGGCTGTTGTCGACAAGTATCACGACCTGTTCACTCCGCTGCCCGGCTACGGCGAGGACCTGAGTTTCTGCATCCGCGCCAGGGAGTGCGGCTATGACATCTGGGCGGATCCGAAGGTGCAGCTGGGCCACAAGTCGAGCACAATCATCACAAGAGAAACCTTTGAAGCGTTCCGCGCGAAGGCGGGCGCGATTGACTGAACGGAGGGATCACCATGCTGACAGAGTGCAGGAAGGCGCTGAAGATCGTGACGACAGAGTATGACGGCGAACTGTGCGACATCATGGACGCCGGAGCTCATGATCTGAAGATCGCCGGGGTGAAACTGCCCGGCACGGTGGCCTTCACGGTAACACAGAGCGGGATCGTGGACAACAGCACGCTGACGGATAACCTCTGTAAGCGGGCCATTTTCAGCTACGCTGACTGGATGTTCCATAAGAACGCGCCGAATTCCGAAACGCGGCGCGAGATCTACAACATCCAGAAGAACCAGCTGATGCACGCGAACGACTACACCGATTACGGCGACACGGACGGTGATGAGGCATGACGCGGGCTGATGTGATCACGCTGGTCAAGGAAAACCGGACGGGGCACGGAGTGCATGAGGCCGTAACGGACACCGAGCGGACCGTCATGTGCAATGTGGAGAGTGTCCGGAGAAGCGAGTATTACACCGCACTGAACGCCGGATTCATGCCGGAGTATGTGTTCACGCTTTCGCTGGCGGAGGACTACCGGAACGAGCGCATCGTGAAGTTCCACGGGCAGAAGTTCCGCGTGATCCGCACATACCTGACGGAAGATGACGGCATCGAGATCACGGTCGAAAGGAGTGACGAGAATGGCACGGACGAAAGTCAGGACAGCTGAACCGGCGACGGTGACAGTGAACGCGATGGACAGAATCGTGACGAAGCTGAACACGATCGACGGGATTGAGTTCGCAAAGGACGCCTGGGTGAACAAAGCGCCGGAGAACTACGGCGTGGTGAGACTCAGCGGCGAGGCGCGGCAGCTGTGGGCGGACGGCCATCTGACGGACAGCGCCTGGACCGTGATCGTGGACGCGTATGTGAAGGACGACAGCGACGGATATCCCGCGATGATCCAGGGAAAACTGGAGGAGCTGGAGGATGAAGGCGTGCTCGACCTGACGCATACCAACAACCGCGAGTATGACTACCAGATCGGAAAGGTTCACTGGTGGTGGACGCTGATCATGTACGGTCCGCTGACCTGGCAGGAACCGGCTCCGACACCGGCGGCAGAACCCGCGGGAGAGTGATTGATGATGGCTCAGTTCGTTATTGACGACTTCCACAAGAACGCGCTGGACGCGCTCACACCGGAAGTATGCCGCGAGATCCGCCGCAAGGTTGTTTGGGCCGGTGCGAAGGTGCTCGAAAAAGAGGACCGGATGTACGTCGAGGCTCATCACCATATCAGCGGAGACCTGGCGAGAAGCTACGCCCAGGGAGATATCCACGAGGATATCGACAGCACCTGGGTGGAGGTTTATCCGCAGGGAACTGATGGACGCGGCGTGATGAACGATATGAAGCAGAAGATCATCAACACGGGATACTACAACGTTTTTACCGGCGCGAAACATAAGGCGGTTGATCCGTATGTCAGGAAGACACGCGAGAAAGTCGCCCCGCGGATCATGTCGGTCATGCAGAGGCAGTTCGAGCTCTGCATGGAAGAAATCAACAAATAACGGAGGGACAACACTATGGCGAAAATCGGACTGAAGTGTTTGACGTATGCGCCATTCACCAGCGGCGGCGAATATACGTCGATCACCTACGGCACGGGTGTCATGCTGAACGACTACATGATCCGCGCGGACATCGGTGAAGAGCGCAACGACGTTTCGTTCTACGCGGACGATCACAAGATCGACTCCGACAACGGCATGAACGGCGCGACGCTGGGCCTGGAACTGGCGAACATGACGGACGACCTGGAAAAGAGCTTTCTGGGCTATGTCGCCGCGACGTCCGACCTGGACATCACGGACGCGTCTGCCCCGTTCGTCGGTTGCGGATTCTACCGCAAGGAACGGTTCAAGGGCGAAGTCACCTATAAGTGCTACTGGTTCTACAAGGTCCAGTTTAGGCGCGACAGTGACAGCGTGAACACCAAGGGCGAGAGCACCGACTTCCAGACGGAAAACCTGAGCGGCGACGCGATGGGCGTAACGCTGACGGCTTCCGGCAACGTGATCTATTACACGACCTGCCGGAAGGATTCCGAAGCGAACGCCATCAGCTGGCTGAAGGCGAAGGCCGGGATCTCCTGATGACACAACGGGACGGAGGAGCGATCCTCCGCCCCGGCTTTTTCTGTATGTAAAAGGATTAAAAAGGAGAAAAGGATCATGATCAAGCTGAAGATCGGCGAAAATGAATACGGGCTGCGGATGGACATGTATGCGATGGAAATGATCGAAGAAGAGTTCGGCGGCCTGAAGGAAATGTTTGAAAAGGTCCAGGGCGGCGGAGGAAAGACGGTCCGGAGCATTTTCCGGATTCTGGCGAACGCGCAGCTGGCCTATGAAGGCAAGGAAGAAACGGTCACCGGAGACGAGATCAAGCACCTCCGCGTGGCTGCGATGGCCGGGATCGGGAACGCGATCCGTGCCGCTGTTGAGGAAGGAATGAAAAGCGAAACCACGGACGGCGAGGAAGCCGACGATGAGGTTTTCGACGTATATCTTCAGGAGATTGAGGCAAAAAACTGAAGAACCGGCGCGGGACGCGGGTCCGGGAGTATTACGGATACGCACTCGTGGCCGGGATATCTGTCAATGACGCCAGGCGGATGACACCGGGCTTTATCCGGGACATGTACACGATCCGGATGAAGTACGACATCCGCATGATGGGCGGAAAAATCAAGCGGAAGATCGGGCTGTGAGGTGGAATAAATGGCGGGCAACGGCGATATCCGGCAGAGGATTGTTCTGGAGGGCGAAAAAGAGTACAGCAGCGCCCTGAAAGAAGCGCAGCGGAACCTGAAGGTCCTCCGGAGCGAACTGAAGGCGGAAACGGCTGAACTGGGCGCGAACGCCACAGCGCAGCAGAAGAACGAGACACGGGTTAAGAACCTCCAGAAGCAGATCAAGGAACAGGAAAAGGTTGTCAAGACCTACGAGAAGGCGCTGGCGGAAGTCAGGGAAAAGTACGGCGACAACGAGGAAGCTATCGCCAAATGGGAGATCAAGCTTAACGAGGCCCGGAGCACCCTGGCGAACATGAGAAACGGGCTGGACGAAACCAGCCAGAGCATGAAGAGCGTCGCATCCAGCGCTGACATGGGCGTGGTGGCGGCGAATAGCTTCGCGGACAGCCTGGGCAAGATTGCGGAAGTCGGGAACACGATCAGCGCTTCCATCGAAGGCGTTTTCACCGGCGTCGTCGGCGTGATCAGCGACGCGATCAGCGCCCTTTGGGATCAGCTGATGGACGTGGCCGCGCGGGCGAACCAGTGGGGGGACATTGCCGGATACTGGAACACCAGCGCGAGCAATATCCAGAAATGGTATCACGCGGTCCAGGGAACATATAACGATTTCAGCGCCCTGAGCAATGCCGTGACGCGGATCGTGACCGGCGACCAGCAGAAAATCGCGGAAGCCAGCGGCGTCAGCGCGGAGCAGTATTCCGACAAATGGGAATACGCGATGGCCGTGATGGACAGCCTGGGCAGCATGGATTACGAGAAGCGTCTGGAAGCCGTTGGCGAGATCTTCGGCGAGAAGAGATCTCCGCAGATCCTGGACCTTCTGAACGACTGGGCAAAGATTCAGGCGAACCTGGCGGATTTTGACGCGACCAACGGCGGGTACGGCCTGACGGATGAGCAGCTGCAAAACGCCAGCGACCTGGCTGAGAGCGTAGCGAAGATCGAACAGAGCTGGCAAGCCCTGAAGGATATGGCGAGCATTGAGCTGTTCGGGGATCTGGCGCTGAACCTGACAGGCAACGTGCAGAGCATCCTGGACGCCTTCAAGGATTATTTCCAGGCGGACAACGACGCGGACCGCCAGGCGGCGCTGGACAAGGTCAAGAATCAGGTCACAGAAGCCTTCCAGAGCATCCGTTCGGCTTTTGAGGATGGTATCAAAATGCTCGGAGAATTGGCTAATGAGCTGCAAAACAGTGACGATCCGTATGTCAAGGCATTCGGCACGGTGCTTGATAAGCTTGTTGGTGTGCTTGAATGGTTCGCTGATCCGGCAAACTGGGGGGCCGTCAAAGCTGGATTCGCCGCGATTATTGGAGTGTGGGCGACTGGAGAAGCAGCAACTGCAATTGGTAAGCTGTCCAGCTTTGCCAGCCATATCCTGACGATCTATAAGTGGTGGACGGGGCAGGGCACATGGACCGGAACGCCAACCATCCCGACCACAATTCCGAATACAAACCCGACAGGGGTCACGAAGCCGAAAGGCACGACGGATCTTTTCGGGAATGACACAATCAAAACGACAGTCGGCTCTGTGCTGCTGAGCCGGGTCGCGCAGACGGCAGGGAGCGCCGCGTTTTCTCTGGCCTCACTGGATCCGACCGGAGCCGTCTCCCTTCTGCCGGAGGTCTTCCTTGACAAGACTGCTGCCGGACAGGCACTCAGGAGAGGCGAAGGAGTAAGCGGGGCCGCGGCTGCCGGAGCGGAAGAAGTGAAAAACGCCGCACTGCAAGCGATTGACAACTGGAATACGTACTTATTCAAGCAGCTGCCGGAGGCAATCTGGGGTATCTTTGGGATTGACAAAAACACGTTGCAGGACGCAGCGGACGCGCTTCAGGAAGCATCGGAATGGACGTTCGGGGATGAATATACGGCAGATGACATCATGCAGATGATTGAAAACGGCACTCCCGGCGTCGTCAATGATGTGGATTCAGGCTGGTGGGACGACAATGACGGATGGAGCCGGCTGCCATCGGACAGTGTACGCGGACTGACGACCCTGCCTGAAGGCGTTAAGGAGGCCATAAAAAGCGGCATGGGCAGCGTTAAAGTCGTAATGGACGGCCAGGTGGTCGGCAACCTGGTGGCCCCGTATGTGAGCGAACAGATCGCGAGAGAAGTCGGTTAAGAGGTGATTTGATGCAACTGTCACGGCGTGTGGCGCTGGGCGGCGTTCAGCTGGACGCGGCGAACAGCGCAATCGTGATCCGCGGCGTGGAGACCGCTGACGGAAAAGAGAGCATTACGGCGGTCGGCACGGCAGCCGGTTTCGGGCAGCGGGTGACGGGAGCCAGGCGCGACACAATGGACATTGTGGTCCGCTTCGCCATCGACATCCGCAAAACAAACCTGTCCGGACGCGCTGCGGCGCTGGAGGACGCGAACGCATGGGCGGCGCGGGCTGCCGGCGGCGCTTGGATGACCGTCAATTACCGGAGCGGCAGACGGATCTTTGTCCGTCTGGTCCAGGCCCCCGGAGAGGGAAATATCCGGGACTGGGTCAAGGAGTTCCAGATGACGTTCCGCGCATATGAGATCCCATACTGGGAGGATGCGGAGGAAAGCACAAAGAGCGCAGAGTCCGGGACGTCCGGGCTGGAGGCTTTTACAATCGGCGGCAGCGCTCCGGCACAGATTGACATAACGGTCGAGAACACCGGCGAGGGAACCATCAACGAAATCAGCATCGCCGCCGGCGGGAAGTCAATGGCGTTTGCGGATCTGGGACTGCTTGCCGGTGAAACGCTGTACATTGACCACACTGACAGCGGGCTTGTGCGGATCCGGATCAAGGATAGCAACAATACCTACCGCAGCGCGATGGCAAAACGGGCCAGCACGGCGGACGACGATTACCTGGCGCAGCCCGGAACCACATCATTCTCATATTTGGCTGACGGCAGCTGCACAGTGACAGCCGGCTGGAGGGCGAGATATCTATGATCATCAAACTGAGCGGGCACAGCCTGACGGCTGCGGATGTATTCCAGGCGGAGCGCCTTCAGCTGCAACTGTCTGAGCGGAAGAGCACCGCGACGATGACGATCAGCGACAGCGCTCCGGTGCTGAGCGTCGGTGACTGGATCCGAATCGAGAACGGACCCGGCAGCGGTATTGTGTGGCGCGTAAAAACGATTGATGACGAACCCGGAAAGCGGACGCGCAATGTATCCCTGGAGCACGCGATCAACACGCTGCGGGACCGGCTGATGTTCGGCAAGGTCACGACACAGATGATCAGCGGCGGATCGACAGCCACAGCCGAAGAAACAATTGAATATATCCTGAGCAACCAGAGCGACTGGCAGCTAGGGACAATCAGTTTCAGCGTGAGCAATCCGTACCACTTCAGCGGAGACGATCTGTTCAGCGCTATTGAAATTGTGTCCGGAAGCCTGGAGGACTGTGTCTGGGGATACGACTTCAGCAGTTATCCGTTCACGCTGAACATTTTACAGATGGACAGCGAAGTCTCCAGCGAGATGCGGAGTGACCGGAACATCCAAACACTGAAAAGAACGATTGACCGGAGCCGGATGTACACGAGGATCTATCCGATCGGGAAAAACAACCTGAAGCTGGACAGCGAGTTCCTTAGTAAAAACGAAGCCATTTACGGTGTGATCAGCAAGACGGAGAGCGATGAAAGCATCAGCTCGAAAACGGAGCTGGCAGCGTGGGCACAGGAGAGGCTGGACCGGCACTGCGAACCGGCGGTCACCGTGACGATAAGCGGGCTGGATCTGAGCGAGAGCACCGGAGAGCCGCTGGACAGCTTCACAATCGGCAAGATCTGCCGCGTACCGCTGCCGGAGTTCTCCACGACGATCACGGAGCGCGTAACCAAGCTGAGCTACACGGACGTGATCAATACGCCGGAGGTTGTGACTGTCACGCTGGCCAACGAGCTGACGGACGTGGCGACGATCCTGAAGGAACAGCGGTCTGGAGGCGCACGCAGCGGACGGAACAAGGCGGACAACGAGGAAGAAGACCACGCCTGGATCGTCGACACAAAGGAAAAGGTGGCGCTGGTCGCGGAGGCTGTCGCCGGCAAGGACGGAGACGAACCGGACTGGAGTCGGGTCGCGGAGCTGACGGTTGACGGGCACGGGATTGATGCCCGCGTGACCCAGGCGGAGGGCGATATCGTCAACGCCTGGTCAGAGATCAACCAGACGGAAAGCAAGATCTCCGTGGCGGTGGTCGCTGCGAAGAGTGAGGTTTATGCGAACATCGAACTGACGGCCTCCGGGATCCGGAGCGAGGTCGGACAGAAGGAAACAGATCTGTATTCGTATATCGAGCAGACGGCATCGTCCATCCGGACGACCGTTGCTACTGCCGACAGTACGATTTACTCCACAATCATCCAGACAGCCTCATATTTCAACTCCGAAGTCAGCCGGCGGGCAAAAGTTTTCATCCAGATCGATGACCCTTGTGACACGCCCGGAAACGACGTGCAGGAGGGCGACGTGTGGATCCAGTCGGTCCGCATCCAGAACTGGACCGACATGGAGGACCTGACCTGGGAGGACGCCAACGACTATGACTGGAACCAGTACGCCGGCAGCAAGTATTTTGTTTATGACGGCACGCGCTGGGAGCTTCAGTGGAACCAGGGTCAGGTGCTGGAATGGCATACGGACATCGTTCAGGACGCGAACCGGATCGCACTGATGGCGGAATGGATCGGCCTGATGGATGAACAGGCGCTGGCGTCGCTGGAGATCAGCGGAGACGCGATCAATTCCTCCGTCAGCGCTGCGAAGAGTGAGTTGTATTCCTACATCCGGCAGACAGCGTCGAATATCATTTCCGCGGTCGTGGATGACACGGACTGGCTGGAGTCGCTGATCGAGCAGACCGCCAGCAGTATTGTAGAGACGGTAGCCCGGAAAAATACCACATACATCCAGCTGACGGATCCGGACATCGATCACGCGATTATCGAGGGAGACGTATGGATCCAGTCCGAAACGGTTCGGACGACATGGTCGGAACTGAGCGCGAAGACGTGGAGCGAGGCTCAGAGCAACAACTGGCGGCAGTATTATGACTGTCCGTGGTTTGTGTGGAAGAATGGCGGATGGAAGGCCATGAGCCATGACGCCGACGTAGTTGAGATCGGCTCCCGGCTGGAGGTCGATGAACAGCACATCGCGCTGATTAGCCGCACGGTGGACGAAAACCACATCGAAATGGCGTCCAGGCTGAGCGTGACGGCCCAGGCGATCCGCGGAGAGGTTCACGCGGCGAAGAGCACGATATACTCCGTGATCGAACAGACAGCGACCAGCATCCGCCTGGAGGTTGCCAGTACGGCAAGTGATCTGCAATCGAGCATTGAACAGACCGCCAGCAGCATCACAGTACAGGTGAGCGCGGCGAAAAGCTCAATGTATTCCGTGGTCATCCAGACGGCGTCACAGATCCGGAGCGAAGTGTCCAACACCGCAAGCGGCATCCTGTCCACGCTGTCACAGACGGCGTCACAGATCCGGAGCGAAGTGTCGAGCACGGCCAGCAGCCTGTCATCCAGCATCACGCAGACAGCCGGGCAGATTCGCAGCGAGGTCGCCAGTACGGCGAGCGGGCTGGCGTCTTCCATTACGCAGACGGCTTCTTCCATTCGGAGCGAAGTCGCATCCGCGAACTCTTCTATCTGGTCGTCCATTACACAGACATCCACGCAGATCTCCCTGAAGGTCGGCAAGGATGAGGTCATCAGCTGCATCAACCAGACGGCTGAGTCGATTTCGATCAGCGCCTCCCGGATTGATCTGTCCGGATATGTGACGGCGACAACGTTCAACGCGACAAAGGCGAAGATCGACAACCTGATGGCCGGGAACACGACGGCGACCAAGCTGTTGACGAACCGGATCGACGCCGGACAGATGAACGTCCTCTCTGAGGGAACGCTGAGCATACCGTCCGGTGCGACGCTGCGGATATACGGGCACAATGCCAGCTGGATCTATTTAAAGGATTCAGCCGGCACATACCGGCACTTCCTTGTATACTGATCGGAGGAAAGGCATGAGAGAGAAACTGAACGCCTGTTATGAGCGACTACAGCAGCTGGACATAACCCCGACACTGAGCAACATGGAAAAGCTGGTCCAGACGCTGTATGACATCCGGGATGTGTACAACGAGCTGGAGAACAAAGAAAGGGAGGAAGACAATGGAAGGCCGCAGACTGGTCCTGAGAAATGACATCGTAATCGAAGGCGGAGAAGCCGGGATGTCCGGAGGCTTCCTGTGGTGCTATATCCAGGGACGCACGCTGGAGGAAATGGCCCCGATCTTCCTGAACCCGTCCAACACAAGGAATATCGTTTTTGAATACGGCGAGATGTCCACACAGTATGACGGATACACGAAATGCACAAACCTGATGATCGACGTGGATGGGCTGGTGTCCATCTGCATGACGAAAGGGGCTTAAGCGTGCTTGATTTATTCATCACTCACTGGACGGAGCCGTGGGAAGTCGGTGAGAAAGGCTTCCAGATGCTCCGCCTCCAGCGCGGGGTTGACTGGTCACAGGTGCGGATCACCCTGGTGCACGACGGAACAGATGCTTTCCCGGCGGAATACTTCGCCGGGTTCCCTTTTGCCGTAAACCAAGCGTGCATCCCGCACGGAGGGATCGCCAGGGCGAGGAACTGGTGTATTGATCACTCTGACGCGGAGTGGATCCGCTGGCATGACTTTGACGACATGCTGTATGGCGTGTATGCGCTGCGGGACATGCTGAACGTGCTGAACCGCGCCGGCAAATTTGATCTTCTGTGGTTCGACATGTTCATGGAAGACAACATTCACATGAGAAACGCCATGCTGACAGAGCGGAATCCTGTGTTCATCCACAACAAGCTCTTCCGGCGGTCGTTTCTGATCGACCACGACATCCGGTTCAAGGAGGATCTCACCTGGTGCGAGGACAGCGCGTTCCTGGCAATTGTAGAGATGGAGATCGACCACCAGCGGATTGGTAAGATCCACGCAAAGACGCCGATTTACATGTACATCGCGAGGGACGGGAGCCTGTGTAACAGACCGGAGATTCGTTTTAAGAACTTACAGAGCTTCTTCACGCGGCACTGCTATGTGGCGGATGAATTCCTGAAGCGCGGGCTGATCGACCCGTACAACACGATGTGTGTGCGGATCATGGCGGACAGTTATTACACCCTCCGCCGGGCACCGGGCATCACGGAGGACAAGAGCGAGCACGAGGCCCGCGTGTGGGCCTGGTTCGATAAGCACCGGGACGCCTTTTATGCGTGCCGCCCTGAGATGATCAATGATGTGATGAGAGCCGTCAACAACGAAGATTTTGACGGCGGATTTATCTCCTATCAAAACGTAATTCAATGGATCCAGGAACATGAAAGGAGTGTAGCATAATGGCAACCTATACATCAGCACTGAACCTGAAGAAACCGGCTGGCGGCGAGAACGTCCTGATCGGCGACATTAACGGCAACATGGACGCGATCGACGTGGAGGCCATCAGATCCCGCGCGAACTTCGCCGGCACGTATGACGCGAGCAGCTCGTACTCTGTCGGCGACTACTGCATCTACGGCGGAAACCTTTTCCGGTGCACCACGGCGATCGGATCCGGCGGTGAAACGTGGACGGCTGGACACTGGACCCAGGTAGCTGTCGGGGACGAACTTAGTGCGTTAAACGGCAAGATTGAGAACAATGACTTTCACGCATTATCGTCTTCTTCGGCGAATTTTACTGTTCAAGAATCCACCCATTATCACAATGGTTATGTAAAACGTGGTGGTTTTTGTTTCGTGAATGTTTCATTACAATGTGTGACTCCCGGAACAGAAATACTTGTATTTGAAAATTTACCATTGATGACCCCGTCAGCAATTGGAACGTCTGTCGTAAAAACTGTAGATGCCGATGATTATTCTGGAGCTTCAGTTGGGGTACTAATGCAACGTGGAAATTTGTACTTCTACGGTGGAACCGCAGGGAAAAAATATAAATTTTCCTTTGTTTATCCTGTTGCGATGTAGTTTATCGTAGAAGTCAGAAGCTACGTTAAATTGAGGTTCTATTCAAGGAAATCGCATCGTAAAGCACGATGGATAAAGAAGTGGAATAGATACATCAAACGCAAGTATTTAGAAATCGGATTATTTATTCCGTAAATAGTCACATCACGGGTGCAGAGGATGGGTAGGAAAGGTAAGGCTAAAACAGAAAAATGCGAATTTCTGAAATGCACTCATATCGTAGTTCGTTGCTACCACCCGTTGTTACCCAATATGGTCATATGACGGAAATCACAACTACGTTAAATTGCTGTATAACGCATAACGCCATTCTTGTCTGGAGGTAAAAAATGAGTCCAGTTCTCTGGGCGATCATCGCGGTGATGGTCGCCTTTTTCCTTTTCAATTTTGTGATGATCTGCCCGGATAAACTTCCCTGGAGGAGGCGGAAACACAATGATAAACGCGAACGACCTGATCGCTAAGTTCCTGTATGCCCTGGAGAATCACTGGGGGTATATCTGGGGCCAATGGGGGGCAATGTGGACAGCTGCAAAACAACGGCAGAAGGTCACATACATGATCAGCCAGTACGGCAGCGACTGGAAGAAGAGCAGCGCCGCGAAATCTGACAACTATTATTATGCCGCGCTGTACGGCGAGAAGTGGATCGATCACATTGTTGCAGACTGTTCCGGCCTGTTCAGATGGGCGTTTGATCAGCTGGGCGGCGCGATCAGCCACTCCAGCAACCGGATCTGGAACAGCTATTGCTCCAGCAAAGGCGAGATGTCCAAAGGGTGCAAAAAAGACGGGGCGCCGATCCTCGCCGGTACGGCGGTGTTCGTCCATCCTTCAGGGAACTCAAAGCGTACCCACATCGGGCTCTACATCGGCAACGGGACCGTTATTGAAGCGGCCAGCACCCAGAAAGGGGTGATCACGTCACAAGTTACAGACAAGAAGTGGGTCGAATGGGGGGAGCTAAAAGGTATCGACTACAGTGGAGCTCCTCAACCTGAGCCTGGTCCTGATCCTGAACCTACGCCAACCCCGGTGACACATCCGACACTCCGGAAAGGAAGCAAAGGAGAAGCCGTCCGGGAGATGCAGACATTGCTTCTGAAGGCAGGAGAAGTTCTCCCTAAGTATGGCGTTGATGGTTCGTTCGGCAATGAGACTCTGATGGCGCTGAAGAACTTCCAGAAGAAAAACGGGCTTGCTCAGGACGGCATATGCGGCCCGCTTACCTGGGGGAAGCTGACAGAAGGGAGTGATGCTTAATGAACTGGTGGGAACTGATTAAGGCTGCCGGAATCCCGGCGATCCTGCTGGGAATCATTATCACGACGTGGATCCAGATTCGCGCTGTGAAGAAAGGCGTCCAGGCATTGCTCCGGGATCGTCTGATCCAGGGATACAAGTATTACAGGACCCAAGGGTGGGCGGATGAAGATGACCGTTCCAACCTGGAAAACGTTTATCAACAGTATCACGCTCTGGGCGCAAACGGCGTGATGGATAATTTGCGGACACGTTTCCTTGATTTGCCACCGGACCCTCCAAGGCCGGCACCGCAGACGCAGGGGGCGGCACAGCCGGCAGTATCGGCGGCTCCTGCGACTACTATTATTGAAGGAGGAAACCATGCATGAAGAGAAATTGGAAAAAGTGGATCATCGCAGCTCTAATCCGGGCGATCCGGACGTTTGCTCAGACGTTTGTCGGCTTTATTGCGGTTGGTGCGGCCCTGGAGGAGATACAGTGGCTCCGTGCACTTTCTGTGAGTGGTGCGGCATTTGTCCTCAGCATACTGACCAGCCTGGCCACAGGATTGCCGGAGGTTGAGGAAGAACAGATCGAACTCGAACCGCCTGACGAAAAAGAAGAATAATCAATCAGCCCTCTGGAGCAATCCAGGGGGCTTTTTTTAGTGCTTTCAAAAATAGCTACCGCATAGCTACCGAGAGATCAGCATAGGTTTCGACTGATCACCGCAGGAAAAAAGAAAAAACCCTGTGGACGTTGATCCACAAGGCTTAGAGCGGAGAAGCCGGGATTTGAACCCGGGCTG
>Ga0310690_10004884_pt1 | contig 18630 bp, 13 predicted proteins | sample AusTroGonzalo_MG_2_FD_207661 | JGI IMG/M metagenome (GOLD analysis project Ga0310690, IMG submission 207661) | Bovine rumen microbial communities from tropical cattle in Woodstock, Queensland, Australia - Gonzalo_04 (v2) (version 2) | ecosystem: Host-associated > Mammals > Digestive system >...
CAGATACTCGTCAATGGTCTTAGAAACGCCGAAGCGCGCATTGATAACCTTCGTGAGTCTGTCCAGCGTGTTCATCTCGGAACTGGAGGCCGTACACAGGATGTTCCAACGTTTGTCGACGGGCCATAGCTGAGTACTGCGCAGCATTTTCTGCAGTGATTCTCTTACTGGCAACTGGGCCCCCACGCCCGTCTCGGTATTGAAGCCATAGGCACCGCCAGGAGCCTGCGGGTCGTACCAATAGGCAGGCGCCACGTAGTCGTAGGGACCTTCCATCTTCGAACCGGAAAGACCTGAAATAGTGCTCTCCATCTGTTTGGCAGAGATGACGACGGGACGGTCGTCGCAGGCTGCCAGGAACTGGCGGTAACGCTGTTCCAAAGCTGGTACCGGCAAGCGGTCGCTACCCAAGAACCAGGCAATGATGCTGGGATGATGGCGCAACCAAAGCACCTGATCAGCAAACGACTCGCTAATCAACTGGATGTTCTCCTCGCTGGTGATGCCTCCGAAGTGCGGGTCACAGGGTGCGCCCAGATACTCTTCCCATTCCCAATGACAACTCCAGCCTGCCAACAGCAACAGTCCCAGCTCGTCGCAAAGGTCGTAGAGGCTCTGAGACGTGCCCCAGAAGCCCTCCAAACGAACGGTATTCATATTCATGTCGCGCACGTATTCCAACTGCTGGCGATCCCTTTCTGGAGTGTCGCGCAGATAGATATCGTCCGTCCATCCTGCGCCGCGTATCAGCACATCACACCCGTTGAGCGTATAAGTGCGATAACCCTCTGGCGTCAGACGACTCTTGATGTCGCGAATGCCAAAACGCACATGCTCAGCATCAGCCATAACCCCACCCTGCTCAAATTCCATTCGCAGGTCGTAGAGCTCCGGTTTTCCCAATGTATGACACCACCACAGACGGGGCTTTTCGACATGTGCATCAGCAGCCAGCGTCACCATGCGGCGCTCGTGGGGTGCCAACGTGACGGAAGTCGTCAACTGACGTCCGTCAAAGGTGCCGCGAAGCATACCTGTTACGGGCTTATCCGTCAGGTTCTTCACTTCAGCATCAATGGTCAGCCACGCCTCCTGTAGCGTCTCTGTATTCACTCGAGAACGGACGGAGGAATGGCTGACGGAAACGTCGCCACAGGTCTTTACCTTCACCTCGCGGAAGAGTCCCATACTCTCGTCAGCAGGACGCGGATTCCAGTCAACGAAACCGATATTCGGTTCACCGGGTTGGGCACGAAACACCTCCACCGCCAGCACATTCTGTTCACGAATGAAGGGCGTCACGTCGAAAGTGAACTGACGATACGTCCCTGCCACCTTGTCCTTGCCCGCCACCAAGTGACCATTCAGCCAGATATTGGCACGATAGCAGATGCCATCGAAGGAAAGCAGCACATGGTCCTTTGAACTTTGAATTTTAAACATCGTGCGGTACCACCAGCTGACGTCAAAGCGTTTTTTATTGATGCGCTGATAGTCTTCGGCTGTCAGTGCCTCAGGCTCTACGCCATCAGTAGTCAGCACACCCATGACGGTTGACGGCACAGTGGCCTCGTACCATCCAGCGACATTCGCTGCGGGGGTAGAAAGGACTTCTCCCGTTGCCTGAACTTTCGCTGACGACTGTACCAGCCAGCCTTTCGACAATGTCAACGTCTCTGCCTGAGCCGCTAAGGCCGGCATCACAGCCAAAGCTGTTATACAACATCTTTGTAATCTATTCATATAAAGCGAAAATATCCCGATAGCTTTGTATCCTATCGGGATTATTAGATTGGGTTAACTGATCAGAATTTATTTCTCTGCGGGCTCAATGAGCTTCCAGATACCAGCAGCCAAAGCACCACCTACAAACGGACCAACGATGAAGATCCAGAGGTTTGCCAAAGCAGTACCACCCTGGAAGATAGCAGGAGCCAGCGAACGGGCGGGATTCACAGAAGTACCCGTATAGCGGATGCAGACGAGGTGAACCAATACAAGGCTCAAACCAATGGCCAGACCTGCAAAGTTGTTGGTAGCACCATTTGTCTTGGCAGTAGCACCCAGCACGACAAGTACGAATACGCAGGTAAAGATAATCTCAGCCAGCAGGCCACCCAGCACACTGACATTAGCCTGCAAATCGTTGGCACCCGTTCCTTCCATACCGGGAACATTAGCTACCAATATAGCGAGCAGTGCAGAACCGATGAAAGCACCAATGCATTGGAACAGGATATACATACAACCCTCTTTGGCATCCATACGTCCGGAAAGAATGCAGCCCAGCGTGATAGCAGGGTTGATGTGACAACCGGAGATACCACCGATTGTATAAGCCATTGCCACAACGGACAAACCGAATGCCAAAGCAGTACCCACCACAGCGGGAATGTTGTTTACAGGATCACAACCCAGGCTAACAGCTACGCCGCAGCCCATCAGTACGAGCACCATCGTGCCCACCATTTCTGCTAAATACTTTTTCATAATGTTTAGGTTTTAATAAATGATTAACAATTAATTCATCGTTTCGTCTTAGGTAAGATAGTCCATCTGCTTCTTCAGCGACTGAAGTTCCTCACGGATATCGATAAGCCGTGTCAGCACCTCGGCCTTGCGATCAGCACCGTTGCGGTTGGCATTGATGATTTTCTTTGCAGCAGCCAACTTGAAACCACGCACCTTCACCAAGTTATGGATGAGGCGAATCTGCTCGATGTCCTTCTCCTGATACTGGCGTATCTTGGCTGGTCCTGAGGTTTTCGGCTTCAAGTATGGGAACTCCTGTTCCCAGTAACGCAACGTACTCTCGTTGAGGTCAAACATCTCTGCTACCTCGCGAATGCTGTAGTACAGCTTCAAATTCTTGTTGAGATTCAGTGCCATAACTATCTAATTTTCCGCAAAGATACGAAAATCTCAGCAAACGACAAAAGAAAAAACGATTTTTTTCTAATATGCCAACACATCCCACAGGTCACGGATACGCTTCTCGGGGTTCCAACGGCCCTTAAAAGTCCAGCGGGCAGTGATTTCGTGGAATTCCGGACTGCCTGGAGCCTCTTTCAGGTTATCGTTAAGCCATCCGCTGTGTCCTCCGTCGCGACGACAGCCATAATAATAGATGCGTGTTCCCCAGGGACAGGGATCAAGCACTTTACCTTGCTGCGCCATTTCCTCAGCAGTACGACCTTTATAGGCATGTTCAATGTTCTTGTCCAAAATCTGGTTCGTCATCCTACAATTGATGATATAGAACTGCGAATCATGATGATAGCGTCCCAGTTCCGTCGGACGCAGCGCGTCAAACTGAGAGTTGGTGATAACCAGTTTCTGGTCCTTGTCCCCATGTCCATCGTGCCAGATGAGTGCGTGTCCGTCACCAATGAGCTGGCAGCGAGTAGCATAGCACCAGCCTCGCGGGCACAGAAAGTCGACGCCCAGACAACGCAGCTGAAGATCTGCATGATAGTACATCCCCCCCTCAGGAGCCCACAGCGACAGAGCATCGTTGCCATCAGCCCAGATATTACTATTTATTATAATAGTACGCGTCGCGCGCCCGTAGACAGCCATCTGGTGGGTTGTGTTGCCTGGCTCTACCGTTGTACCATAACTATTATAGATGGTCAATCCGCTGATTACACAGTCGTCAGCACCCTCTTGCAGCACGACAACTCCGTGGTGTACGGGCTGTCCGTGATACTCCTTGACACTTTTCGTCTGTTCTGTTTCCGCCAACGTGATGATGGTGCTGTCGCGCTGCTCACCCACCAAAACAATGTTCGGACGATCGATGATGACCTTCTGAGCATAGGTTCCTTTACAGATAAAAATCTTGAACGGTTTTTGGGGATGCTCCGGGGCTTTCTCAATGGCTGCCTGGATGCTCTCGCCCGGACGCACCACCACATCGAAATCGGCCATCTGCTTCTCGGGCTGACGGAACATCTGTATCAAACCATTTTCGTTGGCACCCTTCGTCGTCAAACTGATGGCAACCTTGTGTGTCGGATCGTTCTTGGCTACCCATTTCTCATAGAGTGGATAAAGCTCAGCAGGACGATTGCCGAACCACGCATAGCCGTTACGCCGTTCGTGGCCGATATCCTCCAGACGCCGACGGGGCAGGCCGTCACGGTCGCAAACATAAGGCTCACAGTATTTCAGGTCGTAATAGCGTGCCCACAACGGTCCGGCTGTGGAGTCCTCCACCAACCGCGTTTCACTGTCGGGACTTGCCCACATGCCTGAACGTACCACTTTCAAACCCGTCAGCTTGTACCTATCGAACCATGCCATAGCAGCATGAACAGCTTGTTTTACACGCTGATCTGGATGAGGTAAACCCATCAACAGCCTGACGATGCTGGCGCTTTCCATCGAACAGTACGACGGCAACTCATAGGCACGGGCAGCAGCAGGAGCCAGCGTCTCGCGGTCGTGTTGCTGACACCAAACCGTCAGCACCCCGTCGGCATTACGCATCTGGGTAGCCAACATACACTCCACGCCTTTGTCGAAGGCCTCCGTGCAACGTTTGCGCAACAAAGCATCAGCAAGTCCCTCGTAAGGTTTCTTCTGTTGGGCAATGTCACGCAACAGCTTCATTGTGTTTACCATCGCATCGTCGTTGTAAGTAATATGGATCTGATATCCATGCATTTCGGGCCAGAACTGGGGCCAGCCGCCATTGGCGTATTGTCCGCTAAGCAGGTATTCAACACCACGAAGGAAACCCTCCTTGTAGCGGTCGTCCTTGGTGCCCTGATAGAGACGAGCCAAATAGATAATCTGTTGCGAGGTGGCACTGTTGTCCGTCGTCGAGTCGTCTCGACGCGCTTTATCCTTCAGCACCTGCGCCCGTTGTTCGTCACTCAGCGGAGTCGCCATATTGATGTTCTTAGGCCACCCGCCTGTCACGCGTTGGTAGAGCAACACCTGATCGCCAATACGGCGTGCTTCCTCCGTTTGGAAGAATTCATCATTCTGATTGTTGGGAAGATTTCTGCCCGCCCAGCGACCCTGAGCCGAAAGGGCCAGGGTCGTCAGGGTAAGCATCATTGTTATTAATAGTCTAGTCATTAGTAGTTCGGTATGTTTTGATTTGTGTTTTGTACTAAATCTTAGTGATGATACCTATCTTCGAAGATCGGAGGAACTCGATGATGTGCCGGATGAAAGGACCGTCAGGCACCTGCTCCTCAATCTGATTTACCGCATCAAAGACGGAGGTCTTACCATGAAACACCAGTCGGTAGGCATTGGCGATGTGCTTCAGCATCTTCTCGTCGACACCATGCTGACGAGCCACCTGCATATTAACACCACCGAATTCCACTTTCCTGGTACAGATAATATAGGGAGGAACGTCCTTCGAGAAGGTCGTACCAGCCTGAATCATAGAACCTTGTCCTACACGCGTCTTGGCATTCTCAATGACCGACGATGAGAAGATAACACCATCCTCGATCTCGCAATCGCCGGCAATCTTCGTACCATAACCGAAGACACAACGGTTACCAACCTTCGTGTCGTGCGAGATATGGGCACCTTCCATCAGGAAGTTGTCGTTACCGATAACCGTCTGGCCACCAGTATGGGTAGCACGGTTGATGACGACATTCTCGCGAATAATGTTACCGTCGCCGATAATACACTCCGACTTCTCGCCGCGGAACTCAAAGTCCTGTGGCAGAGCTCCGATGACGGAACCCTGATGGACCTTGTTCTTCTTACCCATACGCGTACCATTCATAATACTCACAAAGGGGAAGAGGATGCAACCATCACCGATCTCTACGTCGTCCTCGATATAGACAAAGGGGAATATCTTACAATTATCGCCGATTTTCGCCTTAGGGCTGATTTCAGCTTTTGGACTTATTTCGCTTGCCATTTTTTTCCTTTTTACTATTATACCTTTTTACCTTTATTTCCCGCCACCGCCTAGAGCAGTATAGAGACTAACCACTGCCTGCATCTTCTGGAAGTCGTCAGTGACCTTGTTGATTTGTGACGAGAGCAGCTGGGTCTGTGCGGTGAGCACCTCCAGATAGGTAGAGCCCTTGCTCTGATAGAGGGCACGGGTGTCTTCTACGTTCTTCGTCAGTACCTCGATACGCTGAGCCTCGAGTTTCGAGTTTGCATCGTACATGTTATAATTGACGAGCGCATTCGACACCTCGTTTCCTGCCGAATAGATGGTGTTCTGCCACGAATTGAAAGCCTGTTCATATTGCAGCTTCGACACCTTCAGATTTGCAATCAGAGCTCCACGGGCAAAGATGGGCTGTGTGAGACTGGCAAAGAGATTGGTCATCCACTTGCCAGGATTAAACGCACCGCTGCCGTTCGTAAAGGCACCAGTAGCACCAATGGTGATGGTGGGATAGAACTGCGAACGGGCAGTCTGAACATCGTGGAAACACGATGCCAGCTTCATCTCTGCATTATGCACGTCAGGACGGTTCTTCAACAGGGCAACACCCACACCCGTAGAAAACTCACTGGGCAGAACCTGCTGAGCCAGCGTAGTACGGGGAATCTGTTGTCCAGCCTGTCCGATAAGCAGTGAGAGGGCGTTTTCTGTCGAACGAATCTGACGGCGCATGTCGTTGGCCTGCGTCAGAATCGACAGATAAGAAGCCTCAGCACTCTGTACGCTGGTCGAACGCATACGACCCAACTGATACTGCAGCTTCATCATGTCCCAAGTTTCCTTGGCCATTTCCGACATCTCCGTCACAATGCGCAACTGCTCGTCGAGCATCAGCAACGTATAGTAAGCATTGGCAATGCCACTTACCACCTGAGCACGGACAGCCATCTGGTAGTCCTTATATCCCAGCAGCTTCATCTGCGTTGAACGCTTCTGTGACAGGATATTTCCGAAGAAGTCCAGGGTCCATGAGGCAGTCAGAGGTAACGTGTAACTCTTGGTGGTTGTCGACGGATCTGTATATATCGTCTGGATACTACCCATCGACTGCTGACTGCCCAGCGTGATGGCAGGCAGGAAGGCCAACTTAGCAGCTTTCAGCATCGTTTCGTACATTTCTACAGTTAGTGCTGCATTCTGCAGGTTGGCATTTTTCTGCAAGCCTTGTTCGATAAGCGCCTGCAACTGGGGGTCTGTGAACAAAGCGCGCCAAGGCAGATTGCCGAACGATGCAGTATCCTGCACCGCCAGCGTATCTATATCGCTCACTGCGTCGCGAATCAGTCCTGCAGTTTCCACATCAGGGCGTTCGTACTTATTATATACACCGCAACTGCTTATCAGCAGCATGGCGGCAGCAAATATCATGATCTTCTTCATAGTCTCTTACTTCTCCAATTCATAATCAACAGGACGGTGTGCATACTGTGCTATCTCAGTTGCCACATCAGGATTCTCTCCCTCACCCTCGAACTGCATCGGGCGGAATTTCTCCTGCAGCGACTGGAAGATAACGAACAGACCTGGTACTACCAGCACCTGCAACAGCGTACCGATCAACATGCCACCCACAGCAGCGGCGCCCAGCGTCTGGTTACCATTCTTACCTACACCCGATGCAAACATCATAGGCAACAGACCGATGACCATAGCCAACGATGTCATCAGGATAGGACGCAAACGGGCTGCAGCACCCAGAATAGCCGACCACGTAATGGCCATACCCGTCTGGCGGCGCTCCAGAGCGAACTGCACTATCAGAATGGCATTCTTCGCCAACAGACCAATCAACATGATGAGTGAAATCTGCATGTAGATATCGTTGGCGTGACCGAACAACATGGTAAACAGGAAACAGCCTGCCAGTCCAAATGGTACAGAGAGTACGACGGACAACGGCAGAATATACGACTCATACTGTGCCGACAGAATCAGGTAGATGAAGATGAAGCACAGCACAAAGATGACTGCTGTAGTGTTCGATGCTTTCGCCTCCTCACGGGTCAGACCTTGATAATCATACGAGTAACCGTCGGGTAACATCTCAGCAGCAACCTCCTGGGCGGCCTTGATGGCCTCACCCGTCGAATAGCCATTAGCCACCGTACCCGTCACGTTGATACTCGTAAACAGGTTGAAACGGTTGATATTGGCAGGTCCGTAGACGCGTTCCATCTGGCAAAATTCCTGTACGGGAGCCATACCACCCGAAGTACGAACGTAGATGCTCTTCAGCGACTCTGGAGTCATACGGGTCTCGGGTGAAGCCTGAATCATCACGCGGAACAGCTTACCATAGGCGTTGAAGTTCGAGGCATAGAGTCCTCCATAATATCCCTGCAGCGTGCTAAGCACTGTTGCGGGCGACACACCAGCTTGCTTACACTTCGCCACATCCACGTGCAGCATGTACTGCGGATAATTGGGATTGTACGAAGTTTGTGCCATCTGGAATTCAGGACGCTTGTTCAACTCGGCAATATAGTCCTTCACGACGTCATAGAAACGTGTCAGACTACCACCCGTACGGTCCTGCATGACGATAGACACACCCGAGTTGGCCGAGAAGCCGGGAATCATAGGCGGCGAGAAGGCCAGAATGCTGGCATCCTTGATGTGCGCCGTCTTGATGAAGATCTGAGCAACGACACCCGTCGACTCCAATGGGTTCAGGAAGAAACGATAGATACCGTCACCCTGCCATAGTCCGCTGAGTTTCCAGAAGAATCCCTTCTGACGCTCCTCAAACGGCTTCAGCTTGATGATGAACGTAGCCTGGTCAGAACCCGAACCGGCAATGAAGTTATAACCCTGAATCTGCTCACGGCTCTGGATGGCGGGGTCGGCAGCCAGAATGGAGTCCACCTCGTCGATAACCTGACGCGTACGAGCCACAGAGGTGGCAGGAGGCATCGTTATGGTACAGAAGATAGTACCGGTATCCTCGTCGGGCACCAGTCCGGTTTTTGTCGTCAACATCGTGGTTGCCAGCACAGCAATACCGATTACCACCGTAATGAGGATGGGGATGGGCTTGTGCACCAACTTCTCAACGCGTGACTTATACTTACCTAACACCTTGTCATAGGCGGTATTGAATGCCATGTGGAAACGGTCTATGCGACTCAACTTCCGCTCATGGCCTTCCTCGTCGTGCGGTTTCAGGAAGATGGCACACAGTGCAGGCGACAGCGTCAGGGCGTTCAGCGCCGAGATGAAGATTGAGACAGCCATCGTCACACCGAACTCACGATAGAACGTACCTGACGTTCCGCTAATGAATGACACTGGGATGAATACTGACGCCATTACCAGCGTGATGGAGATAATAGCACCCGAAATCTCGTTCATGGCATCTATCGAAGCTGTCAGCGCACTCTTATATCCCTGGTCCAGCTTCGCGTGTACAGCCTCAACCACCACGATGGCATCATCCACCACGATGGCAATGGCCAAGAGCAAGGCAGACAATGTCAGCAGGTTGATAGAGAATCCGAAGATACTCAGGAAGAAGAACGTACCAATCAGCGACACCGGAACGGCAATCAGCGGGATCAGTGTCGAACGCCAGTCCTGCAGGAACACATAGATAACGATGAACACCAGGATCAGCGTGAACACCAGCGTGAACACCACCTCCTCAATAGAGGCATACAGGAACTCGGTAACATCGTAGTTGATCTTATACTTCATACCCGGCGGGAACAGCTTGGCCTGTTCCTCCAGCTCAGCTTTCACCTGCTTGGCAATCTCGTTAGCATTCGAACCGGCAATCTGCTGCACCATACCCAGCACAGAAGGCAGGTTGTTATTTCTCATCGACACGCTGTACTGCTGGCCGCCCAACTCAATCTTCGCCACGTCCTTCAACTTCAGCGTCTGGCCGTTGGCGTCACTCGAGATGATGATGTTGCCAAACTCCTCGGCAGTCTTCAGACGACCAGTATAGCGCATCGAGTATTCGTAAGCCACGTCTGACTCTTGACCAAACGCACCCGGAGCCGCCTCGATGTTCTGCTCAGCCAGCACGTTCGAGATGTCCGAAGGCATCAGGTTGTACTGCTTCATCACGTCGGGCTTCAGCCAAATACGCATCGAGTAGGTCTTCAAACCTGGTGACTGCACGTCACCCACACCTTGAATACGCTTGATAGCAGGAATGATATTGATGTTCGAATAGTTCGTCAGGAACTCGTCGTCGTAACGACCATCCGACGTCAGTGTAAACATCAGCACCTGCGAGGTCTGACGCTTTGTCACTGTCACACCGATACGCGTTACTTCGGCAGGCAATAGGGCCTGAGCCTGACTAACACGATTCTGTACGTTCACGGCACACATATCGGCATTGGCACCCTGATGGAACAGCACACTGATCTGTGCCGAGCCGGCACCAGCCGTAGAGGAGATATAGTCCATACCCTCCACACCGTTGATACTCTCTTCCAACGGTACGATGACGGAGTTCTTCACCGTCTCGGCATCGGCACCGGGGTAGCTCGTCCATACCGACACGGTAGGCGGTGCTATGTTCGGGTACTGCTCAATAGGCAGCGACACCAGTCCGATGAAACCCAGCAAGACGATGAGGATTGAAATCACCGTCGATAGCACTGGGCGTTTGATAAATGTTGTAAAAGTCATTTTTTTATCTTTTTACTTTTTTACCATTTTACTTTTTCATTGCACCCACGATGTCTCCAGCACTCATGGCCTTAGCCTGCTCCTGGATTTTCTGCTGGTAGCGCTCCGGAGTGATGGGCACAATCTCCATACCGTCGTTCAGTTTGGCAATACCGTTGGTAACATATTTATCACCTGGCTTCAGACCACCAGTTACCACGTAAGTATTACCGTCGTTCTGCGGGTCAACCTGAATCTCAGTATACTTTACCTTGTTGCCTTCACCCAACAGGTAGACGAACTTCTTATTCTGCACCTCGCTGACGCAACTCTGAGGAATAACAATGGCGTTATTGTTCTGACGCGGGATGACAATCTGTCCCGTCATACCGCTCTTCAGTTGCTTTTCGGGATTCTGGAAGGCGGCAATGAGCTGTACGGAACCCGTCGCAGCATCAACCACACCGCTCATCTTCGTCACCTTACCCTCGTGGGCATAGATGCTGCCGTCGGCCAACTGCAGCTTCACAGCAGGAATATTGTCAAGACCGCTCTGTGAGATGGTCATTGCCTCTTTCTCTGTCACAGAGAAGTACACCTCCATCGACGAGATGTTAGCAACAGTCGTCAGTACGTTCGAACCGCTCACCAGCGCACCTTTCTTGAAAGGCAGCGTACCTACCACACCGGCAGCAGGACTCTTCACATAGCAGAAACTCAGCTGCTCTTTGGCATTTGCCAATGCAGCCTGGGCCTGTGCCAACTGCGCCTTGGCCTGCTCATAACTATTCTGTGAGGTCTGCAACTCATAGTCACCGATGACCTTATTGGCATGCAACTGCTTCGAATTCTCGTAAGTCAGCTGGGCGGTATTCACACCCTGCTGGGCAGTATTCACGGCAGCCTGAGCCTGACGGACTGCGGCCTGATAGGTATTGTTGTCTATCACGAACAGCGTCTGTCCGGCACTCACCGTCTGACCTTCCTTCACATTAATCTGGGTCAGGAATCCCTGCAGTTTCGGACGTATCTCCACATCCTGAATACCCTTAATCGAAGCAGGGTACGTGGTTTGCATGTCAGCACTTGAGGTTCCCACAGTTGTCACGGGATACTCATTATCGCCAAAGGTAGGACGTCCGCCGCCACCTCCACACGATACTAACGTTGCAGCAATAGCTGCAAGCATCATCAACTTTTTCATTGTCTTTTTCTTTATTAATTTATTATTCGAATAATCTTTATGAAAGCCTCACACCTCACGGCAATGAATGCTTTTGACTTGCAAAAGTACAAAAAAAGACCCATACCTATAAAATAGGTACACGTCTTTTAACAAAGTTTATTATCCTTTGGGGTGAATCCGTCTCCTGACTCCTTACCCCATCACAAGCTTTACCAAAAGCAGCACGACAGGAATAGTTATCAGGAAAATACCGATAAAGTCGATGATGACACCCGACTTGATCATCTTAGTAATGGGTACATAGCCCGAAGCATAGACAATGGCATTGGGCGGTGTCGATACAGGCATCATGAAGCCCAAAGATGTCGATAAGGCCAGCCCGACGGCCACAGGAATTGGGCTAAAGCCCAGCGACAATGCCGTACTAATAGCAATCGGTGCTATCAGGTTCGTGGCGGCAGTATGCGACGTCAGTTCCGACAGCAATAGTCCGGTGACGCAGAACAACGCCACGAAAGCCAGTTCTGACGGATGTCCACCCAACACATCGCGGATGCCCTCGCCTACCCATGCCGACAGGCCCGTCGTGTACATCATGCTACCCATGGCCAATCCGCCACCAAACAGCAACAGCGTGCCCCACTCGATGCCTTCTGCACCGTCCTTCCAACTCAGTGTCATTTCGCCCTTCTTGATGTTGACAGGCAGGAAGAACAACAATAGTCCACCAATCATCGCAGCCATTTCTTCGGGCAGATATTTGTTGAATTCTTTCACAACTTCCGAGTCTGATCCATACACCATGCTCAGGATGCCTGGCGCTACCCATATCGTTACCGCCAGTCCGAAACAGAACAGGGTATTTTTCTGCGCCCTTGTCCAACAGCCCAACTCCCGTGCATGCCGTTCAATAAATTCATGTGCGCCGTCAATATGTTTCACATCGGCAGGAAACATCTTCCACAGCACGATATAGGCTATCACAAAGTATGCCAACATGGCGACGAAGCCCCATATCATCCAGTCAAAGAAGGACACCTGTGGCGCCTGCGGAGCCAGTTCTTCCAGGAATCCCAACATAATAATATTGGGGGGTGTACCGATAGGTGTCAGCACACCTCCTATCGAACAAGCGTAGGCCGTCATCAGCATCAGTCCCGTAGCATATTTGTAACTCGAAAGGTCAATCTTTTTCCCATTCGCCGCCATCATCTCGCGGATGGCTTCCAACAGTCCCAGGGCTATGGGGAACATCATTGCCGCTGTAGCAGTATTGCTTATCCATCCCGAACAGATCATACACGCCACGCCCATCGCAATGAAGATGCGGCGCGGAGAGTTGCCCACCCACTTCATCGACATGATGCCATAAGCCATTCTTTTATCAAGTCCGTTTACCATCATTCCCTTAGCTATCAGGAAGCCGCCCATAAACAGGAAAATCATCGGATTGGCAAAGGCTTCGAAGGCCGTTTTCATCGGCACTACGCCAACCAGCACACACAGCGTAGGCCCCAGCAGCGACGTCACGGGAATGGCCACAGGCTCCGTAATCCACCAAATAGCTACCAACGACATAACGGCCAGCAGCCGGTGCTGCTCTGCAGTCAGACTTTCAATGGGACTTACCCATATCAACAATGCGCACAGCGGGCCCAGTATGGCTCCTGCGATGTGGCGTTTACGGTCAAATGAAGTATCTTGTTTCATCTTTAGGTATAGTTTTTGGTTTCTTGCGGAGAGAACAGGATTCGCCTTATGGCGTTTTGAACCTGTTTATCCTGCGGAGAGAACAGGATTCGAACCTGCGAACCAGTTTTGCCGGTTACACGCTTTCCAGGCGTGCCTCTTCAACCACTCGAGCACCTCTCCTTATCAGACGATTTTCTTAAAACCGGCTGCAAAGGTACTAATTAAATCTGAATTCCGAAAACTTTTTGCACATTTTCGTTGGTTTTTTGGCATATTTCTTCTTCACTGACACCATAAGCTTCTGCCAAGCGGGTGACGACATGACGGATGTAGGCCGACTCGTTACGCTGTCCACGCTGGGGAACGGGAGCCATGTAGGGGGCATCGGTTTCGAGAACGATGCGGTCGAGGGGCACACAGGTGGGGAGCACCTCAGGCAGGTGGCTCTTCTTGAAGGTAGAAACGCCGCCAATGCCCAACACAAAGCGATTGAACTCCAACAGCTGGCGAGCCTCCTGTTCGTTGCCAGTAAAACAATGGAAGACGCCCCCGGGCAAATTCTTCGCGTACCTCTTTAAAATAGTAACCAGTTCGTTCTGCGCCTTGCGACAGTGAATCATCAGTGGCAGCTGCATGTCGACAGCCCAACGCACCTGTTCTTCGAAAGCCTCCAATTGTTCATGTTCGAACTCGCGGCTCCAATAGTAGTCGAGACCGACTTCGCCGATGGCGAGAACTTTGAACTTTGAAGTTTGAAGTTTGGAGTTTATGATTTGCTTAATCTCGGACAGGGCCACAGACCAGTCGGCGCGGACCTCCTCGGGATGCAGGCCAAGCATAGGATAACAGTAGTCTGGATATTGGGCGCAAACGTCGAGGACCGTATGGCACGACGCAAGGTCGATGGCAGGCAGGAAGATAGCCGCGCAACCAGCCTCGCGGGCACGCTGCACCACATCGTCGCGGTCAGCGGCAAATTCCTCACCATCCAAATGGCAATGCGTATCGATGAACCTTTTCACCCTTTTTACTTTTTCCTGTGGAGCAGTTCGTCCATATAGGCGCTGAGACACCGCTTGTTACTTTCGGGAACATTGACCTCACGGAGTGTCTGACGAGCCTGTTCGAAGTAATAGTTAATTTTCTGCTCACAAAGCTGACGGATACCAATCTCGTCGTAGAGACGGGTGACGGCAGCGACCTTCTCAGCACGGTCGAAATCCTTGGCGAGTATCCAACGGCTGAGTTCGGCACGCTGACTGTCATTAGCGCGGTTATAGGCATTGATGAGCATATAGGTTTTCTTGTTCGAAGTGATGTCGCCACCGATGGCCTTGCCAAAGACCTTGGGGTCGCCATAGACGTCGAGCAGGTCGTCCTGAAGCTGGAAAGCCAGTCCCACTTGTTCGCCCAAGCGATAGAGGCGCTCCTTGTCCTCCTGGGGAGCATCGGCAAGGATAGCCCCCATTTTCAGTGCACAAGCCAACAAAACGGAAGTCTTCAGGCGAATCATCTCGATGTATTCATCCTCCGTAACGTCGTTGCGGGTCTCGAACGACATGTCGTACTCCTGACCCTCACCAATTTCAAGTGCTGTAATGGTGAAGAGGTCAAGCACCTGTTGCAACTTACTGTCGGGCACCTGAGCAACACGCTGATAGGCCAGCACGAGCATAGAGTCGCCCGAGAGAATAGCCTTGTTGGCATCCCAGCGACGATGCACCGTCTGATGTCCACGACGCATGTCGGCATTGTCCATCAGGTCGTCGTGCAGCAACGTATAGTTATGATAAGTCTCCACGCCACAGGCAGGCATGAGGATATCCTCGGGGTGTTCTTGCCAGAGGTTATAGCCGAGCAGCATCAGCACGGGACGGATGCGCTTGCCACCAAGCGAGAGTACATACTGTACAGGATCATAGAGTGAGGCAGGCTTTCTGTCATAAGGCAGACGGTCGAGATAGTCGTTGACCAACTGCAGAATTTCATCGGATGAGAGTTGTTTCATATTGTTATTCTTTGAACTTTAAACTTTGAACTTTGAATTTTATGATTAGACTTAAAGTCTAAAGACAACCGGGATACACACTTTGGTGCGACAGGGGCGGTCGTTCTGGATGCCCGGTTTCCATTGGGGCATCATATTTAAGACACGCATCACCTCGCGGTCACACTCGGCCGAAAGCGACTGGGTGACGTTGACGCCAGAGATGTTGCCATCCTTCTCGACATAAAAAACGGCGACTACCCTACCCTGCACTTTCTGCTGACGGGCCTTTGCTGGGTAACGCAAATGTTTGGTAAGCCACTTCATGAACTCGACGGCACCACCAGGGAACTGAGGCAGGTCCTCAGCTACATGGAAGTTCAGTGGATTGTCGGGATCGATACCCAACGAAAGCAGCGCCTTCTCTTCATCGAGCGACTCTTCCAACGACCTCAGCAGTTCCTCGTCGTCGCCTTCCTGCTCCCCTTCAAGCTCATCGTCGTCGGGGGTAGAAATTTCCACATTATCATCGACCACACGCAACTGCTCGGCTTTCTCCACCTGTTGTTTCTCTGTCATCTGACGCTCCATTTCGATGTTCGACATGGGTACCAGGTCGCTCTCGTGAACCATCTCGTTGATGTCAAGTGGCAGGAAACCGTCATTACCAGTAACCGCATTCCACTCTAGCGACACATAAAACAAAGCCAACACAAAAATCAGCCCCAAGAGGAATCCCGTGGTGCGTCGCTGGTCAATATCAGCCCGTTGTGTCTTCTTTTGTTCCATTCTTTGGCAATAAAATGCGAAATACTGCGTTATATTTTGTGCAAAGGTACGAAAAAGTTTAGAGTTTAGGGTTTAGAGTTTAGAGTTTTTTGTTATCTTTGCAGCACATTTAGGGATTATTAGATGAAAAAAGGTCTTTTAGTCGTCATTTCAGTGCTGTTATCCGTCATTCGGATGCACGCACAGGAGAGCCAGGAGGTGTACAGCTTCCTGCGCTTGCCCGTCAGTGCCCATGCGGCAGCCCTGGGAGGTGACAACATCACGCTGACTGACGACGATGCCACCGTCATTTTCCACAATCCGGCATTGATCAGCGACGTCAGCGACAAAAGCCTCAACCTGAACTTCATGACTTACATGGAAGGTGCGAAGACCGCTTCGGCATCGTTCGTAAAAGCCTACAAGGAGCGTGCCACATGGGGCGTCGCCGCACAATACATGGATTACGGTACGATGAAGGAAACCACTGTAGACAATGTGGAAACGGGCGATTTCTCGGCTCGCGACATTGCGCTGGCAGGAACATTTGCTTACCTCTTGTCCGACCGCATCAGTGGCGGCATCACGGGACGTTTCATCACGTCACACATTGGCAGCTACAGCTCGGCAGCAGTTGCTATAGACCTGGGGCTAAACTATCAGAACGATGAGCACGGATGGTCGCTGTCGGCTGTCGCCAAGAACCTGGGCGGACAGATCAAAGCCTATGAGGACGACTTCGAGCGCATCCCCCTTGACCTGCAACTGGGTGTCACCAAGCGTCTCATCGGCTCGCCACTACGTCTCTCGGCCACCCTGTCGCGCCTGAGCAACTGGGACCAGGGGTTCATCAAGCATCTGGCCGTCGGAGCCGACCTGCTGTTGGGCGAAAACATCTATGTGGCAGCAGGCTATAACTTCCGTCGTGCAAGCGAAATGAAAATTACCGACGACGACGGCGAGAGCAATCACGGTGCAGGTTTGTCGTTGGGCGGCGGACTGCAGTTGCAACGCTTCAAGTTGCACATTGCCTACGCCAAATACCACGTGTCGGCATCGTCTCTTTTAATTAATGTCAGTTACTCGTTATAACGAGATGTCGAAATATTGAAAAAAAATAAGAATATGAAAAAGATAACCATCGCTATTGACGGCCACAGTTCGTGCGGAAAGAGCACGATGGCCAAGGACCTTGCCCGCGAAGTTGGGTACGTATATGTTGACACGGGTGCCATGTATCGCAGCGTGACGCTCTTCGCCCTGCGCAACGGGCTGTTCACCGCCGACGGCATCAACGAAGAAGCCCTGCGCCAACGGATGCCGGAAATCAACATCTCGTTTAAGTTCAATGCGGAGACGGGCCGCCCCGACACCTATCTGAACGGTGAACTCGTCGAGCAGGACATCCGTACGATGGAGGTTTCAAACCACGTCAGCCCCATAGCCACGCTGGGCTTTGTACGCGAGGCGATGGTAGCCCAGCAACAGCAGATGGGCAAGGACAAGGGCGTCGTCATGGACGGCCGCGACATTGGTACCGTCGTATTCCCCGACGCGGAGCTGAAGGTGTTTGTCACCGCCTCTGCCGAGGTACGTGCCCAGCGCCGCTACGACGAGCTGAAGGGCAAGGGCATGGAGGCCGACTACGACGAGATTCTGAAAAACGTGCAGGAACGCGACTACATTGACTCGCACCGCGAGGTATCACCGCTGAAGAAGGCTGACGATGCCATCGAACTCGACAACTCGCACATGACCATTACCGAGCAGAAGCAATGGCTGCTCGACCGCTTCAACGAAGCCGCACGATAGCATCACGGCATTGTTCCATCAGCCACTTCGGTGTGCTGGTGGCGCCACAGATGCCCACCGTATCGATGCCGTCCAGCCACTGGCGGTCAATTTCATCAGGTCCCTCGATGAGATGGGTATTGGGATTCACGCGCAAACATTCATTATAGAGCACCTTACCATTGGAACTCTTCCGTCCGCAAACGAACAGGATGAGGTCGTGGCGGGTGGCAAACTGCGAGATGTTGGGCATGCGGTTGGCCACCGAACGGCAAATGGTGTCGAAACTCTTAAATGTCGCCGTAGGCAGAATGTGCTGCTGGATATACTCGATGATGCGATGAAATTCGTCCAGCGACTTGGTGGTCTGTGAATAGAGATAGATGTCGCGGGAGAAATCGAGTTTCGTCACCTCGTCGAAATTTTCAATGACAATGGCGTTGGAATGCGTCTGTCCCACCAGTCCCAACACCTCGGCATGACCTTTCTTGCCGAAAATAACAATCTGCCCCGCCCCTGCTTCATACTGTTTCTTGATGCGCTTCTGCAGTTGCAGCACCACCGGACAGGTAGCATCGATAATCTCGATATGGTTACGACGCGCCAACTCATAGGTCTCAGGAGGTTCACCATGAGCAC